>VYLV01000192.1_pt1 | contig 9744 bp, 11 predicted proteins | sample 5114191 | NCBI WGS metagenome assembly VYLV01 (sample SAMN12291782, study PRJNA351875) | freshwater metagenome | isolation source: freshwater lake | place: USA: Michigan, Little Long Lake | collected 2013-08-08 | reverse complement strand
ATAAGGTGGAACATGAGATTTTTTCGACTTGTTCAAAGTGGCCGGAGGGCATTCGGACACTCAAAATGGACGGGTCGGAAAGCGTAAGACTTCTGTTAAAGAAGCAGCATCCCGGGTCGCGTCAACCCCGTTCAGCGACCACCCTAAAAAAGTGGCGTGGTGAGGAATCGCCGTCCGTTTTACGGCGGCGAGGATGTCAAACTTTATGTCTATGGGAAGCGATCGCTGTTAGTTTCCCACTGCCCTAGGGAACAATAAACATAGCTGAAAGACAGCACTCGATCGTGTAAGGTCAGGGCAAACCCTAATTACTGTCATAATATTTCTCAAAAAAAGCGGAGAAAAAAGCAAGTTCTGCCCTTCTCTCCTCCAGTCTAGCGATTAATTACATTGAAACAGCAGTGAGTAATTTTTAATTACTATTCACCGCTTTAGTAAGCACCGTTATTTTTGGGAAAAACCACAACACCGATAGTTCTGAAGATTACCCAGATATCGGTTAACCAGTTACGCGAATTAACGTAATACACATCCATCTGCACCCGCAGGGGATAGGGGATGTCATTACGTCCGGAAACTTGCCATAAACCAGTCAAACCGGGGCGAATAGTTAAAACTTTGTCGATGCGATTGCCATATTTCTGCAATTCTTCGGGAACTAAAGGCCGCGGACCGACGACGCTCATATCTCCTCGCAGGACGTTCCAGAATTGGGGAAACTCGTCTAAACTGGTTAAGCGGAGAAACTTGCCAATCCAAGTTATACGGGGATCGTCCTTAAGCTTGAAATTATCCTCGAATTCCGCCCGCAGTTGGGGAGAGTCTTCCATCAGTCTCTCTAATACCTTATCCGCATCCATTACCATAGTACGAAACTTGATACAGTTGAAATGCTGGAAGTTTTGACCGACGCGCTTCTGCACATAGAAGACCGGACCGGGGGAACTAATCGCGATCAATAAGGCTAAGATTAAATAAAGCGGCGAAAAGAAAATTAGAACCGATAGGGAGAAAACGATATCGAATAATCGTTTTGAGGTATCGCCGTCTAAAGCTATTAACCAAGATTTTTGATGCCGTCTACCAGAGACCGAAGGTTTGAACCCTCGCTTCATCAAAGCTTGTAGAGCCTTGACGGAGATAAGTTGGCTATTAGCAGTCATCTTACTCCTTCACATCACACACACCACACAGTACCCATGATAAAGCCACAAGACCGAAAAAACAAGTCTTCAGGCCAATAACTGGCACTGGCTATTTTAGAGCCTTTGTACTGAAAAATCTCTAATTAGGGTTTGCGGCAAAAAGTTTGTTGGTGGGGTTAGGAGTCAGTAGTCAGAATTCAGGAGATTATTTTTATTTATTCTCCCCGCTCCCATCTCCCCCGCTCCCCGCTCCCCGCTCCCTTCTCCCCTGCTCTCCTATGCCTTTTAAACAGGATTTAGTATTAAGCTAAGACGTATTTAAACCGCTTATTCTTAGATTAGCCGAATCTCCCCCCCCCCTCTTTAGGGTCGTTTCATTCTCTCAAATGTCATTATCTCAAATCCTTATCTGCCAACGTTTTTAGTCGATTTCTCGGAATAAATAGCTGAAAATTTTTAAAAACGTCGTGCTTTGCTTACCGCATAAGCGATTAAAGGTAGCAAAAAAAAGAATTAGATTCGGAGAATGAAACAGCCCTACTAGGGTTGGGGGGTGTTGCCCTTTGCCTCTTGCAAGAGTGCAAGAGTGCCTCGTCTGGCCCAAGCAATTTAAATTACGAACAGCTTATAAGACGTTTTTGAACCACCAAAAATTAATTATGCAAGAGGTTTAATAAATAAAAGGGCATCAGCAAATGATACCCTGTGGCTGAATATTTAAGTAGTTACAGATTTGATCATAAGGATGAAGTATGCTCTTATGTGCGCTCGTCTCCTGACTCGGAGAATTCTGACTCCCGAAAACGAAAACTTTATACTTCATCATTAAGATAAACCCCCTTCTTAGGCGGTGCGTTTTTTCATACTACCTAGTTCTCGAATGCCTAACCAACCGATCAAACTATAGCAAATCGATAGCAACATACTTTGAATACCAATTCTTAACCACTGTTTCAAAGCCTCCAAGTTAGCTTGGCTTTCTGCCTGTTTTCGCCGATCTTGCAGCTGAGTTTGTAGCTGATTTTTGATCTCATCTAATCGCTGTTTAAACTCCTTCGGTTTTTTGGATAAATCCCGTAAATTAGTTAATTGTTCTCTTTGTTGACGTAGGGTCTGTAACTGTTCCGTGTTGATCGGTTGTCCTTGGAAACGACCAGTTTCAATTACTTGATTTCTCTGAGAGATCTCCTGTTCTAATAGTTGGGGATTTTGCGATAGAGTATTTAACTGGGCTAAGAAAGCTTGAATTTGTCCCTCCCCTTGATCAACACCCTGTTCAATTTGAGTCAAAGCGTTGTTTTTAATCTGGTTGATATTATTGATATGAACAGGAATCATCAACAGAAAAACTAAACCCAACAGTGTGGAAAGAATAAAAATCGGCCAACGCAATTCAAAGCGGGATTTTCTAGGAATGACATCTTTATTGTTAGAGTCAATCCAGTAAGCGATTAAAACGAGAACGATACCCAGGAGAGGAACAATTCCTCGATCGACAAAGGTGGTGACGAACCCTACCTGCCATTGGGATTGACTGAATCGATAGGGCAGCGGCAGGATAAACCCATCCAAAAGGAAGGAAATAATGAAAACCAATCCCGTTAATTTCAGGGACAAAGAAGTAAAACTGTTCATCGCTGTTTCTGTAATGGTATGTCAATGAATAGATTCATTAGTCTGTTTAAAAGTTCTCGCTGGGGGTTCCCAGAAGGATTTTGCCGAGAGGCACTCCGACAAACTGCAATTTCTAATTAACTCTTGCTCGACCTCCTGCCCAACACTATGGTTAAATTGTTCTGCTTGTCAACCCCTTTCGAGAATCGACTCTAGAAATATTACCTCAATATGGTATCGGTAAACTTAATCCCTTTCAAAGAATAAAATTTTCCCAAGCTCTCAGATGAGTCCTGAATGGTTAGCCTATAGTAAAGACAGCCCCCTGAGTTGATAACAAAACCCATGCAGAAATTGGTGGAAGTTTTAGCTGATAAACAAGCTCTGATCGCAAAATCTCTGGCGCTGGTTCTGGAAAAAATCACAACCAGCCTCGACCAACAGGACTATTTTACGATCGCTCTGTCCGGCGGTAGCACCCCGAAACCTCTCTACGAGGCTTTATCCTCTCAACCCCTCGACTGGTCAAAAATTCACGTTTTCTGGGGAGATGAGCGCTACGTTAGTCCCAAGCATCCTGACAGTAATCAACGCATGGCCCGGTTAGCATGGCTCGATCGCATACCGATCCCGGCCGCTAATATTCATCCTATGCCCACGGATGACCCCGATCCCCAGCTGGCCGCCCAAAAATACGATGATCATCTCCGCCAATGGTTTGGGGTCAATTCTCCCGATTTTCCCGTTTTTGACCTGATTTTATTGGGAATGGGCGATGATGGTCACACCGCCTCTCTCTTTCCCCACACGGCAGCTTTAACGGTGAGCGATCGCTGTATCACCGTCGGCGAGAAAGACGGCAATCCCCGCTTAACTTTTACCGTTCCCCTGATCAATCAGGCCCGTTGTGTGATCTTTATCGCTGCCGGCGAAAGTAAACGCCCCGCTCTACATGAGATTTTCTCTGCCTATGGTGACTCTTTCTCCTATCCTTCTCGTCTCATCCACCCCCCGGCCGGGGAATTATATTGGTTGCTCGATGCGGCCGCTGGTTCCTCTTTTGTCTAGGGGATAGGGTCAACTAAAACCCAACCCCTAATCTGCTTTTTAACTTTTTCCTTTTTCCTTAAAAATGATCGTTTGTCCTAATTGCGAACATACTAACCCCGATGAGGCCAGTCAATGCGAGGCCTGTTACACTCCCCTGCCGCGGATGTCTTCCTGTCCTAGTTGTGGGGCAACCATCCAAACTGATGCCACCTTTTGCGGTCAGTGTGGCTACAATTTACAGCCTAATTCCCCTGCCATGGTGGCAGCCGAGGCCGAACCGGAACCGGAACCGGAACCGGAACCGGAACCGGAACCCGTCCCACCAGTCCCTACACCCACCGTCGCCTCGATCGCACCTCCTCCTGTTGCTCCTCCACCAGTTCCGGCTGCCACCCGCTTACAGACGGAAATAGCTAGTCTGCAGCACCTGCAAACCGATAGCAAAATTGAATTACCCCTACATCTATCGGTAATTCATATCGGCAAACCTAACGATCGCATTCCCCCCGATATCGATGTTTCCGGTTTTCCCGATTCTGATATCGTCTCCCGGGTTCATGCCGATATCCGCGTCGAAGCGGGCATCTATTACCTCGAAGACAGCGGCAGCGCTAACGGAACCTACGTTAATCACAACCCCCTACCCCCCGGCAATCGTCATCGTCTCCGGGCTGGCGATCGCATTTCCCTCGGTAAAGGGGACAAAATGACTTTTATTTTCCAAATGTCCTAAAAGGGGACAGGTGTTAGGGGTTAGGGGTTAGGGGTTAGGGTTTTAGTTGAATTTCCCCATTTCCCCATTTCCCCATTTCCCCATTTCCCCATTTCCCCATTTCCCCACTTCCCCACTGAAAATTATGCGTACAAATTGGCGAATCGGCTCTTTATTGGGCATTCCTCTCTATATTGATTCCTCGTGGTTTTTGATTCTGGCTTTTGTCACCCTGATCAATGCCACTGATGCAGAAATTCAGTCTCTGGCCGCCCAGAGTTCTGTTTTAGCGTGGTTACTTGGTTTAATCATGGCTTTATTGCTGTTTATCTCGGTTTTACTCCACGAATTAGGTCATAGTTTCATGGCTCGTTCCCAAGGCATCCAGGTCAATTCCATTACCCTGTTTCTCTTTGGAGGTATGGCCTCGATCGATCGAGAATCTCGGACTCCTCCCCAGGCCCTGCAAGTAGCGATCGCTGGACCCCTCGTCAGTTTTCTCCTGTTTTGTCTCTTATCCCTAGCCAGTCACTTACCCTATTTAAACGCTAATTTAACCTATATATGCGGGCATTTAGCGATAATTAACCTGTTTTTGGCTCTATTTAATCTTATCCCCGGGTTACCCCTCGATGGGGGTCAAATTTTCAAAGCAATCGTCTGGCAAGCAACTGGCGATCGCTGGAAAGGTTTACATTGGGCTGCGATCAGTGGTCAATTAATCGGTTGGTTGGGGATTATTTTGGGGATTTTCTTGGTTCTCTTGACGGCAGCTGTGGGGGGTGCTTGGTTAGGATTAATAGGCTGGTTTATCCTCAGAAATGCCCGCGCCTACGATAATTTGACTAATTTACAGGAAAGTCTCCTCAATTTCACAGCGGGAGAGGTGATGAACAGAAATTGGCGGGTTTTAAACGCCCATCAAACCCTAGAGGAATTCGCCCAAGAATACGTTTTAGACCAAGCAGCCGCCAATACTGCTTATTTTGCTGCGTCCGAGGGACGTTATCGGGGATTAATTCGGGTGGAAGATTTACAGGCGATCGAGCGGAGTTTCTGGTCAGAAAAACAACTGCTTGATATTGCCCATCCCCTCGCAGAAATTCCCACTGTTGAGGAAAAAACCCCCTTAGTGACGGTGGTGCAGAAATTGGAAACCATCCCGGACCGAATGATCACGGTGTTAACACCAGCCTCCGCCGTAGCGGGAGTGATCGATCGCGGCGATATCCTCAAGGCAATTGCGATTAAATACCAACTTCCCCTAGAGGAAACGGATATTAAACGCGCTCGCGAGGGAGTTTATCCCAGTTATTTGCCCTTAAATGTCATTGCTGCCGCTCTTGACAAGAGTGAACCGCCAAAAATCGGCGAACCGTCCTTAATGTCCTGACGTAGAGAGGATGGACGATAATAATCTTGAATATGGCTAATCCGAAAATTTCCTCCCTGGTTAACCTGCCACAATTTCCCCGTTTCCACATCTAAACAACTTAACCAGCCTTTACCGTAGGCCCAAGTATCGATACAAATGGCATGGCCGAGATTAATCGGTTTACCGCTTTTTTGGCTGGTATGACCACAAATCATGGTTTTTCCCGAACTATGGGCGGCTGGATCTTGAAATTTCTCCCAAAAGAGTTTGTATTCTGGTTGTCTGGCCAGGGGTAGATGGGGATCGAGACCAGCGTGAACAAATAAATGATTTGCAGTTTCGTAGCTATTTATACAGACTTTTCCTAAAAAATCCCAGTGAGATTCAGGAATTTTAATCAGGTGGCCTTCGCTATAGGATTTTAGCGTGGCTTTACCGCCTTTTTCTAACCAGAGACGCTGTTTGAGGGGGTTATGACGGGCTTGCAGCATGATAATCTCGTGATTACCTTTGAGGGGAATCAAATTTCCCTGTTTATGTAGGGAAATCAAGCGATCGATCACCCCTTTCGAGTCTCTGCCCTTATTAACGTAATCACCGAGGGTGATTAAAGTATCTTGCGGTTTGGGATTGACGATCTCTAGCAAGTGATCTAGAGCTTTCGAGCAACCATGAATATCGCCGATCGCTAAGGTTCGCATGAGGATTTGGTAGGGGACTAGGGCATAGGTAGGGTCTGCTGAAAAAGTTTTTCGTGGGTGCAGGGTGTGGGGTGTGGGGTGTAGGGTTTTACCGATTTTGAGGTAGTCAGTTACCTAATTTTCAGGGAAAAAGTCCCGGAATTTTACCCCCGATCACTCCAATGGTCCGGCACTTTTTGAGGGAAAAAAAGTCTAAAAGCCTTATCCAACAAAGTTTTTAGATTTATTCAGCCAGCCCTAGGTACAGGTAAAAGTATTAAAGAAATCTGTTCACGACAAACAGCGATTATCGGTGATCTTGCTTAGGGTAACAAAAAGGCTTACAGTAAAATGTACCATAAATTATCAAATCTACTAAATTAATTAAGCTGTGCCGAAAGTTGTTATTGCAGGTAACTGGAAAATGTACAAAACCCAAAGAGAAGCTTTGGAGTTTTTGCAAGATTTTAAATCCCATCTAGAGGAAACCCCCGACGACCGAGAAGTAGTTCTTTGCGCGCCTTTCACCGCTTTAGCTGTCCTCTCTAAAACCCTCCACGGTGGTCGTATCCGTCTGGGGGCGCAAAATGTCCACTGGGAAAAATCGGGGGCTTATACGGGCGAAATCTCGGCGGATATGTTAACCGAAATTGGGGTTCACTATGTGGTTATCGGTCACAGTGAACGCCGGCAATATTTTGGCGAAACCGATGAAACCGTCAATTTAAGGGTTATATCTGCCCAAAAACAAGGTTTAATCCCGATTATCTGCGTGGGAGAAAGTAAAGCCCAAAGAGATGCCGGAGAAACAGAAAAGGTAATTATCAAGCAAATTCAAGCAGGTTTAGTCAATGTTGACCAAAAAAACCTCGTTATCGCCTACGAACCCATCTGGGCGATTGGCACGGGGGAAACCTGCGAAAGCGAGGAAGCGAACCGCGTTATCGGTTTGATTCGGCAACAATTAGATAATCCCGAAGTAACCATTCAGTACGGTGGTTCGGTAAAACCCGATAATATCGATGAAATTATGGCTCAATCGCAGATAAACGGGGCTTTAGTCGGTGGGGCGAGTCTAGACCCCGCCGTATTCGCCCGCATTGTTAATTATCGCTAATTGATGCTGCTGCCATGACGCTATTTTCCAAAACCCCGATGCCTTCTATTTCCACCCGAACCTTATCCCCCACCTGCATCGCTCCGATTCCTTCGGGAGTTCCCGTTAAAATCACATCCCCCGGCAGCAGGGTCATCACTTGGGAGATATAAGCCACCAAGACATCGGGGGGAAAAACCATATCACTGAGATAACTGCTTTGTTTGGGTTCGCTGCCATCATTGAGAAAAGTGGTTAATTGGGCCCCGATACTCAATTCCCGGACAATCCAAGGGCCGAGGGGACAAAAACTGTCAAATCCTTTCGCCCGCGTCCATTGGCTATCTTTTTTCTGTAAATCCCTAGCGGTGACATCGTTAGCAATGGTATAACCCCAGATTTTGCTTCTGGCCTGGGCTGTGGTGCAGTTTTTGGCGGTTTCTCCGATAATTAATGCCAATTCTCCTTCATAATCCACTCTTTGGGATTGGGGCGGATAAAAAATCGGTTCACCATCGGCAATAATTGTCGTCGGTGGCTTGAGAAATAAAAGCGGTTCTTCTGGTACAGGTGTTCCCATCTCGGCGGCGTGGGCGCGGTAATTTTTGCCCACAGCAATAATTTTCGACGGGAAACAGGGGGCTAATAGTTGGTAGCTATCAGATTCTAATTCTAGCTTGGTTAGTTGCCCTCCTTGCCAGGGAGGGGCATCAAAGACAGCAACGCTACGGTTTAGCTGTAACAGTCCGTAGAAGATTTGTCCTTGACGATGTTTCACTCGTACATAGCGTTGCGCCATATTTTTCTGGGAATGACTAGCGATCGACTCTCGGATAGTAGTATGATCATATATCCTTGCTTCTTTATTAAAAGCTAGAGAGTTATGAAAATCAATTAACCTCCGGTCTTGACAAAGAAGCCTTCTAGTCCATAAGGATTCTGAGATGAGCAATAACTACGAAACTCTTTACATTCTCCGTCCCGATTTAGGGGAAGAAGTCGTTCAGCAACAAGTGGAACGTTATCGGACTCTGATTAGCGAACACAGCGCCACAGACATTCAAGTTAAGGTGTGGGGTAAAAAACGTCTGGCCTATCCCATCAAAAAACTCAATGATGGTGTCTATGTGCAGATGAATTATCAGGCAACCGGCAAACAAGTCGCCCCCATGGAACGCACCATGCGTCTAAGTGATGAGGTTATTCGTTATTTAACCCTAAAACTCGATCGCGTGGTGGCCCCCCCTGCCGATTTATCTCCCTTAACGGAAATTCCGCCCTCTCCTATCACCGAAGCGGTGGTGGAAGATGACGGTATCTCCGCTGAAGATTAATTATAGTCACAACTCGGTCGGATCAATGCCCAATTCCCGTAATCGGGCAAAAGCGCGATCGCGTTCTTGTTGTGCTTGGTCGCGTTCTTGTTGTGCTTGGTTGCGTTCCTCAAAGAGGGTTTCAGGGTCTTTAAATCGTTCCCCATTGGGATAAAAGACCTCTAAACCCTCTTCAAACATCTCAAACCGAATCCCTAGGATTGGGGAAGTCCAAGGAAAATTCAAGGCCGTTACTGGGAAAAAATCCTCTTGCTGATTGGCCCGCACCAATCCCCAGAAATCATGGGAGTCTGGGTCATAGAAAAACATTTCTAATACCCCATGCTCCCGATAGAAAGACTGCTTTTTGAGCATTTCCCTGGCACTATTGCTCGGAGAGAGGATTTCAAACACCACCTGGGGAGCAATATTGTCTTCTTCCCATTGTTTATAGCTGCCCCGCTCACCCGGTGGACGACCGAAAACCACCATGGCATCAGGAGCTTGACGGGGAGCGGGGGGTACAGTTACCTGCTGGGGATACCAGAGCAAATCCCCGGCAACAAAGACGGTTTGCTCCTTAAATAAATACTTGAGATTGGCAACCAAGCGAACAATCCAGCGATATTGAACTGTGTTGTCGGACATAGGTTTACCGTCGGAGTCAGGATAGAAAAGTTGGGGTTCGATGGGTGCTTGAACCATGCTTTATCTCTTGCGATCGCATTTTTGCCTAACTTTATTGTATCATCGCAAATC
>VYLV01000190.1_pt1 | contig 9775 bp, 4 predicted proteins | sample 5114191 | NCBI WGS metagenome assembly VYLV01 (sample SAMN12291782, study PRJNA351875) | freshwater metagenome | isolation source: freshwater lake | place: USA: Michigan, Little Long Lake | collected 2013-08-08 | reverse complement strand
CGAAACCCCCTACTATCTGTTGTCAAGGTTCAGTTTTTAGCTTGGTTATCGCTTTTTCCATTGTAGCTTAAAGCCGTCCTAAAAGGACGGGGTTTTAACCCAAATTTTCGATAATCGATTTGTCCTCCATCGATCCAGAGCCAACCATCTTGTGTCGAAACCAGAGCCTCAATCTGGCCGTAATCGTATTGCGGGGCCGTCACCGATACAAGAGGTGTGGTCGCGCCACTCCGCTTCAGTAGCAGGGTATCGACACCGGAGACGACTACCTCCAACGATTGGCCCCGCGTTGGGATTGTTACTCGTGCCGGTTTATTCGGGGATAATATTAATCTCGTCTCTGGTTTTCGCTCTACCGGTGAGAGGCAATATTTATCTAAAGGTTCGGCTATAACTCGCGGAACGTTAGCGACGAGAATTAAAAAAAACCATCGAAAAATACGTCGCCACCAATTCCGATAATCATCCCGACCACCCCAAGAATGGCTAAATAACATAAGCGGTTTCTTTAAAGAATATTATGACGGGTAGCGGTGGGCGTTTCGCCGATCCGTCGCTGTTCGGTGCTAGAGAAAAGTTTTTCACTACAGCTATTTCTAGACGAAATTCCTTCAAATTTACTTATATATTTCCTAAAAATTGGTGACAAACTAAAATATATACTTTCTGTCTTAGTTGTTGCTATCAAATAACGTTCCCGCAAAGACTGCAAGCCATTAATATATTCCATTGATGATAGTTCTAAGGTTTCTTTTAATTTTTGCCTAGACACAGGATTTTCAAAATTGCTTAATCGTAAGACAATTTGCTGTTCTACGGGAGATAGTCTAGTAAATAAATGTTTTAATCGAGATTCCATTGCTGTAGTAATAATTAGGTTATTCTCTGCTAGAAACTCAGCTACTTGGCCAGCAAAAACATCTTTAATTAAACTAGCAATATCTTTTAAGTAAGCTAAGTTTCCTTCATATAGTTCAATCAGCTTTAGCCAACTATCTCGATCATTTAATCCTATATTTTCTAAAATTTTAGAATCATCAATACCTAATAACTCTAAGTATTTTATTGAATACAATTCTTCATCTAAACAGTGCATCTCAGCACATTGTTCTTGACTGATTAAGATTAAATTGCTCTGATGTTCAATATCTGTAATCATTTTAAACAAGCTTTGATAATCCTGATATTCAGTTTGATATTGACCGGCGAATACACCAGGTATAAAGAGATTTTGCACATCATCTAAGATGATTAGAGATTTTTTCTCTGTCAGAATGGCAAATAGTTGTTTTAATTTATCGGCTATGATCTCATGGGGAGATTGATTACAAGTAGTCAATATATCGTCAACCAGCAACTCTAAGGATTTAGGGAATTTTAGACTTCTCCAAATGATAACTTCAAATTTATCTAAATTGAGATCGACAAATCTTTTTACTAAAGCTGTTTTGCCAATTCCACTCAATCCCAAGACTGAGATTAATCGGATATTTTGGTTTAGTAGCCAGTGAGAAAGTGTCTTAAGTTCAGTCTCTCTCTCGTAAAAGCTTATTATTTGAGGAGCCAGAGTCAAATCGTGATTAAGGGATTTACTATTTTGATTATTTTTCTGAAATATTTCATCAATTTTGCTTAACTCTTTCAGTTCAAAATTAAAAGTATGATTATTGTTCTGTTGGTTGTTACTTTGTATTATAATTGGTGAAGATAGCACACTTAATCTTGTTAAAGTTGAACAAAAATTAGATTTTTTTATATCCTCACCTAAAGCTTCAGACAAAAGTTGCCATAATTGAGACCCCACATCACTCAGATGATTTTTCGTAACTTGGTACTTTTTGGCCATATCGTCATAAGTCTGTCTTTGCCAAGTTCCCTCAACTACAGCGCGTTGCAAATCGTCCAGATGTTTTCCTGTTTGTTCAAAGACTACACTATCAGCAAATTGTAACGCTTCGTTTACATTCATTTATCTATACAGGGTAAGGCTTTGAGATATTATATCATAGCTTGATTCTGATTTTTCCGACTTTTTCCGTTGTTGATGTTAAGAAATTGTAATATAACTGCCGTTTAAATCCTATTTTTTCTGGTTGTCAAGTCAAGGAAACGCTTTTAGGATGGCAACGACAATTAAGTTAATTTATCTTAATAGGTTAGGAACTTTGTTAAGAAATTACGGTAATTTCCCGGCTTTGATGTCAAAATTCGCTTTTCCTAAGTTAAGATGGTCTCCAATAAATAACGCAAAACCCACACGAATACATTAACCCTGTCATCCACCTTTGGTTACTGCTATGGCTACTAATCCTCTGCTTATTCCCACTCTCAATCAGGCTATTACTGATGTCGTTAACCTACTCAATGAGTTTGCTGACGATTCTCTGTTCACTGAAAAGGTGCGTTTGGTTTTTGGGGTAGATGTTTCAAGTCAGGTGTTTAAGGCTTTAATTGCTGATTTGCCCGAAATTGAAGTGGTAGGCGACGAGGTGTTACAAGGCGCATTAGGTGCGTTTAGCACGCAGATGGGGAAGATTTATCTTTCTCAAGGGTTGGTGAGTGGTGATACAAATAAGTTGGAAGCGATATTAATTGAGGAAATTGGGCATTATGTGGATGCTCAAATTAATCCGGTGGATTCTCCAGGTGATGAGGGTGCGATTTTTTCCGCATTTACTAGGGGTGTACCGCTAACACCTGAGCAGATTCAATTTTTGGAATCTCTAGACGATAATGCTCTTATTACTTTAGATGGTCAAACTATTCAGGTTGAACAATCTAGTATTTCCGACAGTGGAGGAGAAGGTGGGACAACAAAGATTTTACAATTAGACCCTTTACCTGCTGGTCAGCAGGATAAAGGTAGCATTACTGTCAAGTATTCTTATGAGCATTTTAGTATCCCCGACCAATTTACAATTCGCTACGAAGGAAAGAATGTTTTCGACACAGGCGGACTTGTTTCAGGTAGCCGTAGTGGTTCGGTAACTTTTGAACGAGGGAATTCTGATATTGTAGAAATTATAGTAACAGCACCGCAGTCTGGGACTGCTTGGGAATTTTCTGTTAGCGCTGATGATTGTGCAGCTACAACTCCTTTAAATATTGAGGCAGTTGGTGGCGATTTCAAAGATAATGATGGTGATGGAGACTGTGAATTTAATGGAACAATCACAATTGGTAGAACAGATGGAACTGCCAAGCTAATTAGAATAGAGGGAGCTTCGGTTGAATATGACAAGAAGGAAGTTCGAGTAAAGAATGGAACCGTATTCCCTACTATCGGAGGAATTAGTAAACCTCTATTTAGAGGAGATTTCACCATTCCATTTGCCGAAGGTAAAAGCTCATCCTTTGCAGAAAGCGGAAAATCTTCTGCGGGATTTAAGCTTGGTGGTTTAGACGTAGACTTCAATAAGATTATCTTGGACAAAAATGCAATAAATTTGGGGGCTTCATTTGCTCTACCTTTAGAGATTGCAGAAAATCCAATCAGGGTATCACTTACTCCTGACAGTAGTTCAATTTTGGACATTCCTAATGGCTTGATAATCGACAATTCGGGACTTAAGCTAGGTTCATCTGGAGGGGTGAAGTTGCCTAATGTTCCAAAGAATTATAAGCTATTCAACTTATTAAAGGTAGCAACTTCCGATCTGAATATTAGCTACTCTAATTCTGACGATGTAATCAAACTGCAGGGAAAAGTTGAGTTATCTCCTTTCTCAAGGACGAGAACTTCAGAAATTATTGTGGCTGATTTGACAGGAACTAATTTTATTCAAGTTAAGGATGGAAATGCAGATTTTGTGGGGTCAATTTCTGTGAAAAACATCCCCCTAATCAAAGGTTGGGATCTACCAGAATTAAAACTTTTCTTGGACACCACAAAAAATATTGTTGAGGGAGATGTTAGCGTTAAATTTCCATTTGGGAAGCAACCAGTTCTATTTGAAAGGAGGCAAGGACAAGTTGGTATAGGTGTGGGTTTTCAGGATTTTGAACTGAACTCTATTCGTGGTAACTTAGCCCTCCCAGCACCTGGTTTACCGATCGCTGCAACTGGGTTCTTTATTGAAAGTTTGGGTGGAGGGATTACAAACCTTGCTCCAAGTAGTAAAGATCCTACCGAATTCACAGGAGATGTAAAAATCAATTCAAGAAGTTTAGGGAGAAGACTGGTTAGTCTTGATGCTTCTGTGACAATTAGTAGTGAAAAACTTAGCGGTAGCGGGAAACTTGAATTCATTAATAAGGACATTGTCAGTGCTGATGTTTCTGCTGAGTTAGACTGGAATAAAGAGAAATTTAGCGCGAAAGGATATTTTTCTTTCTTTGATGGCTTATTGAAAGCTAACACAGGTCTTGAGCTAAATTCAAATTTTGATTTTATCACCAAGGGTAAAGTTAGTGCTACCATACCAAAAGCTTTTCGTGGGAAAAAGATACCTCTTATTGGAGGTGAACCTCGGCCTAGTATATCATTTCTAGTTGATTATAAAAACGATTCTACTTTATCAAACGATTTTGGAGCCATCTGGGGTAGTTTTCCCATTTCAGTCCCAGGAACTAGTATTCAACGAGATGTGTCTGTTGGTTTAAAAGTATTCTTTGATGGTGATGTTGATGTTCTTTTCGGATCAAAGTTACTGCCAGAAACAAATAGTTTTCAGGTTGCACCCGGATCACAATATATAATTCTGTCAGCGGACTGGGAAAACAGCAACCCAAATGTTAAGGTGAGAATCAAGAAACCAGATGGCTCTTTTATTGACGAAGCAGATTTTGCTGCAAACAACATCTCCATTTTTGCAGAGTTTACAGATGAAGATACAAGGTCTGTAGTAATTGCCAATCCCACTCCTGGCATTTGGGATATTGTAGTCGTTGACCCTAATGGTTTGGGTGAAATTGTGTACAGCGGGATCGGCGATTCAGTCGTGCCAACTATAGAGATTACCAGTCCTACCACCGATATAACCAGCAGTGGAATCGTCAATATAGGCTTTAACGCTGTAGATTCTGATTCAAGAGCGAAAATTAAGTTGTTTTATGACGATGACAACATCGGTCTAGATGGTCTATTGATTACTGACTCTCTATTAGAAAATGATGGTGATGGAACGTTTGCTTGGAATACTGAGGGCGTTCCCACTGGAGATTATTTCATCTATGCCATGATTATGGATGATGAGAATATACCTGTCTTCAGCAATTACTCTGTTGGCAAGATCAAAGTAACTGAATCGGCTGACTTAGAACTTGATAAGGTTGTATTTGGTAACGATCCCATTACCAACTCTAACTTTACCTATCAACTCTCTGTGACCAATAACGGTACTTCAATATCGAAGGATGTCGTCTTACAAGATTCACTTCCTACTGAAGTAACATTCATTTCCGCTTCTACTATTCCATCTCAGCAAACTGGTAGCGATCTGACATTTAATCTTGGCGATATAGCCCCTGGGACGACTAAAACCGTTGATATTACCGTCAAGTCTCCTACAACTGCATTAACATTGCTGAATGCTGCTGAAGTTAGCTCTAAAACATTCGATCCTTTCATTGGCGACAACTTTGCTACATTATCTACTAATGTTAATGTACCCCCAACTCCATTAACAGACTTGTCTGTCACTGCCAACTCAGACTCTACCAATCTGAAAATTGGAGATAGGATTACCTATGATTTCGTTGTAACTAACAATGGAACTGCAAATGCTTCTGGCGTAGTTTTTCAAACAAACTTCACTGCGAATGCTGGCGGTGTTCAAAATCTTAGTGCAAATATAGGCAGAGTTAACAGAGATGTGGTAACTGCTAATCTAGGCTCTCTTGCATCTGGACAGTCCAGAACTGTATCTGTTTCCGCAGACTTGACTGCTGCTGGTACTTTAACCACTACAGCAGATGTCTCAGGAAATGAACTTGATCCTTCCACTTTGAATAACAGTTTGATACTGCAAAAAAATGTCGAAGCTATTGCTCTTGTACCTGCGGATCTAGAACTTTCTCTAACTTCAGATAAAACTACTGCAAACATTGATGACATCGTTACTTTCCGATTAACCCTCACAAACAAAGGTACTGGAGCCGCTACATCAATTAAAGTTAAACAAGTGTTAGCGTCAGGATTAACTTTTGTTTCATCAAGTCCCCAGCAAGGTACATATGACTCAGTATCTGGTATTTGGGATGCTGGCAATATTGCCAAAGATAATCAAGCTTTCGTAGATATCGTTACCAAAGTTACTTCCGGAGGAAGTCTTTCTAATACTGCTGAAGTGATTGCAGTAGCTGAACCTGATCCTGATTCTACTCCCAATAACAATAATCCCAATGAAGACGATCAAGCTTCAGTTATTGTCACTATTGGCACCGATGAAACTCCTGGGAATCTTGCTCCGACGGATTTAGCATTAAGTGCGACCACAGTAAATGAAAATGTTGCTCCCAATACGGTGATAGGAACATTTTCTAGCACAGACCCCGATACTGGGAATAGCTTTACCTATAGCTTAGTCGCGGGAACAGGAGATACAGATAATACTGCATTCTCGATTGTGGGGAATCAATTACAGATTAATAATTCTCCCGATTTTGAAACTAAGAATAGTTACAGTATTCGAGTTAAAACAACTGACCAAGGGGGACTAGGTTTTGAGAAAGTCCTGGTCATTACTGTTAATGACCTCAATGAAACTCCTGGTAATCTTGCTCCGACGGATTTAACATTAAGTGCGACCACAGTAAATGAAAATGTTGCCCCCAATACGGTGATAGGGACATTTTCTAGCACAGACCCCGATACTGGTAATAGCTTTACCTATAGTTTGATAGCAGGAACAGGAGATACAGATAATACTGCATTCTCGATTGTGGGGAATCAATTACAGATTAATAATTCCCCTGATTTTGAAACCAAGAATAGTTACAGTATTCGAGTTAAAACAACTGACCAAGGAGGACTAAGTTTTGAAAAAGTCCTGGTCATTACTGTTAATGATGTCAATGAAACTCCTGGTAATCTTGCTCCCACAGCCCTAATTTTCCAAAATGCTGTCACCGAGTTAGCTGAAAATGTCGATGTCACCCCAGAATTTAAAGTCGCCGACCTCCTGATTGAAGATGATGGTTTAGGAACCAATAATCTCTCCCTCACGGGACGGGATAGGGAGCGCTTCTTAATTCAGAATTCGGCTCTTTTCTATGTCGGTTTTGCTCCTAATTTTGAAGCTCAAAACAGTTACGAAGTCACCGTCAATGTCGATGATCCAACCGTTGGTGTCACCCCCGATCTCACCCAAACCTTAACTTTAAACATCACCGATGTCAATGAAGCTCCCACAGCCCTAATTCTTGCCAATAGCACCAAGGCGATCGCTGAAAACAGCGATACCAGTCAAGGTGTAAAAGTTGCCGATATTCAGATCAGCGATGATGCCCTGGGAACAAATAGCCTTTCTTTGCTGGGTAATGATCAGAGCAGTTTCCAGATTCGTGGACGGGAATTATTCTTCATCGGTAAGGCCGATTTTGAAGCCCAAGCTCTCTATAATCTGACGGTGGCGGTGACGGATACCACCCTCAAACCGGCTCCCAACGCCACGCCAGACGCAACGGTTAATTTCACCCTAGAAATTACCAATCTACCCGACCAAGCCGTTAATCCCCAAACCATCCAATTTAATAATACGGGTGATGGACAAGGTTCTCTGGTTTTCAACTTTAGTGACTTGCCCGGTAGCATACAGGTCAAAGCGATTGAGGAAGGACTTCAACAGACGGGAGCTTTCTTCAATAACGTTGTCGGTCTCTATCCAGTGGCCGATGATAACGGAGCCGTTTTTGACAGCCTCGATTTAGATGGAGATGGCAATGCGACAGAGTTAATTCAACCCAGTCAAGCGGGTTATGCGCGTACCGCCTTAAGTCAAGCGGTGAATAACTTCATTTTGCGGGCCAGTGGGGAAGGGGCAAACCAAAGCAGCACCGCCGATGAATTTGGGGATGTGTTGTTGGAAGGGGGGCGACGCTACGCACCCTTTGTGATTGCCAATGGCGGCAATCTGGGAGGAAGTCTGCAAGGGAGTATTCAGGCATTTTTGTCCAAAAATCCCGATAACGTGGCGGCTACTCTAGAAAACTATATGACCCATGAGGTGGCCTATTTCTCCTTTGGGGCGGCAAATCCCGATGGTGCGGAACATTTACGGTCAAGGGGGAATAATATCTTTGGCTTTGAGGATTTACCGGGTAACTTACCCAATATCAGCGATAACGACTTTAATGATGGGATTTTGGCGTTTAATTTTATTGCTTAATCGTCTTTTGCTGGTCTGACAAACCTTTTCCTCTGGGAGTTGCAGATGGTTGTCTTTTTCTAACTGCGAATCGCCGTCATTTGTCGCCCCACAGGACTCATTGCCGTTTCCGATTAATGGTAGCACTGAGGGCTTCCAATCCAGCAATGATTTATTAATAAATATCACCGGATTTACTGCCAGTTTACCAGCTTTAGGGAGTATTCCGGTGGGTAATTTCTTTGTTTAATTAATACCTTTTTTCTAAAGTAATGGCAGAGATGGTTAATTACCCTCACCCACAACCCCTCTCCCTTTTTGGGAGAGGACAGTAAGATGTCTGCCACAAATAAAGAAAAATGTATAACCTTACCTATCAAAACTTTGCCGTCACAATTTAGGACAACAATGGTATGCCATGGACCTCTACTCTTCTTCATCTTCTTGACTTGACAAAGGCTTTTGTGCAACGTGGCGCACGAAAAGAATCTGCACAATATCGCCAGTGATGGTAAAGAGAATTCTGTAGGCACTACGTCCCTTACCATAAATAAGTTGTCGGATTTCTTCCTCCAAGAAATTATTTTCAAAAGCAAGTGAACAACGGTAAGGCATTTGCTCTAGTGACAGAATTGCTTTGTACAATCCTTCTAGCCACAACCGCGCTTTTCGAGGAGAATCTTTACTGAACCACAGATAGGCTTTTTCAATTCCCTGTTGTCCTTCAGGTTGTATGACCACTTGATACTTTTGGCTCATGGAGAACTGTCCAGTTTATCGAACAATTCAGAGAAGAATTCCTCTGCCTTCTTACCTTTGCCTTGCTTCATCTCTTCAAGACCACGCTTGACTCCTTTAAGCGTCTCAACCAATTCTGCAGCTTCAAGAAGTGTCTGATAGGATTCCGCATCCTGCACGACGAGTGCTGCTTTCCCATCAACCGTAAGCACCAAAGGGTCTTTGGTTTGTTTGAGATGCTCTATGAACTGGGTCGTGTTTCGTTTAAACTCAGTTAGAGAATGAATGTCTTTTGAAAGGTTGAGCATTATCCTAGCAGACAAAACGCATTTAACTATATGCTACCTTAAATTAAGTCCCCTGTGACAAATACCCGCTCCTCTCACTGCTGGCTTCCAATCCAGCAATGATTTATTAATAAATATCACCGGATTTACCGGCAGTTTACCAGCTTTAGGGAGCATTCCGGTGGGTAATTTCTTTGTTTAAGTGTCTAAGCTCTCCTTCTAAGTCACCTAGAAAACGGGTTTCTCGGAGAAACCCGTTTTCTGTGTTAAAAATTGTCAGCTACTCCCGCCATTTATCGAAAATTTGGGTTAAAACCCCGTCGTTTTACGACCAGCAATTCTCATTTTGAAAACAAAAGAAGATAAAGTTCTCTTGTTCACATAGAGAACTTCTGTCTAATTATCATTTTTTTTCAAGATAATCATCATAATTAGCTTCAAGAG
>VYLV01000450.1_pt1 | contig 9791 bp, 9 predicted proteins | sample 5114191 | NCBI WGS metagenome assembly VYLV01 (sample SAMN12291782, study PRJNA351875) | freshwater metagenome | isolation source: freshwater lake | place: USA: Michigan, Little Long Lake | collected 2013-08-08 | reverse complement strand
AAGAATCTGGTCAGAAACCCGAAATTATCTCAGGCAATATCTGACGTTAGTTGGGGAGAAATAACTCGACAATTAGCCTATAAATGCCGTTGGTATGGGAGAAATTACATCGAAGTAGATAAGGCAGGTGCGAAACCCCGCAAGGGAAAGAAGCAGAAACCTAAATCGTGAAGTTTGGGAATCACCGTCCGTTTACGGCGGTGAGGATGTCATGCAGAAGTTCGAGGAAGGATATAGGGTTGCCGCCACTAATTCTCGTTACTCCACCGAATCCAAGGATACGATTGTTTAAAATTTGAAAAATTTGTTCAACTGTAGCATCTGCCAGTAAATCCCAAATACAGCTTTTTTGACGTGAAATCATTAAATCATTCAGTCCAATGTAAGCATAGTCCCATCCTAGCTCCCGAATTTGCTCACAATTGTCTACTAGGGTTTGAGTCTCAATTTGGACTAGGGTTTTAGCTCTTCCATTGACTAGAGAAATAAATTTATCTACCTCACTGGGAACTTTTGCCATCGGTAACATGATAATACTAGCTCCAGAATCTAGGGCAGTTTCTATCTCGTCAGAAGTATTGTTATAGCGTTTTTCAGTCTGCTGAGGTACAAAAGTTATGGGTTTTAGGCAAAAGGCAAAAGGGAAGAAAAATAGGTGTACCTCACTAGCTTAGGAAACGCTATATCTAAGGGATTAATTCTTACTGTAATTGGGATAGAGATAACTTCAGCTAGAGCAACCACATCTTCTGGTGTATCGGCGTTGATTTGGGTTGAATAGCTCATCTGTCGCTCTCGTTTACCAATCCGTTCCCAGTCTACAATGATACTATCAATCCCTACTTGCTCGGCTTGTTTAGCTAATAAAGCATCTGTGGTAAATAGAAATAAACGAAAATGGTCAATATCTGTAGTATAGTGGCTCATTATGTGGTTCAGTGATCAATGATTCTTAAGTCTTTAGCTATGACAAAGTTAACACAATCTAATGATCAATGGATAGAAAGTGTAGAAGTTTGCCCTCTCAAGTTATTGCCAAATGAAAAAGGGCGACTCATGGAAATTCAACGGGCTGACGATAAGATTTTCCCCGGCTTTGGACAAGTTTATATTACTTCAACTTTGCCCGGTATTGTTAAAGCTTGGTACAGACAGACAACGCAAATTGATCAAATTGCCGTCATTGTAGGACTGTTGAAACTTGTCCTTTACGATGACCGGGAAACCTCACCCACCAGAGGCAAAATTAACACGATATTTTTAGGCGAATTGGCTCCTAAACTGGTACAAATTCCCCCCGGTATTTGGCATGGTTTTCAGACAATTGGCGAGCGGGAAGCTTTTGCACTGCATCTAAACTCGGTCGCTTTTCAGGCAGACGCACCGGATGAAGATCGCTTACCTTATGATACCAATATTATTCCCTATCAGTGGTAAACTAAGTGGTAATATCTAAGGAACCCTTGGCCCCGGTCGTAGCCGATGGTGATCCCCCTTGGTCGAATGCCGTCCGCTCGATCGTTTTTAGTTTAATTCAAGGGGAAGAATTCGGGATTAACTCCCAAAATATTGCCACTTTTGCCGATAGCAAAGACCCCAGTATTCGGCGCTTTTTGGGTATCGATGAGAAGTTAGGTGAAGATATGGGTTTACCCAATGATTTTGCCAAAAGAGTCTTAAAACAGGTTGGTAATTACGCTGAAATTTATGAGTGCGAAATCGGTAAAACCCTGCAACTCGATCGAGGTTTAAATAATCTTTGGACAAAGGGGGGTTTATTGTATTCTCCTCCTTTTCGTTAATTTTAAAATTGTGTTTCTTGACGGGGAATATAGACCCCTATGGCTGCTGGAATAACTCGAAACATGGCGGGAGTAGTGCTAGTAATTTCGCCATCGGTGTTGATACTATGGGGTTTACGAGTCTGAATTTGAATTTCTTTCCCCTTAAGAGTTCTCACCCAAGATAATAAACCCTGTTGTCCTCGCGGTAACGTCCATAAAAGCGGGAAAATTTGCCACCAGTGTTCAATTTCTAGGCTATATAAATCTAGTCTTTGATCGTCAATTTGGGCATCGTGAGCGATCGGCATTCCTCCCCCATAATAACGACCATTTCCGATCGCTATTTGCAGGGTTTTAACTTTGATATTTTGGCCATCAATACCGATCATAGCGGTAAAAGGACGAGTTTTACTTAATAACTGTAGGGCTGTCCAAGCGTAGGCCAAAATCCCCAAACGTCGCTTTAAACCCTTGTTCAGTTTTTGGGTAATTTTCACACTTAATCCTAAACTAGCCACGTTGAAAAAGTATTTATTATTTACCCAACCTAGATCGATATATTTTAAATTACCTTCCGCAATAATTCGACAAGCTTCGGCAATAGAATTCGGTATCCCTAAAGTCCGGGCTAAATCATTAGCCGTTCCCAAAGGTATAATGCCTAGGGGCAGTTGAGTTTCTACCAACACATCCACCATAGCATTAAGAGTCCCATCGCCACCACCGACGATAACTAAATCAATATTAGAGCGATATTTTTCCATCAAAAAAGGTATATCTTCTACCTTTTTCAAAGGGACGCTGATAATTTCAAAATCCCAATGATTGAGCAGCTCGACAGTTTGAGCAAAGTTTTCTTTACCCTTGCGCGAGTGACGATTAATTAGTAGTAAAGCTCTTTTAGTCATAGGTCAGTTTCTCATGCAGGGATAAAGGTTATGTAATTAAATCAGAAAAAATATCCGGTGATTGTCAATAATATAGCCCCATTGATCACTAAATTTTAGTTAATAGCCCTTTCTTCGAGAAAATGTTCTACCATTGCCCCTATGTAGGGCTGGCTGAATAAATCTAAAAACCTTGCTGGATAAGACTTTTAGACTTTTTTTAAATCCAAAAGTACCAGATATGGGAGTGATCAGGGGGAAATTCAGGTACTTTTTCCCTGAAAATTAGGTAATTGACCAGATGAAAATCGGTAAAACCCCACACCCTACACCCTACACCCTGCCCTTAGGAAAAACTTTTTCAGCAGACCCTATGTATGATAGCAAATTGAGACCTTTCAAGGCCATGAAACGAAGATAATGGCAGACTATTACTTGATTTTACTGATAACGGGCGTTTTTTCGGGCTTATTAGCGGGTTTATTCGGTATTGGGGGTGGCACTATCTCCGTGGCGATCCTGTTAAATTTGGGCTACAGTTACGGGGAATCGGTGGCTACCAGCAGTTTAGCGATCGTTTTCACTTCCCTAGTGGGTACGATCCAAAATTGGCGATTAGGTTCCCTCAAATGGCAGCGAGTTCTCCTCTTAGGCCTACCCGGGATTTTTACGGCATTTATCGGGGTCTATCTGGTCAAATATAGCCCCAAACACCTCCTAGAAGCGGCTTTTGGTTGTTTTTTACTGCTTAATATCTATTTAACCAATCTCAAGCAAAATTTAAGCCAAAAAGAGCCAGTTTCTGCCATTAGATTGAATCCTAATCTAGCCTGTCTGCTAACCGGAGGAATCGCTGGATTTCTAGCCGGTATTTTCGGAATTGGCGGTGGGGCGATCATGGTGCCACTACAAATGATTTTTTTGGCAGAAAAGATCAAAATCGCCATTGTCACCAGTTTAGGTGTGGTTTTACTCAATTCGATCGCCGCCTGTTTCGCTCATGCCCAAGCCGGTTATATTCTTTATCTACAAGGGATTATTTTAGGTATCGGTGGTTCTCTAGGTGTACAAGTAACCACTCGTTTTTTACCGAAATTACCGGATCGATTGGTGCGGATTACTTTTTATATTTTTCTGCTACTGATGGCCATTTATTTCTTCATCCGCGCTTGCTCTTAAATCGCATCAACGGACTCGTTAAATCTCAACTTTCTAACCTTTCTAGTCTCTCCCTGATGGGCTTTTTCCGTATTCATCAATAAAAAACGGAGAATACTTGACAAATTCGGGGGGGGTAGAATGGCGGAGATTATTGCTTTTAATCGCTCATCTATGGGGTTTGACATCCTCGCCGCCGTAAAACGGACGGCAAACCCCCTACTATCTGTGGTCAAGGTTCAGTTTTTAGCTTGGTTATCGCTTTTTCCATTGTAGCTTAAAGCCGTCCTCAAAGGACGGGGTTTTAACCCAAATTTTCGATAAGAAATTATTCAATCAATCGATCGGGTGACATTCTAGGCTATGATTTCCCTGACTATAGTTATTTCTCTACATTAAGGAAAATCGACAATGACAGCCTTTCCCATCGATTTGACTGCCTATAAACCCATCAGTCTCGACCCCAGTAACCCCACCCTCACCGACCACCAAAGAAGCGCCCTAAAAGCCAATATCCAACTCTGTCGCGATGCTATCATCTTTTTTACTGCCACGGGTGCGGCCCGGGGTGTGGGTGGACACACCGGCGGCCCCTACGATACCGTCCCGGAAGTGGTGATTCTCGATGCTCTTTTCCGCAGTCAACCTAGTCAATTTGTACCAATTTTCTTCGATGAAGCGGGACACCGCGTCGGTACTCAATATCTCCTGTCTGCGTTAGAAGGTTCTTTACCCCCAGAACAATTAATGCACTACCGCGAGGCTAATTCTAAACTCCCCGGACACCCGGAATTAGGATTAACCCCCGGCGTAAAATTTAGTTCTGGCCGTTTAGGACATATGTGGCCCTACGTTAACGGTGTCGCTTTAGCTAACCCCGGAAAAACCGTTTTTTGTTTAGGTTCCGATGGTTCTCAACAGGAAGGCAATGACGCGGAAGCTGCCCGTTTAGCCGTGGCTCAACACATCAATGTTAAGCTGATTATTGATGATAATGATGTGACGATTGCTGGTAATCCTTCCAAATATTTACCCGGTTATGATGTGGCTAAAACTCTCGCCGGCCATGGACTAAAAGTGTTAGTGGGAGATGGGGAAGATATCGATAGTTTGTATCGCAATATCTGTGAAGCAATTAATACTCCAGGCCCGATTGCGATTATTAATAAACGTCCCATGTGTCCCGGTATTGAAGGTTTAGAAGGTTCTAACCACGGTCATGATGTGATTTCTGTACCCTTGGCTTTGAAATATTTAGAGGCAAAAGGACACAGTGCCGCCGTGGAATATCTCAACAGTATTAAGAAGCCTTCTAATGACTATAAATTCCTCGGTTCTGGGGATAAATGGGGTTCTAACCGCAACGTTTTCGGCGAAGCGGTAGTCAGTCTTTTAGGCAAAATGAGCGAGGAAGAACGCAAGGCTAAGGTATTAGTAGTAGATAGCGATTTAGAGGGTTCCTGCGGTCTGAAAATTATCCACGATAAACATCCCGAAGTGTTTATTCCTTCCGGTATTATGGAACGGGGCAATCTTTCGGCAGCCGCTGGTTTTGGTATGGAAAAAGGTAAACAGGGAATTTTCGCCACCTTTGCCGCTTTTCTAGAAATGTGTATTTCTGAAATCACCATGGCGCGTTTGAATTATTCTAATCTTTTATGTCATTTTTCCCATTCTGGTATCGATGACATGGCAGATAATACCTGTCACTTTGGTTTGAATAATTTCTTTGCCGATAATGGACTGGATGACGGTTACGAAACCCGTCTTTATTTCCCGGCCGATGCGGCACAAATGACCGCTTGTGTCGAGGCAACTTTCTATCAACCCGGCCTACGTTTTATCTTCTCGACTCGTTCTAAAACTCCCAATATTATTGATACTAAGGGTAATAATTTCTTTGGCGATGGTTACACCTTTGTCCCCGGAAAAGATGAAGTGATTCGGGAAGGCACTGCCGGTTATATCATCAGCTTTGGAGATGGTTTATACCGCGCTTTAGATGCAGTGGAACGCTTAAAACAAGAAGGTGTTGACGTGGGTTTAATTAATAAACCGACTCTCAATGTGGTGGATGAAGAAATTATCGCTAAAGTTGGTAATTCTCCCTTTGTTTTAGTGGTAGAAGCATTTAACCGTCGTACGGGTTTAGGTAGCCGTTATGGTTCTTGGTTACTCGAACGCGGTTTAACTCCTAAATACGCCTATATCGGTACTCACCATGAAGGTTGTGGCGGTTTATGGGAACAATTCCCCCACCAAGGTATTGACCCAGTTGGTATCATTAGTAAAGTTAAATCTTTAATCGCTTAGATAGTATTTTAGGGTGGGCTTTAATCAGTAATCAGTAATCAGTAATCAGTAATCAGTCATCAGTAATCAGTCATCAGCGAACATCTTTAATAATTAAGATTTTAGCTTGGTTGAAAATTAAAACATTTGTACTAAAATTTTCCCAGAAGCCGTTTAAATCCATTACAACTTATAAACTTGAGGCACTTAAATCGCACAGTTGAGGGGAAATCCCCCTGAACTAGGTACGGTAAGCCCCTAGGAGCCGACAAACCAGTCAATCTAGAATAATCTCTAGGGTATAAAAGTAACCTCTTATAGAAAATGCAGCCAACCAATCCACAACAATTTACAGAAAAAGCTTGGGAGGCAATCGTCAAAACGCCGGACATTGCCAAACAGAACAGCCAGCAACAAATCGAAAGCGAACATCTAATGAAAGCCCTACTGGAACAGGAGGGATTAGCGGGCAGTGTCTTTAGTAAAGCTAATATTAGTCTAGCCCGTTTGCGGGATCGAACCGATGATTTTATCCGTCGTCAACCGAAAATATCTAACCCCGGCGACTCGATTTATTTAGGTCGTAGTTTAGATAGTTTACTCGATCGAGCAGAAAATTATCGCCGAGAATTTGGAGATGACTTTATCTCGATCGAGCATTTAATTTTAGGTTACGCTAAAGATGATCGCTTCGGTAAAAATATTTTTCAAGAATTCGGACTTACCGAAAGCAAACTCAAGGAAATTATTCAACAAGTCAGAGGTAGTCAAAAAGTGACCGATCAGAATCCAGAAGGCAAATATGAGGCCCTAGAAAAATACGGACGGGATCTCACCCAATTGGCACGGGAAGGTAAATTAGACCCCGTAATTGGACGGGATGACGAAATCCGTCGCACGATTCAGATTCTCTCGCGTCGGACTAAAAATAACCCGGTTTTAATCGGGGAACCGGGAGTAGGAAAAACGGCAATTGTCGAAGGATTAGCACAGCGGATTATTAACCGCGATGTGCCAGAATCTTTGTTGGATCGTACTCTTATTTCTCTCGATTTAGGTGGCTTAATTGCGGGAGCAAAATATCGCGGGGAATTTGAGGAAAGATTAAAATCTGTCCTCAAAGAAGTCACTGATTCCCAAGGCAATATCATCATGTTTATTGACGAAATTCATACCGTTGTCGGTGCGGGAGCCACTCAAGGGGCAATGGATGCGGGCAATTTATTAAAACCAATGTTAGCCCGGGGTGAATTGCGTTGTATCGGAGCCACTACCCTCGATGAATACCGCAAATATATCGAAAAAGATGCGGCGTTAGAAAGACGCTTCCAAGAGGTTTTAGTTGATGAACCAAATGTGGTCGATACTATTTCGATTCTTCGCGGTCTCAAAGAACGTTATGAGGTGCATCATGGTGTGAAAATTGCCGATAATGCTTTAGTGGCAGCGGCACTGCTTTCTAATCGTTATATTAGCGATCGCTTTTTGCCCGATAAGGCCATTGATTTAGTTGATGAAGCGGCGGCAAAATTGAAGATGGAAATCACTTCTAAACCGGAAGAACTCGATGAAATTGATCGCAAAATTCTCCAGTTAGAAATGGAAAGACTTTCTCTACAACGGGAATATGATCCAGCTTCGCGAGAACGGTTAGAAAAGTTAGAAAAAGAACTGGCTAACCTCAAGGAAGAACAATCGGGATTAAATGCCCAATGGCAAGGGGAAAAAGAGATTATCGATCAAGTTCGTGGGGTTAAAGAAGCGATCGAACAAGTTAATCTGGAAATTCAACAGGCCGAACGAGATTATGATTATAATCGCGCTGCAGAATTAAAGTTCGGAAAATTAACCGATCTGCAGCGGCAAATGTCCGCCCTAGAAACTCAATTGGCCGACAAACAAACCACCGGTAAAAGTTTATTAAGGGAAGAAGTTCTCGAATCGGATATCGCCGAAATTATCTCGAAATGGACGGGAATTCCTCTCAATAAATTAATCGAATCGGAAAAAGAAAAACTCCTCAATCTGGAAGAGGAATTACACGAAAGTGTCATCGGTCAAGAGGAAGCAGTCACAGCCGTGGCCGAAGCGATTCAACGTTCCCGCGCCGGTTTGTCGGACCCCCACCGTCCCACGGCCAGCTTTATTTTCCTCGGTCCGACGGGTGTTGGCAAGACAGAATTGGCGAAAGCTTTAGCGCGCAATCTCTTTGACACCGAAGAAGCCCTAGTTCGCATCGATATGTCGGAATACATGGAAAAACACAGCGTTTCCCGTCTCATGGGCGCGCCTCCGGGATACGTCGGCTACGATGAAGGGGGACAATTAACCGAGGCAATCCGGCGTCGTCCCTACTCTGTCATCCTCTTTGATGAGATTGAAAAAGCCCATCCCGACGTTTTTAACGTTATGTTACAAATCCTTGACGATGGGCGCTTAACCGACTCTCAAGGTCATCTGGTTGATTTCAAAAATACAATCATTATTATGACCAGTAATATCGGTTCTCAATACATTTTAGACGTGGCTGGTGATGAGTCTCGTTATGAGGAAATGCAGTCCCGGGTGATGGAAGCAATGCGGAATAGTTTCCGTCCCGAATTCCTCAATCGTATCGATGAAACGATCATTTTCCACAGCCTACAAAAAGCGCAACTGCGATCGATTGTCAAACTACAGACAGCCAATCTCAGCGATCGCTTGATGGAACAAAAATTAGCCCTGAAACTTGCCGATATTGCTCTCGATTATCTAGCAGAAATTGGTTATGATCCAGTGTACGGTGCGCGACCCTTAAAACGGGCAGTACAAAGATATGTGGAAACTCCGATCGCTAAGGCAATTCTGCGCGGCGAATTCAAAGGGGGAGACACGATTTTTGTCGATGTGGCCGATGAAAGATTGACCTTTAAACGGTTAGCTTCCCCGGTAGTAACTGCTTAATTAGGGATAGTAGGTATGCTCAGCAGCTATCCCAATTTAAATCAGGGAGATTGGCTATGGAAACAAACTCCTTATCCAATGGGAGTTTGGGGTAATATTTCCATACAAGCTAACGCTCCTGAGCCAGATTACTTGTTGCTTTATCAGTTTGATTTTCCGCAAGCAAAGAAAGAGCAAGACGGCTGGAAAAATTGGCTCAAAAAACCAGCAAAGCAACAGCCGGCAGTTCCATCTATTTTGGGGAGAGTTCCCAAGGAACGCATTATCTATCTCTTAAGAGAACCGCCCTTACCGGAAGTGTTATCAACCAATCTGGAAAATTACCGCATCGCCAGCGAGTATTGTGGCTATGTATCAGGTCCGGATGATTACGCGCCTCAACCATACTATATGCCTGCCGACTGGCACATAAGCAACAGCTTTCGGAATCTGGCCGATTTGCCCTGTCCAGAAAAAATTCGCCTCTGCTCTTGGATTACCTCTGGAACTACCCGCACAGCCAATCATCGCCACCGTTTGGCCTTTATGCAGCTAATCAAAGATAACGAACTTCCTTTCGATTTTTATGGGCGAGGTTTGCCGGACTGGACGGGTTCGAGAGGCTCGGTACAAATTGACATCCTCGCCGCCGTAAAACGGACGGCGATTCCTCACCACGCCACTTTTTTAGGGTGGTCGCGTCAATGGGGTTGACGCGACCCGGGATGCTGCTTCTTTAACAGAAGTC
>VYLV01000366.1_pt1 | contig 9803 bp, 9 predicted proteins | sample 5114191 | NCBI WGS metagenome assembly VYLV01 (sample SAMN12291782, study PRJNA351875) | freshwater metagenome | isolation source: freshwater lake | place: USA: Michigan, Little Long Lake | collected 2013-08-08 | reverse complement strand
CTGGCCCTGCGCCTTGCCCGAAACGGCTAGGGCCGCGGCCGTTGAGGTCCAGAGTGGATCAGTCAAGTGTGCCTCCCCGGGCGAGCAGGGCGGTGGCGGCAGCTTCTTGGTCAGAGAAGGGCAGAACTTGGCCATGCACCAATTGGCCGGTCTCATGGCCTTTGCCTGCAATCAACAGACAGTCGCCCTTTTTCAACAAGCCAACCGCATGGGCAATCGCCTCACCGCGATCGCCAATCTCCAGCGCATCCGGGCAGCCGACCATGACGTCTTTACGGATTTGGGCGGCATCTTCGGTGCGGGGATTATCATCGGTGACGATAACGACATCGGCGAACTTGGCCGCCAAACCTCCCATCAAGGGACGCTTGCCCTTGTCGCGATCACCACCACAACCAAACACCAATACGACCCGACCTGGCGCATGTGGGCGGGCTGCGCGCAGGAGGACATCCAAGCCATCTGGCGTATGGGCATAATCGACAAACACATGGGCACCATCCTCGGTGCTGCCAATATGTTCCATCCGGCCTTTGACTGTTTTCAGGTTTGCCAAGCCTTCAAACACGTTGCTTGGCTCTTCACCCAAGGCCAAAGCAAAGCCAGCAGCCATGACCGCATTGAGGGCTTGAAACTCTCCAATTAGGGGGATTTCAACGGGATAGGTCTTGTTGGCAAAGCGTAAGTCAACCCGCTGGCTTGCAGGCTTGGGCCACAATTCTTCGATCTTGAGGAAGTCGCCGCGCCAACCAACCAGCTTCAAGTCCAGCGCCTTGGCTTTGGCGGCTTCTTCAAAGGCCGGGGCCTCGGCGGCGTCTGCGTTCACAATGGCTGGCTGACCGGCGCTCAATAAATCATTAAACAGGCGCAGTTTGGCTTGGCGATACTCCGCCATGGTGCCGTGATAATCGAGGTGATCTTGGGTCAGATTGGAAAAGCCCGCTGCAGATAGGCGCACACCATGCATGCGGCGCTGATCCAAGGCGTGGGATGAGCTTTCCATCGCGATATGGGTGATGCCCTCATCCGCCAAACTCTGAAGGGTGGCATGCAAAGCAATCGGGTCTGGGGTTGTGAAGCCAAGATCGATGCGGCCTTTGGGACCAATGGCCCCTAAGGTTCCAACGCTGGCTGCCGCCCTGCCCGCGTGGGTCCAGATTTGGCGCAAGAAGTCGACGGTGGAGCTTTTGCCATTGGTGCCGGTGATCGCCACCACACAAGCTGGCTGGCGCGGATAAAAGCGGGAGGCGACGGTGGACAACGCAGCGCGGGCCTGGGGTACTTCAATAACAGGCACACTGCAGTCGGCTAAACCCGGTTCAGCCAAAATCGCAACAGCACCGGCGGCCACAGCCTGCGCAACATAGGCGCGGCCATCGCTTTGTGTGCCCGTCAGGGCGGCGAACAAGTCCCCCGGCTTTGTCTTGCGACTATCGGATGATAGGCCGGTGATGGTGAGGTTTGCAGCTGGATGTCCCGACTCTAAGTCGAGGAGATCGGCGAGTTTCATGGCTCCCCCTGCGTCGCTTTCTGCGACGGATTGGTCTTTGGTGGTGGCGCAGACTTAAGCGTCGGCGCGCGCGGCGGCTCCATCTGAGCTAACGCGCGGTTTGGCGCAATCCCCAGAAGCGGTGCAGAGCGCGCGATGATCCGCGAGACAGAAGGTGCCGCAGCAAAGGCCGCCGTGGCAGCGCCGCCAGACTCTGCATTGCCCTTTGGCTCATCGAGCAAGAAAACAATGGCGTAGCGGGGGTCGTTTGCAGGGAAGACGCCAGCGAAGCTTGAGACGCGACGATTGGAATCATAGCCGTTTGGCCCGGCTTTCTCTGCGGTGCCCGTCTTGCCGGCAACCTCATAGCCCAGCGCATCTGCGTTCTTGCCGGTGCCATCGGTCACCACTTCACGCATGAGTTTCACGACTGTTTTCGACGTCGCTGGGGCCAAGACCGCGCGGCTGGATACAGGGACAGCGGGGTCGCGAGCTACAAAGGTCGGACGGATATAATGACCGCCATTGGAAACAGCCGCATAGCCACCCGCCACTGCCATTGGCGAGACCGCGATCCCATGCCCGAAAGAAGCGGTTGCAGCGGCAATCTCGCTCCAGCGCTTGGGCAGAATAGGTCGGGCATTCTCCAAAAGCTCCCCGCCCGCTGCTTCCATCAAGCCTAAACGCGAAAAGAATTCTCGCACACGTGGTGCACCGACCGAACGGGCAATCCTCACGGTGCCGATATTAGAAGAATGCGCCAGAATTTCGGACACGGACACGATCTTATTCATCGCATGAAAGTCTGAAATTAGCTCGGAGCCAATTCGCATCGGCGCGCGGGCGTCGAATACCGATTCCGGCGTAATGATATTGTCTTCAAGGCCAATCGCAACTGTGAAGACCTTGAAAGTCGAGCCCATTTCAAAGCGCGAATTGGTCACACGATTATTCTGCTGGTTTGGCGTGTTGGCCTCTGGCCGATTTGGATCCATGAATGGCCAAGACGCCGATGCAATGACTTCGCCTGTTTTTGCATCCAGCATAACGGCGGCACCGCCCTGTGCCCGGAATGCGCTGGCGGCTTCGCCCAATTCACGCTCTAAGATGTATTGCACACGCATGTCTAAGGACAGCCGCACAGGTTCTGTGCCTGATCCTGTGGTCAGGCGATCATTTAAGGCGCGCTCCATCCCATTGATGCCTGAACCATCGGGATGCATGGAGCCGATCACATGTCCCGCAAAATGGCCCATGGGATAAATCCGCTCGGACTCTTCAATGAATTCAAGACCGGGCTGGGCCAATTCCCAGACGGCTTGCTTTTGCTTGGGCGTGAGGCGGCGCTTGATCCATACAAAGCGCGAACGACTCGAAAGCTTTTCAACCAAGCTCGCCTCATCCATTTCTGGGAAGACCTTGCGCAAAGCACGCGCTGCCTCAACCGGATCCCAGATACGTTTGGGATCGGCATAAAGGGAATGGGCAACGAGCGAAGTGGCCAGCAATTGGCCATTGCGGTCTACAATATCGGCCCGCTTAGAAGGCGGTGCGACGGCGGCGCGCGCGGCGGTTGCCGCCTCATCAACCGGCCGGAACAGACCAATCTGGACAGCACGCAGACTTAACAGACCAAAGCCCGCACAAAAGGCAACGGCAAGTGCAATGGTACGCCCCCGCGTGGTGCCAATACCGCCTTGATCACGCGGGGCGGGCCTTGGCCAATCAAAACTTGGTTCAGGGCGGCGCGCGTCGCTCATCGTGCCACCACCGTCGGGACTAAGGCAGGCTTTGCCGCAACAGCTTTTGACTTATCGGCAACTGGCTCCGTTGTCTTTGAGGCGGGATTGGCGTCGACGGCTGGACTTGCCACACGCAAGGGCGCGAGTTGATCTATATCGTCCACCGTGGCGATGCGCTCAGCCGTCAAGGGGACCAAACCCAATTTGCGGGAGGCGGCCGCTTCTAGCCGGTCCGGCCGCTCCACCCAGGTGAGTTCTGCTTCCAGAGTACGCACGGCGCGGTGTTCGGTATCGACTTCTTCCTGCAATGCCAAAACTTTTTCACGCACCGCTTGGGCCTCTGCTTTGGCCCAATAGAGCGCAAAGGCCAACGCCACGAGGCCGACAAATCCAAACAAATGGGTGCGGGTCAGTGTCATGCGGCCCTCTTAATCTGGTCGAGCGATGGGACCCCGCCAATGCCTGTCACGCGGCCTGAGCGCGCCGGGGCACTGGTGCGGATAGCGGCCCGCAGTTTCGCTGACCGCGCACGCGGATTAGCTTCAACTTCAACCTCTGAGGCGATCAACGGCTTGCGGTTCACAAGGCTGAACGTGGCGGCGGGGCCCGCTTGGGCCGGGGCATGGCGCGACCCCGGGGCCTCTTTGCTGCGGTCATTCAGGAATGTTTTGACGGCGCGATCTTCAAGAGAGTGAAAAGTCACCACCACCAAGCGACCGCCCGGCGGCAAAACAGCCTCAGCCGCTACCAAAGCTTTTTCCAACTCACCAATCTCATCATTCACATAAATGCGGAGCGCTTGGAATACACGGGTGGCAGGATGAATATGGTCTTTGTGTTTACGGCCAATCACACGGGAAACAACGCCGGCTAGCTCTGAGGTCCGCAAATAAGGGGTCGCAACCCTGTCGGTGACAATGGCGCGCGCAATCCGACGTGCCTCGCGCTCTTCACCGTAAACATGGAATAAGGTGCTGAGCTCACCCTCACTTAGTTGCGCAACCACATCTGCCGCACTTGGGCCATCCTTGCCCATACGCATATCGAGCGGTCCATCCTGCATGAAGGAAAAGCCGCGCTCTGGCTGATCAATCTGAAAGGAGGAAACGCCAATATCGAGCACCACCGCATCGATTCTGTCTTGCAGCTCATCCAATTTGGAAAATTGGGTTTCAACGATGGTGAAACGGCCAGACATTTCCAGCTCGAGGGCCTTCCCGCGCACAACCGCATCGGGATCTCGATCAAGACCGATGACCAGACAGGGTGCGGCAGCCAGAATAGCCCGAGTATAGCCACCACCGCCAAAAGTGCCGTCAACAATCACTTGACCCGCTTGCGGGGCCAGTGTTTCGAGCACCTCGGCCATCATCACGGGTAGGTGGCCGCTCATTCCGGTGCCCCTTCCCGCACTTTGCGCCGGGCCATCGCGAAAATTTTAGCTTTCGTGGCGGCAGTTCGATCGCGCGCAGTTTGTGCCATGCGAGCTGCGACCTCTGGGCTCGCGATGCGGAAATAGGGCCCAAGACCAACAAAACTGACACGATCTGCGAGGCTTGCATGCGATACAAAAGTTTCCGGCAAAACGATCCGGCCTGCCCCATCTAAAGCCAACTTGCGAGAGCCGCCCAAAATCGCCAAGGTTGCGGCCTCTGCAGCCTCTGGGTCATCTTGCGCCATGTCTTCAGCGGATTGGGACAGCGCGGCAATGAACCGGTCATCTGCGCCTTCCAGCCAATCGCCGTCACCGGGCCAGACACGGACATGATCTTGCGCGTCGCCTTCGGCCTTTAACCCGGAGCGGAAGTCAGCCGGCAGGGTTACCCGCCGCTTGTCATCCAATCCCGCGTCATAGGTCGAAACAAAGCGCATGTAGCCCCCAAAGCAATCCATCTTTGGGATAACATGGGATTTAGCCCCATTCAATGGGATTATGTGGATTCAAGCGAAGATTCAGGTCCTGACCTGCATTGCGTCAGACCAAGACCAAACCTGCCCCTCGAATCTAGATCAGATAGTCTGCCCGTAATTTCGCAATCGCGGCGTCTGTCAGGCCAAATTGTTTCTTTGCCAAACCGACAGGCCCACCAAACTCCCGGTCCATCCGGCCAAGCGCATGCTCCATAACGCCGGGGTCTGAGCCCAAAATCACTTCCGCGACGGGGCGCGGCAAACGTGCAAATGGGCTGGTCTGTGCTGCCGTCACGCCAGACGCCTGATTGAGATAATAGGACGGTGGTACGAATGTCTGGCTTAGCGCATAATCGGCGACCACCGCAGCACGGTCGACGCCCAATACCGATAGGATCAGCGCACTTGCGACGCCGGTGCGGTCTTTACCTGCCGTGCAGTTTACCGCCAACGGGGCCTTATTCTCCAAAAGGTTTTCAAACATCTCTTTATATTGCGGCGCGAGCGTCTGGGTGAAGTCGATATAGGCATCGCCAAAAATCACGACCGCCTCTTCTTTGGTCTTAGCCGCCATCAGTTTGTTCAGGGACGAGCCCATCTCATAATCCTTGGACAAGGTCTTGACCCCATCGCTGCCCAACAAGGCGCTTGGCTCGCTGGAACGCTCTTGCCCACTGCGAAGATCACAGATCACGGCGATACCAAGGCTGCGCAGATAGGCGGTGTCATTTGTCGTAAATTTCGCCATCACCCCTGAACGATAGATTTTGCCCCAGCTTACATTTTTACCGCGGTGCGCCGAATAGCCACCCAGGTCCCGGAAATTGCGGCCACCTTCGAGCGGCAAAAGACGCTCAGCAATCCGCACTTGGCCGCCAGAGCGCGTGCGGATCAGGAAGTAAGGACGCGGTGAAATGGGCGCGGCAACATCCAGCTGCCCATCTTGCACGGCTGCGGCAATCTCTTTCATCGCAAATAGGTTGGCATTGGGTTCGTTGGACGTCAAAACCCGGGCGGAACCGGCGGAAGCGTTCCATGTCAACCGCACCTTGGCGGGGTCAAGGCGCGTTGCAGCGGCGTTGAGGCGGCTGGCGGCTTGGGTCTGCGTCCCCGCGACAGCCAAGCTAGACGACAGGCCGATCAGAAGTGAGCGACGATCCATGATTAGGTTTCCTCCGTGAAATGATCTTCCGGGCCTAGCTAGCCTATTTAACGGTCTGATCATGAAATGATGAAGCTTTCACGATTTTTGGTCGATGTTAGGCCGACAAATTAGGAAGCCTTTCCCACACACTCGAACCGCCTGCAATGGAAGCCCTGGCCCTTGCCGTTATATGGCCCATTGAGATAAACGCGTGTACATACTCGACGAGATGATACGGTAACATAATACCGCATATCTAACATACTGTTTTTATGTCAATTTCAGTAAGACAGTTGACATAAGTTTTGCCCCCGCCTAGAAGCGCCGATCTCAAGTGGCCGCCCCTTTCGGGCGGTCGCGTTCATTTGGAACTAACTCCATGAAGACCTTCAGTGCCAAGACGCACGAAGCCGACCGTAAATGGATCGTGGTAGATGCCGAAGGGGTGGTTGTTGGCCGCCTCGCGACCTTTATCGCCATGCGTTTGCGCGGCAAGCACCGTCCAGATTTCACACCTCATGCTGATGTTGGCGACCATGTTGTGGTCATCAATGCAGAAAAGGTCGTGTTCACCGGCAACAAGCTGCGTGACAAAGTTTATTATCGCCACACCGGCTATGCTGGTGGCATCAAGGAAACCACTGCTGCACGTTTGCTCGGCGGCCGTTTCCCAGAGCGCGTGCTCGAAAAGGCTGTTCTGCGCATGATGCCAAAGGAAAGCCCTCTGGCTCGCTCGCAATTCGGCAAGCTGCGCGTTTACGCTGGCACCGAACACCCACATGAGGCCCAATCTCCAGAAGTGGTAGATTTCAAGGGTCGTAACCGCAAGAACGTCGGGGCCGCATAATGGAAGAAGTAGCAAAGAGCTTCGAAGACCTCGCCTCCATGGGCACCGGTGAAGGTGTTGTGGAAGTGGTCGTTCGTGAACCCGAAATCGACTCCTTGGGTCGCGCCTATTCGACCGGCAAGCGTAAGAACGCGATTGCGCGCGTTTGGGTAAAGCGCGGCACGGGCAAGATCACCATCAATGGCAAAGACCAAGGCGCCTATTTCGCGCGCCCAGTTCTGCGCATGGTGATCAACCAGCCCATGCAAGTGACCGATCGCTCAACAGAGTTTGACGTCATCGCCACCGTAAAGGGCGGCGGTCTGTCAGGCCAAGCCGGTGCTGTTCGTCACGGTATCGCAACCGCATTGACCCGCTTTGAGCCAGGCCTGCGTCCAGTTCTGAAGCCATTTGGCTATCTGACCCGCGACAGCCGTGTGGTTGAGCGTAAGAAGTATGGCCGCGCGAAAGCACGCCGTAGCTTCCAATTCTCCAAGCGCTAAGACCTACGCGTCGAACATATCCATGTTTCAAGCGGGCGGCCTTAGCGGGCCGCCCGTTTTTCGTTTTGGACTTTGAAGGCGAATCTCATGACCACCCAGACCCTGAATGCCGCAATCCTTGGTGCCTCTGGCTATACGGGGGCAGAGACGATCCGCCTGCTCGCCCACCATGCCAACGTCCGCGTCGGCGCGATTACGGCTAATGCGCAAGCCGGGCGCTCTCTGGGTGACCTCTTCCCGCATTTGCACCCTTTTGCAGATCGCACCTTGATCAAGGCTGAAGATGTGAATTGGGACGGGGTTGATGTGGCGTTTGGCTGTTTGCCGCATGGGGCCAGTGAAGAGCTCTTGGGTGAGCTGCCAGCCCATGTGACCGTCATCGATCTAAGCGCCGACTTCCGGTTCCGCGACCCCAGTGCCTATGCCGCGGTTTACGGCCGTAGCCATCTCCATCCCGAAAAGACCCGCAACGCGGTGTATGGCTTGACCGAGTTTGCGCGGGCAGAGCTTGCCAAGAAGCCCGACATCATTGCCTGCCCAGGCTGTTATCCAACCGCAACTCTGCTTGCGCTCAAACCTTTGGTGGAAGCGGGCGTCGTCTCGCCGCGTGACATCATTGTGGACGCAAAATCTGGGGTGTCAGGAGCTGGGCGGGGCCTGAAGGAAGGCAATCTATTTTGTGAGACAGCAGAAGGCCTGCACGCGTATAGCGTTGGCAATCACCGCCACGCGCCCGAGATTGAACAAGAATTGTCCCACGCCTCCGGTGCCCCCGTTTTGGTGAACTTCACGCCGCATCTAGTGCCAATGACACGCGGCGAATTGGTGACCTGCCATGTGAAGCTGGCCAGTGGCGCGACCGTAGACGATGTGCGCGCGACCCTTGAACAGCGCTATGCCGACGAAGCCTTTGTCAAACTGGCCCCCAAAGGGGCCTCGCCAGATACGCGGTGGGTGCGGGGTTCAAACCTCTGCATTCTGGCCGTCTTCCCCGACCGTATTCCGGGCCGCGTCATTGTGGTGGGGGTGATCGACAATCTGGTCAAAGGTTCTGGTGGACAAGCCATTCAGAACATGAATGTCGCCTTTGGCTTGCCTGAGTCACAAGGATTGACGATGGAGCCTTTGTTTCCGTAAAGGAGAACTTGGCCTAGATCGGGCTTTGTCGCGTGTGCGCAACGTTTTGCACGCGAGGCTTCTAGCCTTGTTTGGCGGATGAGAGAGTCGGGCAAATATGGCAAAGCCGATCCTGCGACTAGGACCTGTAGATGAGCTGGACGATGAGTATGACCCGCTCCTGGGTCGCTCGGTCCGCGACGAGCCGATGCCCGTTGCTGCAAGCTCCGCTGCGCGATTAGATCCAGACCAAAGCGTATTTGACGAGCCTGAGCCGATGGCTGGGCCAGCTTGGGTTGATGAAACAGCACCACCGGCAAACCCAAAACCAGCCGCTGAAGATAATCAGCCCAGTTTATTGGACTGGATGGAAAGCCCAGCCAAAACTCAAGCGCCGGCTCGAGAGCCTGAGCCCGAGCTTGAGCCTGAACCTGCATTGGTGGCCGATGTGGTGCCAGAAGTGCCATCCGTTGAAGTGCCCGAAGAAGCGCTTCCTGAGGAGCCTAGCGCGGAACTTGAACCTGAGGCTGGGCACGCCGATCCGTCGCATGACGAGTCAGAACCCACGCCAGACCAAGTGGTTCAGCCCTTTGAAGACATCGCCCTAGAAGCTCCCATAGATGCTGCAACTGAAACCCCTCCAGAGCCTGAGTCTGGCCCTGAAGTTGTGGATGCGCCAGAGCCTATCGTCGCTTTAGAAGCCCAAACGACCGAGGCGCCTTTGGAAGCCGCATCTACCCCAGCGGCGCAGCGGATTGAACGTGCTGCCGGCCCATCACGGGCAGCGCAGCGCCGGGCAAATATGAAGCGCAGCCCGATTGGACGTCGTAGGGCTGCCCAAAAGCTGGCTGCCACAATAGCCGGGACAGCCCTTTTCGCCGTTGCCTTGTTCTTTACGATGCTGTCCTTCTTAGCACCCTTGGGGTATCCATTTGACGCGGTGTCGAGCTATCGCTGGTACTGGACGCTCTTGGCGTTAGCTGCAGGTCTGTCGTGGGCGTTGGTACGTGGTCGGAATATGATGATCGCTTCAGCCTTGGTTGGTCTGATCAATCTGATTGTGATTTTACCG
>VYLV01000189.1_pt1 | contig 9856 bp, 11 predicted proteins | sample 5114191 | NCBI WGS metagenome assembly VYLV01 (sample SAMN12291782, study PRJNA351875) | freshwater metagenome | isolation source: freshwater lake | place: USA: Michigan, Little Long Lake | collected 2013-08-08 | reverse complement strand
GAACAGAGTAAATCTGTTAAGGCAGGTGCGGAACCCCGCAAGGGAAAGAAGCAGAAACCTAAATCGTGAGGTTTGGGAATCACCGTCCGTTTACGGCGGTGAGGATGTCAACCCATAGGGAGAATTTGAGGCAAATTGTACTGTATTTAAACTGGGTAGGGAGCATTTTAATACAAATGTACAGAACTCGGTTACTCCCCACCCTGTTCACTTAAGTTTCAGCGTCGTGATTATAATTAGGGAATGATAGAAATTCTTAGGCAATAGGATCACATCAGTGTTGATAAATCATCTTTTCTTCGGCGCTTTCCTACCCCTTGATACTCTCCTGTCCACCCAGGGGATTATGGTTATGCTCCTGGCCGCTTATGCTTTAGCCATGTGGATGTTTCTAACTAGCGCCCCAAAAGTTCATACAATCATGGTGACAGATTTGGAGACAGCCCGACAATTTTATGAAGGAGTTTTAAATTTACCCACGGCCGATGTTCCCCTCCATTACTATTACAATTATGAGCAGACGATGGGCAATAATATGATTGACCCATTTTATATGTCTAGTAATCCGGCTGCGACTACTGCTCATACTTCTTTGGGAGATCAACCCCAGGGTTTATGGTATCAGTTAAAGAAAAATACCCAACTGCATATCGTTGCTGGGGCAAATGCGGGTTATAAGGATCGTCATCGTCACGTTTGTTTTGATCACGATTGTTTAGAACAAATTCTGATGCGGGTGGAATCACGACGCTTAAAGTATAAAGTTCGTCGCAATAAACCTTTAAATTTTTTGGTCAAAGATAATGCCGATCGCGTGATTGAAATGGCCGAAGTCTCGAATTAGTTAACAGTAATTAGATTGGGGGCAACCATAACGGTAAATAACTAAACTATGAATGCTCAACTGCTCACAATCATTTTAATTTCTTTAGGGGTAGGTATTGGTTTGGCCATTCTACTCCTAATTTTAGTCAAGTTAAGACGCTGCAACCAACAGGTAAATAGTATCGTCGATCATCAATCTCTCATCGGTTTAATTGGAGTTGTTCAAATCCCCTTCGATAAAAATAGCAAGGGGAAAGTGCGAGTTAATGTCGGGGATAGTCTGATCGATATAGTAGCGATAACGGAAGGGGAAGAACAATTTAATGTCGGGGATCAAGCATTTATCCTCAATTGCCAAGACAATAAAGTTTTAGTCATTGCGGAAAAGTATATCAGAGGCGATTTGTAATTTCTTCTAGACCAAAGGGTAACTAACTATGAATAGTCAAAATAATTCCTATCTCATCCAAATCAATTCCAATCAATACGACAACAATAACAACAACAGTGCTGGTAATTTATTGTGGAATAGTGTTCCCATTGCTTTATTGATATTTCTGGGGATTGGTGCGATTTGGTTTATCAATTCTTTTTTGTGTATTTGCAAACCCAATGAAGTAGTAATCCTGAGTGGGATGAAACGCAAATCAAAAGAGAGACAAGATGCAGGTTATCGAGTGATATCGGGGGGTCGGGCGATTCGTATTCCAATTTTAGAAACCGTTAAACGCATGGATGTCACCACAACCCCGATCAGAATTGAGATTAAAAATGCCTATTCTAAGGGAAATATTCCCCTGAATATAGTGGCAATTGCTAACGTTAAAGTTAGTTCTAAACCTGAAATAGTCGGCAATGCGATCGAACGTTTTTTAGATCGAGATCGAGCAGAAATTATTCGCGTAGCTAAAGAAACTTTAGAAGGAAACTTGCGGGGTGTAGTCGCAACAATGACCCCCGAACAAGTGAACGAAGATCGCCTAAAATTTGCCGAAAGTATTACCAGTAACGTCAGTCAAGACCTGTTTAAACTCGGTTTAGAAATTGATACTCTCAAAATTCAAAATGTTGCCGATGACGTGGATTATCTTAACTCCCTCGGACGGGAAAGAATCGCTTTAGTCATGCGTGATGCTGAAATTGCGGAATCAAATGCACTCAATGAAGCTGAACAAATAGTCGCGGAATGTGAGGAACAAGCAACCGTAGCTAAAACCCGCGATCAAATTATCATTTTAGAGCAAGAAAACGAATTGAGAAAGTTAAAGGCAAAACTGGAACAACAGGCAAAATCGGAAGAAGAAATAACTATCGCCGCCGCTAAGGAAAAACGTGCTATAGTTGAAGAAAAATTTCAACAGGTCAGAGCAGAATTAGAAAGATTACGTCTGCAAGCAGATGAAGTTTTACCCGCAGAAGCGCAGCAGGAAGCCGAAACTTTCCGCGCTAGAGGACAAGCGGCAATTTTTGAAGAAAATGCTAAAGCTGAAGCCTTGGTTAACGAATTATTCGCGGAAGTCTGGCAAAACACCGGCAGCGAAGCATCAGCAATTTTCTTGATTCAACAGTTAGAAACTATCCTGGAAGAAGCGATAAAAATTCCTAAACGCTTACACCTCGATCGAGTTAATATTGTTGATAATGGTGATGGTAAATCCCTCGCTACCCTGATTAAAGTCTATCCCGAAATCGTCAATCAATTCCTCGCCAGTGTCCATCAAACCCTCGGTATTGATGTGGTCGGAACTCTCACCAATAAAATTGAAAAATAGCAGTCAGAAAACATACTAGCCTGATTTTGGCGATAGATTGCTACCTGTTGACTAATGGGATCAATTAACCAGCCCAGTCTTAAGCCACTATCAAGATATTCCTGTATTTTTGCTTGGAGTTGACTTAAAGAATCAGTGCGCGGCCTTAATTCGGGTTTGCGGCAAAAAGTTTTTCGGTGGTGGTAGGGTGTGGGGTGTGGGGTGTAGGGTGTAGGGTTTTACCCGTTTTCAGAGGGTCAATTACCTAATTTTCGGGGAAAAAGTCCCGGAATTTTCCCCCCGACCACTCCAAGAAATGGCACTTTTTGATTTCAAAAAAGCCTAAAGATATCATCCAACAAGGTTTTTAGATTTATTCAGCAAACCCTAAGCTAAGACCTCACTTAGAAACAGCCCAAGAGCGCACTTCTCCTAAGGTTACTGGAGTGCGATCGCTAACATCAATGGTAAAGCGAAATACTCGTTTAGCTCGCAGACCATTTTCGGGATCGAAGAATTTTAATTTCACATCCCAGCATTCACTTCCGTAGCGACAGAAGGGGCTTTTTTCTACTTCAATACTGTGTAATTCCATTCCCATTGCTACTGCTTGGGAGAAGGTTTGTACAGCTTGAAAAGCGTTAGTAGCCGCAAAATTTAAGGCTCGATCGCGTGCTATTTGTCCTAAATTTCGTAAGTCATAATAAATGCGATTCAAGAAACTGGTCAGAGAACGCCGCATCCTCGCTTCATCGGCGATTTCATGTTCCGCGCTAACAGTTTCTATCGCTGATTCAATCAAAGTATTAACTTTCCAGCCATACATTCCCCGGGGACTATTGACTTTGAGGACAGGAATAATTTGACCGGAAAAAAGTTTCACAGTTTCCTCGGTCAGCATACCCGGAATACTCACTCTTTCAACATAATCTTCGTCAGCTTCTGGCAATATTTGACCCGCTAACATATATTGCATGACTTGATAAATATCAGCAGCAAAAGCTCCCACTGGTTTAATAGCATAGATGGGAGTTAGTTCTAAATTAACTGTCCAAATTAAAGACTTAGTTTCTGATAGATTACTTTCTAAATAATCTACCATTTGTCGTGCATCGTAGGGATTGGATGGTAATTCAAGATTATCGATTGTGATGGTTGGCATTAACTGTTTAAAAGTATCCCGACGTGCTTCTGTACCGAAATCATAACCTAAAGTTCCTAACACATAAACGAGGTGTGAGCGTTGACTAGGAACAACATTATTTAGGACAATATTGTTATGTGCTTGATGATTTTTTATTAATCCAGTTGAGGAAATATTTTCTGAAGCATTGCTAGGAGCGATCGCTGGTTGTCTTGTTGCTGCTGTTGAAATGGTTGCAGTTATTCCCTGATTCGCTATCTCGGTTGAACAAGAGGGAATAACAGAGGTTGTCGCTGTCACTGGAATTACCGTCGATTCTATGATATTATTCGACGAATTGTTATCCGCTTCAACAGTTTGTAATTTCTCTCCTGTCAGCAATTCATAAGCTCCAGAGATGTTGATTTTTCCTAACAGACAGCGTTCTGGTTCTTCTACTTCATTAGGATCGCAGGGGATGGCACTATTAGTCAAGGCGGCTCTTACTGCTTCCGCATCAGGAGATAAACCCTGTTCTAATTGCAAACTCATTAATAAAGCGGCCGTTCCTGTCACAATTGGAGCAGCGCAGCTAGTCCCTTTTTTGCGGATAGGGTCATCAGTTCCGGGTTGAGATCCTAGAATATTCTCTCCGGGAGCAAGAATCCCTTGAGTCGCATATTTACCACCAAAATTACTGAATTTAAATGGCTCTCCTGTATCTTTCATCGCTCCTACTGTCAGGACATTTTCTAACACCGCAGGAACGCACCAACACTCTCCTTTATCATTACCACCAGGAGCAATAACGAGTATATTATTATCCTGTGCTTGACGAATCGCTTTATCAATAAATTCGTGAGCTAATCCGCTTTGAGTTGGGTGACAAGCGGCACAATGAATAATATTAACTCCCTGTTCAATTGCGTTACTAATCGCACGAGAAAGATTGAGAGGATTGATAAAATCGTCATTCCCATAAGCAATGGGAATATTAATCACCGTTGCGTTAGGAGCAATCCCTTCTACCGGTGAATCTGGCTGTCCACAAATGGTGCTGATAATATGGTTAGCATGGAAGCGCAAATGCAAGCTCTTGCGGATATTTTCATCTGGAATCGCCTCCTTAAACATTTCCTCTTTTTCTTCATCACTTTTGCCACTTTTTTCTACATCTAAAAAGGCTTGTAAGTGTTGGGGATCGATGGGAAATTCTTCGGCCCAATAAGGATTAATACGGGTAATATTTGCTCCTTGAAAACAGGCGCGATCTAAGTCAACTGGTCCATCAAGAACGGCGATTTTGATGGGTGGATCGCCTTTGGTATGGGAGCGAAGAGCGGTCATTCCGGGGATAGCATTGAGATCAGGCATAGTTTGTACAGATTTTCAAGAACAGTTATAGAATAAAAGCTAGATAACAAAAATAGGGGAATTAAAGATGAGTTCAATCACCCAAACGGTACAATCCTCAACCACAATTCAGGAACCTTCGACCACGGTGTATTGCGATTCCCCTTTACCCGACCACACCCAACTCCCCGATAAAGATGGAAGTTTTGTGAAAAACTATCAAGAGCCTCCCCAAGCAGACCTTTTAACGGATACTATTACACCCCTTTTAGAGCAATTACATCCTGATGGTAATTACTGCCTAGGTCGAGATTGTGGGATTTATTGGCGATTGCCAGAGCATCCAGAATCTCTAGAAAGGGGTGCTGTTGCTCCCGATTGGTTTTATGTTCCCCATGTCCCCACGACTATTGATGGTCAAGTTCGCCGTTCCTTTGTGATGTGGAAAGAAACCATTGAACCGGTTATTGCCTTAGAATTTGTCTCTGGCAATGGTGAAGAAGAACGGGATAAAACGCCTGTTAAGGGTAAATTTTGGATCTATGAGCGAGCGATTCAAATTCCTTTTTATGGAATTTATGAAGTTAACAAGGCCCAGATCGAGATGTATCAGTTAGTTAATGGTCGTTACCAAAAAATGACTCCTAATCAGCGCGGTCATTATCCCATTGTTCCTTTAAAGGTAGAGTTAGGAATTTGGCAAGGAGAATACCAAAATCAATTCTTTCCCTGGCTTCGCTGGTGGGACGGGGAAGGTAACTTGTTGTTAACTTCCCAGGAATCTACTGAACAGGAACGACAACGAGCCGAGCGGGAACGACAACGAGCCGAGCGCCTAGCGGAACAGTTAAGGGCATTAGGGATAGAACCTGAAGATTAAGGGAAGGTGTTTAACACCAAATTCGACCCCGACGAAACGGCGGATCATTGGGATTCGCCTTGCGGTCTTGGAACATCAATTTCCAGCGTCCGTAATCTTCTAACCCAGTTGCGGGAATATATTTAGCTTTAGGTTGAGTTGTTTCCTGTGGTTGAATGTTGGATTTTTTTGTTTCTGGTTGCTCAACATTCGGATTGGTTTCTGATTGCTTAGAACTTTTAGAGTCAGCCATTGTTTGATTTCCTCCAGTGTTTTTTGTTAGGTTTTAGAAGTCGAGACTAATAACGAAAACCGCCAAAAGAGGACATTTTTAGATAGCCATAGTGAGGATATTGAAATTGTGCCGGATCGTTGTAGTTAGCCCCATGAACTAACTTAACCAAGATAGATACTAAGTCTTCTCCATCTCCATGAACAATATCAACACATTCGTGGGGATGAATAAAATGGGGACGTTCATGGTTTCTCCGGTTAGGTGTTTAATTGCCCCCGAAATGTTCAACAGGCCGGCTAAACATTTTGGTTCGTTTTCACTGTTTGTCAAGGGACAGGGAAGGGCGCTTTTTAGTAGCGCTTCCCTGACTGCGTGGGGATTAGGTGTTTCTCCCCGCTGCACTTGCAAACTGAGTAATAAAGCCGCTACTCCTGCTACGATGGGCGCAGCGAAGCTAGTGCCACTCATTTGTATTGTCCCGCCGCCCGGTTTTGCCCCTAAGATATTTTCTCCAGGGGCAAGGATGCCTTGATTTTGGTAGGTTTCCCCCCAATTACTAAAGTCGAGGGGATGCCCTCTAGCATCAACAGCACCCACTGCTAGGACAGCAGGAAGGGCGGCTGGAACATGGATGCACTCGCAGCCATCATTTCCCGCAGCCGCAACGACAAGAATATTTCTCTGGCTACACATTTCAATGGCACGCTCTAGCCAGTCTTCTGCTTCTCCCATATCGGTGAGCGCCCCCCCACTAATACTAATAATGTGCGCTCCATTTTCGGCGGCTTGTTCAATCGCACGGGCTAAATCTAGTTGAGATAGTCGCCGTCGGTCATCGGAAAAAACTGGCACGAGCAAACCGTGACACTGAGGGGCAATTCCTTCGATTTCTGTATTAGGCTGTCCAAAAATTAAACTAGCAATATGAGTCCCATGGGTGGACATCTGCCCACTGGTTGCACCATGTAATAAGCTAAACGGCTTTTACTTCGGATCACCGATATAGACTCCAAAAGGGTTATAGCTATTGGATCATGCAGGTTAAGCGCCGTTTAGCTTACTAAGGTGGGCAGTCGAGTTAATTTTGCTGCCTGAAAACAGGGATGTTGAGTATCTACGACACCATCAAGAATGGCAACAGTAATCTCTGGGGAACCCTGAGTTAGTTTGTGTAATGCTTGCAATCCTGGAATCATAATTCTTATTCTGGTATTTTTTTGACAAAAGATTTATGTTGGATTGTAGCTATTCCCAATTGTACAACTTCTAAAACCCTGGCTAAATTACCCGCTAATAAAGCATCTCTACCTAACCATAATCCAGGAAATATTTGAGAACATAATATTCCTTCTGCATTAGGTTCAAGTGTAACATATTTTTCGTCATTTAAGACAAACCAATCAAATTCTTCATCCAATACTCGCCAGACTAAATATTCTTGCACTTGATGGCAGCGATAAACCTCAAGCTTTTGATGCAAGTCAAGGGAGACGGTACTAGCAGCAATTTCCACGATTAATTCTGGCGCACCTTCGACATAGCCATCCTCACTAATAGTTTGTCCACCATTTTTAATTCTCAGCAGTGCATCGGGTTGAGGTTCATTATCAGCATCAAGGCGCACGGTACAATTGTCGCCTAATTCAATTCCTGGCGTACTTGACCAATAGTTACCTAACCAAGTGATAATACGAGCGTGAGGGTTGCCATGATTAGTAATTCTTAAGGGAGAAGCCATCAGATGAACAATTCCTTCAATGAGTTCGGCTTTTTTCAGATTTGGCATAGCATTATATCTACGCTCAAATTCACAACGAGTGAGGTTGTCGCCATTTTATAATAGTGGAATTGCTTGAGGAGATTTTGCTACAGTGGCTATCATCTTAGTATTTCCTACTTGTCAATACATTGGTAATTTTAAGGTGAATCCAGGTAAAATTTCTTCTCCTGATAATGTTGCTGGTAATTCAATAATTTCTACAGATTGATTGGGGCGATAGATTTCTAACCTTTGGTTGGCAGGATCAATTAGCCACCCTAATTTTACACCATTTTCTCGATATTCTTGCATTTTTTCTTGTAGATATTTTAAGGGGTCGGTACGCGATCGCAATTCTATCACAAAATCTGGGCAAATTCTGGCAAATTTTTCTTGTTCTTCTATGGGTAAAGCGTGCCAGCGTTCATTGGCAATCCAAGCAACATCAGGAGAACGTTTCGCGCCATTGGGCAAGGTAAAGATAGTAGAAGAACTAAAAACTTTACCGAGTTGAGTTTGCCGATTCCAAATCACTAAATCAGCATTTAATTCTGATTCTCGATTGCCACTAATGGCTCCGATGGGAGGCATAATGATTAATTCTACTTGGGCAGTTTGTTCGAGTCGCCAATCGTCATTAGCACAGCACAGTTGATAAAACTGTTCGTCACTTAAATTGGTGGTTTTCAGGTTTAAGATAATAGGTTCGGTGGTAATCATTATACTTTATTTTTAAAGTCAATATTTTTAGTTCTTGTTTTAGATTGATTGTCAGTTAATAGGTTTGATTGGGCAACCAAGAACGATCAAGTAATTGTTCTAGGGAGTAGGGGCATTCAGTAGGAAAAGTTACTAAATTAGTTGTTTTAATTTTAACAAAACCTAGCGCATCTTGATAGATAGAGGTTAATTCATCTTTTAAATACTTGCGGAGATTGGTCGTGATTGTTCGTCTCAGTTGAGTACGAAAGTTATAGATTTCTTCTTGCCGGTGAACAGCATTATATTCGGCTTCAGTTGTCCAATATTGCAGTAACAGCAAATGACGAATAATTTGCTCTAACAGACTAGCGACAGCATTTTTCTTCTCTATACCCAAATCCTCTAACTCCTCAATTAAATTATCTAAATCTAGCTGTTGGAATTGATGATTTTTAAGTAAGTTAATAGTTTGTTCCAGCCATTCATCATCATCAACGTCATAGAGTTGTTTTAATTCATTTACTTCTATCATCAACATAAAATTTACTCCATCTTGAAGAATTTGTAATAATAAAGCCGAATATTCTCAATTCTCGTTTTTTCTAATTCTTTTTGAGTAGTACCTACGCACATATTAGGTAAAATATCTTGATGTTGATAAAAACTGTGAACTCTTTGGGCTGTATCATTAATCTTAAAATAATTGGTTAAATCTTGACGATTGTTGAGATGATAGTAAAGCACTGGGTTATTATTTGCTTTTGATAAACCCGTGAAAAACAAACTTGATCCTTGCAGAGGTTTTAAGACTGAATCAGGAAAATGTCGCCAGACTAAATTGATGGTTTCTGGTCTGAAAAAATCATCTTCTTGAAGTTCGGCATAAATTTCGATTTCACTTTTACCATTAAAGTAAAAATCAAAACCAATTAACTCAACAAATTCACTTAAATAATCACTGTCAGCAGCACCATCACTTAAAACGAAAGCAGTTTGTAGCTTTTCAGGATAATCTTTAATTCTAATGTGTATTTTTAAACTAGAATCAGCTAAATTAGTTCTTAAATCAAGTCCAGCACTGAGAACTTCTAGTTTGCTAAAGTCAAAGTTATGTCCTAAAAATTTCTGTAATAAGGAATAATCTAATTGAACACCAACTCGGTTTTCAACTTGCCGAAAAAAAGCTAAAGATTGAGTTAGACATTTTTGCCATTCTTGGGACTGATCTTTAAAAAAGAGCATAAACCGT
>VYLV01000188.1_pt1 | contig 9865 bp, 6 predicted proteins | sample 5114191 | NCBI WGS metagenome assembly VYLV01 (sample SAMN12291782, study PRJNA351875) | freshwater metagenome | isolation source: freshwater lake | place: USA: Michigan, Little Long Lake | collected 2013-08-08 | reverse complement strand
AGTTGGGCGCCTCGCGAATGATCTGCACGTTATGGGCGTGGCTTTCGCGCAGGCCCGCTGCTGTGATCTGCACAAAGCGCGCTTTGGCGTGTAGCTCAGCTAGGGTGTGGCAGCCGGTGTAGCCCATGCCTGCCCGGATGCCGCCCACCAGCTGGTAGATCACCTCGCTCACCTTGCCCTTGAAGGCCACCCGGCCCACGATGCCCTCGGGCACCAGCTTGCGGATGTCATCTTCCACGTCTTGGAAGTAGCGGTCTTTCGAACCCTCGGCCATGGCTTCTACTGAGCCCATGCCGCGGTAGGTCTTAAACTTCCGCCCCTCAAAGAGGATGGTCTCGCCGGGGCTCTCGTCGGTGCCTGCAAAGAGGTTGCCGGCCATCACCGTATCAGCCCCCGCCGCTAGGGCCTTGGCCACATCGCCCGAATACTTGATTCCCCCGTCGGCAATGATGGGGATGCCTTTGGGCTTGGCCACTGCGGCCGCCTCTAAGATGGCCGTCAGCTGCGGCACGCCCACCCCGGTGACTATTCGCGTGGTGCAAATCGAGCCGGGGCCGATGCCCACTTTCACCGCCGACGCGCCCGCGTCGATCAGCGCGGCAGTGGCCGCACCCGTGCCCACATTCCCCGCCACCAGCTGGAGGTCGGGGTAGCGCTCGCGCACGGCCTTGACCATGCGCAGCACCCCGGCGCTGTGGCCGTGTGCGGTGTCGATGCACACTACGTCGGCGCCTGCTTTGAGTAGGCCTTCGATGCGGTCGAAGGTGTCGGGTGTCACACCCACCGCAGCACCCACCCGCAGCCGCCCCAGGTGGTCTTTCGAGGCGTTGGGGAAGTCCTTTCGCTTGAGGATGTCTTTGTAGGTGATCAGGCCCACTAGGCGATGCTGGGCATCGATCACGGGCAGCTTTTCGATTTTGTGCTTGCGCAGCACATTTTCGGCGTCTTCTAGCCCTGTGCCTTCGGGCACTGTGATCAGGTTTTCGCGCGTCATCACCTCGCCGATGGGGCGGGGCGATGGGCTGTGAAAGCGGATGTCGCGGTTGGTGAGAATGCCCACCAGCTTGCGTTGATCATCCACAATGGGGATGCCGCCGATTTTCTGGTCGGCCATCATTTTGAAGGCATCTGCTAAGGTGTCGGTGGCCCGCAGCGTTAGCGGGTCTACAATAAGTCCGCTCACGTAGCGCTTCACCCGGCGCACATGGTCAGACTGCCGATCGATGCTCAGGTTTTTGTGGATGAATCCGATGCCCCCCTCGCTAGCCATGGCGATGGCCAGTTGAAACTCGGTTACGGTGTCCATCGCGGCACTCACGATGGGCACGTTCAAGATGATCTCAGGGGTCAGCGGCGTGCGCAGGTCCGTTTCACGCGGCAGCACTTCTGAGTAGCCGGGCTGCAGCAAAACATCGTCGTAGGTCAGGCCCATGCCGCGCACTTTGTCTGCGGCCGAATAGGAAGCGCTGGACCCGTTCTGGGTGTGAGTACCCGATAGCGTGCTAGAGTTCGATCCCATGTGCAAATTTAGAGCACGAACGTCAGCAGCACAGCACATGAGATGCAAAATCCCCGGCAGGGGCCTTACGGGGGTGGCGCGCGTGAGCCTGATGCTGGCGGTCTGGTTACTCGCTGCTTTATCTGCTGGCGCCCAGACCATTGCCGATGACTTTTCCGACGGCAGCCTTGCCGCCAACCCCGCCTGGGGCGGCACCCCCGAGCGCTTTATCCATCAGCAGGGGACCCTTCGGCTGAATGGACCCGAAAGTGCCACCAACGCCTACATCAGCACGCACTTTAGCCGCAACCTCATCTCGAACGCTACCGAGTGGCAGCTCTGGCTGCGACTCGACTGCCTGCTGCAGAGCGGCCGCCGCATCCGATGGGCGCTGACCAGCGACCGGGCCAACCTGAGCCAAACCTTCGTAGGCTACTATATCGAGCTGGGCCGCCCCGGTAGCCTCGGTCGTGTCGAGCTATTTGTCGAAACCGGCAGCGGACCGAGCCTGGTTGCGGCCAGTCAGCCCGGGTGCACCGATGCCTTCCCCACCCTGCGCATACGCGTCAGGCGTAGCTCGGGCTTCTCGGGCACATGGGAACTGGCCGTGGACCCAACCGGCGGTCGCGACTTCGCCGTAGAGGCTACCGTGCCCGATGGGCAGCTGCTCGCCAGCGAGTTTACCGGGCTCTCGATCAACTACACACCCTCTGCGCGCGAGCATATCGCGATCGACGACTACGCCGCAGGCACACCACCCGCCGACGTAACCGGACCGGTGCTCGCGCGGGCACAGGCCGTAAGCGCCACCGAGGTGCGCGCCACCTTCAGCGAGACCGTGAATGCCAGCCAGCTGCCCGGCAATTACAGCATCGCCGGCGTGGGCATGGCAGTAACGGCAACGCGTGATCTGAGCAATCGTGCAGCAGTGCGTCTGCAGTTTGGCGCTGCGCTTCCGTTGGGCATGCCGGTCACACTTACTGCAACCGGCGTGCGCGACGTCGCCGGAAATACCGGCGGGGGCAGCGTGCCCTTCACGTGGTGGGACCCTATTGTGCCCACCGCAGGCAGCTTACGCATCACCGAGGTGATGCCAGACCCGACCCCACCTATCGGCCTGCCCGATGCCGAATACATCGAAATCGAAAATCGCAGCACACGCGCCATCGACCTCTCCGGCACTGCACTCGCCAACACCTCGGCGCGCGTGGCCAGCGAACGGCTGCCCCTGCCGGCAGAAGTGCTACCTGCGGGCGGGCGCTTGCTCCTCGTTCCTACGCCACGATTGATCGCTTTTGGGCCCCAGGCACGGGGCATTCCCATGCCCAACCCCTGGCTGAACAATGGGGGCGATTCGGTGAGCCTCTTTCGTGGTGCATTGCTCATCGACCAAGCCGTGTTCGGCGCGGCACCGGCCGGCCGAAGCCTTGAACGGAGCCTGCCCGACGCTGCCTGCCTTGATGTGCGCCTCTGGCGGCCCAGCACCGCCCCCATGGGCGGCACCCCCGGCGCACCGAACTCGGCTGCCGCCGCGGACGACGATCGCTCACCGCCGCAGCTGCTACGCTGGGCCGCCGTGGGGGCTAGTGCCGTGCAGCTGCTATTCGACGGCCCGCTCGACAGTGCATCGGCCACCAGCAACGTCAACTACCGACTAAAGTATCCTTCGGGCGAATCGCTGCCGCCTGTTCTCGCTACGCTGGTGGCTGCCAACCGTATCCAGCTTTTGCTACCCCTGCCGCTCGACACCGCCCAAACCACCGTACTCAGCATCTCCGGAATCGCCGATTGTTTCGGCAACGTCTTGACCGAAGCCATCGAATTGCGCCTGGCCCGCCTGCGCCCCCCGCAGCCCGGTGAACTGCGCCTGAACGAACTATTGGCGCACCCGGCCGTGGGGGGCGTGCGCTACGTAGAGCTGATTGCAAGTTCCACTGCCGCGCTCGACCTCGCAGGCTGCCGACTACAGCGCGATCGGGGGCGCGTGAGCGTGTTGCTGAGTCCGGCTACGGAGCCCCTGCCCCTACTACCGCAGCAGGTGGTGGCACTGACCGAAGACCCCGAAGATGTGCGCGCCCGATTTACCCCACCCCCCACCGCCTATATCGTAGCTACACCGGCCATACCCGCCATCGCCGACCCCTCTGATGCTGCTGGCGACGAGCTACTGCTGTTGGGCCCCGACAGCACCGTATTGGACCAACTCAACTATCAGCCCGGCCTCCACAGCCGCCTACTCAATGACCTGCGCGGAGTAGCACTTGAGCGCACTGATCCCGCACAGAACAACTGGCACTCTGCCGCCGGTCCGTGCTACGGCACCCCCGGCTTCACCAATTCGCGCAGCAGCCCCACCGACGACCTGGGCATCCGACTCAGCAGCGAAACCTTCTCGCCCGATGCCGACGGCCGTGACGATGTGCTGCGCATCAGCCTCAGCGGCGGCCCAGCCGATGCACTGCTCACGTTAGAGGTAGCCGACATACACGGTCGCATCGTGCGCAGCCTGGCCCGACGCTTGCTCATGCCCTCGGCTGGCGAACTCGAATGGGACGGCCAAGACGCCCAAGGCGCTTTGCTTGCGCCCGGCGTTTACCTACTCGTGGCGCGCCTGAGCACTGGTGGGCGCGAGCGCCTACAGCGGATCCCCTGTGTGCTGGCGCGGCAGCCCTAGGGCTAGTGTCAGGCGTTGCGCTCGGTGCTCAGAATGTTCGAGCGGTTGGCATGAAAGCCCACCAGCACAAACAGCAGCACGGTAAACCCGATGAGCGACGAGCCCCCATAGCTGAAAAATGGCAGCGGAATGCCGATGACAGGAGCCACCCCGATGGCCATGCCGACATTGATGGCCAGATGCAGAAAAAAAATTGCCGCCACCGAGTAACCATAGATGCGTCCAAAACGCGTGCGGGTGTTCTCTGCTAGATGCAGCAGCCGCCACAGGAAAAAGAGGTAGAGCAGCAGCAGCACCGTAGAGCCCAGCCAGCCCCACTCTTCGCCTACGGTGCAAAAGATAAAGTCGGTGTCTTGCTGCGGCACGAAATCGAATTTCGTTTGGGTGCCTTGCAGGTAACCCTTACCCACCCATCCGCCCGAGCCGATGGCGATTTTGCTCTGGGTGATGTTCCAGCCCGTGCCTAGGGGGTCGGTGTTGGGGTTAAACAGCGCCCGAATGCGGTGCTGCTGGTGCGGCTTGAGCACTTCGGTCATCAGGAAGTCCACACTGAGCACCAAGCCCGAAAAGAGCCCCGCGCCCAGGGCATGTAACCACGGCTGCCGTCGGCGAAACAGCCATAGGTATGATACGAGCGCCAGGCCTAGAATGATCGCGATCACGACATTGAGCGGCATCACGAGGGCCAGCACGGCAAACAGCCCCGCCAGCAAGCCAAGCACCAGCAGCGCCGGCGAGAGCCCTTCGCGGTAGAGCGGCAGCACGAAGGCCGCAAAGACCAGTGCACTGCCGGTGTCGGGCTGGCTCAAGATCAGCAGCATCGGCGCCACGATCAGCCCGACGATGACCAGCTGCTGGCTCAGCTTTTTGAGCGAAAAATTCCAGCGCGACATGTAGGCCGCTAGGGCCAAGGCCGTGCCCACCTTGGCAAACTCGGCAGGCTGCAGCTTGAATGGCCCCAGGTCTATCCACGCCCGGGCGCCGTTCACCTCGCGGCCCACCACCAGCACCAGCAGTAGCAGCAGCAGCGTGAGCGCATACGCAGCGTAGCTAAAAAACTCCAGCACCTTGGTGTCTAACAGCACCAGCACCAGCGCCAGCACCGCCGCCGCCACAATGAACAGCAGCTGCTTGCCGTAATTGTAATTCAGGTCTACGATAGTGGTCTCAAGGCTGTGGCTTGAGGCCGCGTAAATATTGAGCCAGCCAAAGAGCACGAAAAAGGCGTAGAGCCCCACGGTGGTCCAGTCCACTTTGATTTCGCGCCGGTTCATCTGCTACAGTCCGTAGGGGTGCTCGGCCGGGTTCGGTTGAACAGTGTAGCGTTCAAACGGCCATGCGCAAGTCAAAGATACGTCCCCCCCTAGCCACTGCTCCATAACTTTCGGGCTCAACGCCGCATGCGCCTCTCCTTTTATAAAGCCCAAGCCACTGGCAATGACTTCGTGGTGGTGGATAACCGCACGCTGGGGTTTCGCCCCTCGCCCGAGCTGGTGCGCGCGCTTTGCGATCGACGCTTCGGCATCGGCGCCGACGGGCTGATCCTGCTCGAGCTGAGCCCCGACGCCGACTATCGGATGGTGTACTTCAATTCTGATGGGCCCGAAGGCTCGATGTGTGGCAACGGGGCACGGGCTGCCTACCAGGTGATGCACTACCTTTGCGACCTTCCGAATCACGTTCGCTTTCAGGCCATTGACGGCATGCACACCGGCGGGATGTTGCCCGACGGCCGCATCCGGGTGCAGCTGCTGGTGCAGCCCACAGTGCAGAAGCTCGATGCCGAAACCTACTTCGCTGATACCGGTTCTCCGCACGTGGTACGCTTTGTGGCCGACGTCGCCACCACCGACGTGCGTACCGAGGGCGCTCGCCTGCGCCACGACCTGCGCTTCGCCCCCGGCGGCACTAACGTAAACTTCGTCGCCCGTCAGCCCGATCACCTCGCGGTGCGCACCTTCGAACGCGGGGTGGAGGCCGAAACGCTCAGCTGCGGCACGGGCGTTACGGCAGCCGCGCTCGTGGCTGCACACGAAAGGGGCAATGGCCAGTCGGCCTCTGCTGCCTTCACCACTTCAGTGCACACCCCCGGCGGGGCCCTCGATGTCGAGCGCACTTCTACCGGTGAAGTCTATCTCATCGGCCCTGCCGCTATCAGCTTCAGCGGACAGGTGGACGTCGACGCGCTGCTGGCACAGCAGCTACACACTTCGCTTGCTTAAGCCGCACGCGGGCGGCTCACAGCCACTTGCCCGTCGATTCGGCCGTGGCCTGGGCCACCATCTCACGCGCCTGATCTGCGCCCAAATAGCGATCAATCATGCCATGCACAACGTACAGCAGCGGTGTGAGCGCCACCGCCACTGCAAACTTGTAGGCATAGTTCATCAGCCCCACCGAGAGCACCGTGCGCAGCTCCCACCCTGCCCCGATGTAAAACGCGATGAACAGCACCACAAAGCTGTCTACGAACTGCGAAATCAGTGTCGAGCCCGTGGCGCGCACCCACAGCCAGCGCTCGCCGGTCAGGCGCTTGAGGGCGTAGAAGGCCGCCACGTCCAGCAGCTGCCCCACCAAAAAAGCCACCAGTGAACCGACAATGATCCATAGGCCCTGGCCAAACACGGTGTTGAACGCGCGGGGCATATCGATGGGGCCCGCGTCGGTTTGCCGCGTCACCCAGAAGTCAGCAGGTGCGGTGGCCATGGCCCCGCTGACCATAACAAAGGCATACCCAATCAGGCCCGCAGCCAAGAACGACAGCAGCCGCACGCCCTGACGCCCGTAGTATTCATTGATCAGATCAGTGAGCACAAACACAACCGGCCACAGCAGCACGCCCGCTGTTAGGTTAAAGCTCAAGCTCTCTACGCCGATCAGGGTGAGATTCGCGGGCGGCAGACCCAGCGTCTTCTCCAGTGAGAAGATTTTCACCCCGATGAACTCTGCCAGCAGCGCATTGGTGATGAAAAATCCGGCGAGTACGACAAAGAGGCGGTTGGCTTTGGTCATGACATCCGCAGACGCTTACTCGTCGTCCACCACGGAAAGGTTGTCTTCCCCCGAAGCGGGAGCAGTGTATGGCAGGGTAAACACCGCACCTTCGATGGCCAGTTCACTCGCGCTAAAGCTTTTGCGGGCTTCGTCTAGCAGCGCACTTAGGTCGTCGTAGCGCGCCGAGAAATGCCCCAGCAGCAGCTGGCCTACGCCTGCTCGGCGGGCCACCTCGGCCGCCTCGCGGGCAGTGCTATGCCCCGTTTCGCGGGCACGTGCCTCGAGGGCCTGCATAAATGTCGCCTCGTGATAGAGCAGGCTCACCCCCGCCACGTGTTCAGCCAGGTGCGGGTCAGGGCCGGTATCGGTGCAGTAGGCGTAGCTGTAGCTCGGCTCGGCCGCACCGCGGTAGCGCGCCGGATCTACCACCGAGCCATCGGGCAAGCGGGCCGGGTGGCCCTGCTTGATGAGCGCAAAGAGCGCCCTGGGGATGCCGTCGGCCAGTGCCCGGGCCCCATCAAACCGGTTGGGTTTGGGCAGCTCATCAAAGCGAAAGCCTAGGCACGGCACGCGATGGTTTTGAGCAAAGGCGGTAACGCGCAGCCGCGCCGTGCGCAGCACCTCTACCCGCGCGCCGGCTTCGGGCCAAAACTCATGCACCTCAAGCGGGAATCGCAGGTTGGCGTGCGAGAGACGCAGTACCGTGCGCACAAACTCATCCAAGCCCTTGGGGCCATACACCCGAAGTGGGGCCTCGCGGCCAAAAATGGACATCGACGTAATCAGGCCCGGCAGGCCATACACGTGGTCGCCGTGCAGGTGCGAAATCAAGATCGCCTCGAGGGTGCGCAGCCGCACCCGGTAGCGCTGGCACTGCAGCTGGGTGCCCTCGCCACAGTCGATCACAAACGAGGCCTGGTCATGCCACAGCACCTGGGCCGAGGGGTGACGCCCGTGGGCTGGCACGGCCGAACTCGTACCCAGAATCTGAAGGCGCAGCATGCCGTGGCTCAGGCGCTCACGGCACAGGCGTGGGGCACCAAGTGGGAATTAAAACTCATCGTCGGAGCCGCCGCCTTCCTCAGCATCATCGTCGTCAAACTCGTCGTCGTCGTCAAACTCATCGTCTTCACCCTCGCCATCTTCCTCCATTTCGTCCAGGTCTTCGAGGTCTTCTTCGTCGAAGTCGTCGTCAAACTCATCGTCGAAATCGTCTTCTTCTTCGCCTTCTTCCTCTTCGGCCTCTTCTTCGGCCATTTCGGCTACAGGCCACGCAGGCACGGTGGGGGCACCTAGTGGCATTTCGACAGCAGGGGATGCAGCTGCCAGGCCCATTTCAGCCAATATGGCCTCGAGGGTCAGCGTTCCCTTCGTTTCTCCAGAAGGCAAGTCAGCGGCATACCCAGCCGGCGGCAAAACGGAAGATTCCATAGCGCAAGCAGAACGTAGTGTTTGGGGTGATGGGCAGTGCAAAATAGTCAAGTCGTTCACACCGCTTTGGGCAGCAAGTTTTTTTTTGAGCCTGCTGAAAATGACCGTCTTCCCCCCCTACTTGCAGTCCATTTTGCCCGATAGCCCCCGCCTATCTGGCTCAGGCGCATTGCTATGCCTATCCCTATTCAGCCGCTCGATCGGGCCTACGCTGCGCAATTAGACACGGCTTTGGCGCCCGAGCAGCTGAGCCGGCTCTATCATACCTACCTGGCCGCAGCCGGTGTTTGCACCGATACCCGCAGCCTAAAGCCCGGCGAGCTGTTCGTTGCGCTGCGCGGCCCGAGCTTCGATGCCAACGCATTTGCGGCCCAAGCCCTCGCCCTAGGGGCTGCGGCCGTGGTGGTGGATGACCCAGCGGTGGCTGCCGCCTTGCCCGCTGCGCAGTGCTTCGCCGTAGCCGATGCCCTGCTGGCCCTCCAGGCCTTAGCCCGCCACCACCGCCGCCACGTGAGCGTGCCCGTGATCGGCCTGACCGGCTCGAACGGAAAAACCACCACCAAAGAACTGCTGCGGGCCGCCCTGGCCACCCGCTATCACCTGTGGGCCACCCCCGGCAACCGAAACAACCACATCGGCCTGCCCCTGACCCTGCTGCAAACCCACGAGGCCCATCAGCTGGTGCTGCTCGAGATGGGCGATAACCACCGCGGCGAAATCGCCCAGCTCTGCGCTATAGCCGAGCCCACCCACGGACTCATCACCAACCTAGGGCTCGATCACTTGGGCGGATACGCCTCGCAGGATGAAAACATTGCTACCAAGCTGGAGCTGTTCGACTACCTGCGCACGCACGGCGGCGAAGCCTTTGTGAACGCCGCCGACCCGGCCATAGCCTCGTACGCCCGGCGCTACCCCATCGTAGCCACCAGTTTCGGCACGGCAGCAGCCGACCTCTGGGCCGATCGCATCGAGCACGACGTGTCGGGCCTCCGCTGCCGGCTACATTGGCGCAGTTGGGCCGAGCCCCAAGCCTTCGAGGTGCCACTCTACGGCCGATACAACCTCGAAAATGTGCTTGCGGCCACACTCGTGGCGCTGCACTTCGAGGTCCCGTATGCCGATCTCGTGCAGGGCATGGCCAGCTACATCCCGCGCAACAACCGCAGCCAGGTGGTCGTCACTTCGGACAAAACCTACATCCTCGACGCCTACAACGCCAACCCCAGCTCGATGCAGGCCGCGCTCGAAGACTTCCTCACCCTGCC
>VYLV01000187.1_pt1 | contig 9910 bp, 10 predicted proteins | sample 5114191 | NCBI WGS metagenome assembly VYLV01 (sample SAMN12291782, study PRJNA351875) | freshwater metagenome | isolation source: freshwater lake | place: USA: Michigan, Little Long Lake | collected 2013-08-08 | reverse complement strand
CAGAAGGCAATTGATAACCTGTTAAATTCCCTTGTTTCCACCATCTCCAAGCCGTTCGATAACTTATTCCTGCTTTTTTTGCATAGTCTGATAGTTTCATGTCTATATATTACCGTGCCTGACTATATCTGACTATATTTGTATTGAAACTTTACAATACCAATTTCCCGAATCGGAGTCTCAAAAATGGAAATTAACAAGTTTTCCTTTTGGGTCGTCGGTCGTCAATACCAAATTAGGTTACACTTCATCGACCCCAGGGTTAATGCGGATGGAGGGACTCGAACCCACACATCAAAGACACTAGAACCTAAATCTAGCGCGTCTACCAATTCCGCCACATCCGCAAATATGTCACCGTATTTTATCATAGCATAAGATACTATAGGAAAGATAAAATTTTTTATTCTTAATAATTTTATGCTCTTAGGTTTTGTCTTTCAGTCTCCCGGCCCCGTCCTCTGGGAGATCGGACCAATTTCGGTGCGCTGGTATGGATTTCTCATCGCTATGGCGGTATTATTGGGTGTCACCCTCTCCCAGTACCTCGCCCAAAAAAGAGCGATCGATCCGGATTTAATCGCTGATTTGGCCATTTGGTTAGTAGTGGGGGCTATACCTGCAGCCCGTCTGTACTATGTTCTCTTTCAGTGGCAAGAATACGCGCAAAATCCTGCTGATATTATCGCCATTTGGAAGGGAGGTATCGCTATTCACGGGGCAATTATCGGGGGTTTGCTGGCAGCCCTAATCTTTGCCCGCGTTAATCGGGTTTCTCTTTGGCAATTACTCGATCTGGTGGCACCTTCAGTTATTCTCGGTCAAGCGATCGGACGTTGGGGTAACTTTTTTAATTCGGAAGCTTTTGGCAGTCCGACTAATTTACCTTGGAAGTTGTTTATTCCTCCCGCTAGTCGTCCTTTAGAATATATCGCTGTCGATTATTTTCACCCCACTTTTCTCTACGAATCTCTCTGGAATCTGGGAGTTTTTGCCCTACTCATCTATCTATTTTTCTGGGGTTTAAAATCCCCTAGTAAATTAAAAATTGGCACCCTTACCCTAGTCTATTTTATCGCCTACAGTCTAGGTAGATTCTGGATCGAGGGGCTACGCACCGATAGTTTAATGTTTGGGCCTCTGAAAATGGCGCAAATAATTAGTTTAGCGGCGATCGCTATCGGTATTTTTGGTTTATTCTGGTTATATAAACTGCAGCGTCCTTTACCAGATGTGGTGACGACCGTCAGTTATAATCAAAAGTCACCCTAGCTAACCCTGACAATGGATCTAGTAACGATTTTTCAACAGGTTTTAAACGGTTTATCGATCGGTAGTGTCTATGCTATTTTTGCCCTCGGTTACACTTTGATTTTTTCCATTTTAGGGATTATCAATTTTGCCCATGGCGCAATTTTTACCCTCGGGGCCTATTTTACCTACGCTCTAGCGGGGGGAGTTTTCGGTTTTAATGGTTTATTAGCTAATGCCAAATTACCCTTTTCCTTACCCTTTTTTTTGGCACTTTTGCTAGGCTGTATCCTTTCAGGTTTCACCTCGGTTCTTCTGGAAAGATTGGCCTTTAAACCCCTCCGGGTACGGGGTTCCGATTCTCTCTTAACTCTGGTTTCTAGCCTAGGGGCAGCCTTGGTGATTGTCAATGTCATTCAATACTTATTCGGGGCAGAAATTTATACTTTTCCCGATGGGATTTATGGCAATCTTCCCCCCGCAATTAATTTTGGTACAGCCGATCGCCCCGTGGCAATTCGCACAATTCAGATGATTATTTTTCTGGTTTCAGCAGTTATGGTAGCTTTACTGACTTATTGGGTTAATTTTACCAAAATGGGCAAAGCTTTACAAGCGGTAGCTGAAGATGTCACCACTGCCAGTTTGTTGGGGATCAATCCCGAAAAATTTATCGTGATTACCTTTTTTATTAGTGGTGCCTTGGCAGGTTTAGCAGGAACTTTAGTCGGTTCTAGTGTTAGTATCGCGGGCCCCTATTTCGGCATTGCTTTCGGATTAAAAGGTTTAGGAGTGATTGTTTTAGGGGGATTGGGAAGTATCCCCGGAGCGGTCATCGGTGGTTTATTATTGGGTATTGCCGAAGCTTTTGTTCCCGCAGAATATTCTGGTTATCGAGAGGCGATCGCTTTTGCTATTCTCTTTATTATGTTGTTAGTTCGTCCCCAGGGTTTACTAGGCAGAAAGTTAATTCAAAAAGTCTAAGTCGGTTTAATTGGCCGAGAGAAAAACTGTTTTTCCCGACAAGGAAGATTGATAGGCAGCATAGGCCACTTCTAGGGCATAAAGACTGGCTTGGGGAGTAACATAGAGAGGAACCCGATCGAACAGATAATCTAGTACCATGGCGGTATCTTTGGCAAAAAGACCGCGACGGGTTTCCGCTTCTAAAGCTTGGCTACCTTCACTATTAATTAACTGCCCTTTTTCCCCTTCAAAAATTAAGCTACCCTCCTCGCCATGAATAGTGAAAGTTCGCTCATTTTGCCAAAAAACTTCGCCTTTGCCGTAGGTAACTTCGGCAATTAAGCCATTTTTAAATAATAACTGCGCCTCACACAAACAGGCCAGAAAATAATCGGATTCCGGGGCATTCCAATAACGACAATGACAGGATACGGACTCCACTTCCCCAAATAAATTAGTCAAGCGATGGATACGAGAAAGGGCAGCGATCAAAGGAAAACCGAATAAATCCCGATGAAATGTCCAGCGCCGGGGTGCTGGTCTGCCGGGGGCGATCGTGGTATAACGGGCTAGGTGGATATTGCCGAGGGTGGCTAAATACTGCTGTTGGGTTTGATGCAGTCCCCCCAAAAGTTCAATATGTTCGACGTGCAGTAATTTGTTCTCGGTTTCGGCTAGGGTGATTAATTCAGCTGCCGCTGCCGGGTGGAAAGCTAGGGGATACTCGACGATAACGTGCTTACCGGATTTTAAGGCAGTACCGGCGATCGAGGCATGGGCCTGATTAACATTGGCAACGACAATCAGATCGAGATCGGGATGGCTGGCAAGGCTTACTGCCGAATCTAGGGCAGAAATTTGGTATTTTTGCGAGAAATTAGCGATCGATTCGGCACTATTACCGCTAACATACAGAAGCCTAGCGCGATCATCCGCTTGCAAGCTTTCAGCGCGACGTTGAGCGGCGAACCCCGTCCCAACTATACCAATTTTTAGAGGACGATGAGAAGTCATCAGGGGCATTCTGGCGACATTAATTATCGGGAAGTGGGGTGTGGGAAGTGGGGAGAATAAATAAAAATAATCTCCTGACTCCTGCCGACTGCCTCTCGCCTTTTCCAGCTTTATCTTGGCAATCAACCTATCTATTATCTCAAAAATAGCACCCTAAAAGATGTGGGAGGGTGAATTCATATTTTGAATGGGCAACGCCAATTTTTTGCTCCTGTTTAGGCCCCAGATCTTCTAAACCGCGATCGGTTGTCGGGGAGCATGACGACGAGGGGAAACCACCACGGGAGTTGGCGACACTGCACAGGTTAATTCTAGAGACTGTTCTAAACTAACCACCCGATTGAGTTGTTGCCATTCAGTGCTAAAAGGAGGCATCGCTAGAGCGCAGGCTTTCCAATGAGCTTCGACGGGAACATCTAGTTGTTGACAAGTGCCACCGCGCCGACCTTGGGTTTGATAGTATCGGCAGTATCGACAGGAAGAGGTAAGAAAGTTTGCGGCTTGCATGGTTTGGCTTTAAAAGGAAGATGATTATAAGGAACTCAAGGGATGACTCTCTTTTCGCTCTGTGTAATATTGTCCTACTCTCTGCCAAGGGTATTTTCCTGACTACCACAGCTAGAACTGATATGCCATATAGTTTTTAGTGATCCCCAAAAAAAATTTTATTTTTAGAATCTTTTAATAGTTACTTTGCAAAAAGCAGCACTGTCTCAAAACTGAAGAGTTCAACTCAGTTGTGGCCGAGGTTATTGGGTCTAGTATCAGCAATAACAGAACGGGGATCAAGCCTTAGCTCGATAGAATTGATGAATACAGGTTCAATTAAGACAGAAAAGATCGGCCAATTGATTCCTGACTCAAAACCACTCTTTCCACAAGACTATAAAAAAATTGAATCTTTTACCCCGCCCGACTGGGCAAAACAAAAAGCACAACATTGCCAACGCTCAAGCTCTCCGGAGGGAGTGGGAGACTGACAACGAGGGCAAATTGGCCAGGATCGGGTTCTATGACGTATTTTCTGGCTCCAAGTCTCTAAAATGTCCGGTTGCTGGGGATTTTCTGGCGGTTTTTCCGGGGTGACATAGCTAGGATGATCTCTGAGGGAATTAGGCGCGATCGCTTCTAGCGGAATTAACTGACTATCCTGCTGCCAACGGGCAGCAGAAAAGCGGATATCGCTCAAGGGAGTCTCTAACTGACTATTAAGCCGTTTTAATAAGCTATAGCGTTGTAAAGACAATTCCTGTGCTAAAGCGGCGCTACTGGTAGCCACCGATAAAACCCCGCGACTCAGGGAAAAAGGCCGGGTTTGCTCAAGCAGACGGGGATTAATAATTTTTGGCCACAATTGCAGCACTTGATCATAGTGGCAATATTCTTCCCAACCCGCCTGTTGAGTAATAACCGCCAAAATTTTGGCAAGAGAATGTAAAGACATAGAGAAAATCTAGGGAATACCACGATACACTAGGACGAAAAAACCTGCTAACTTTTCAGCATAACCTTTAATATCCTTGCCCTAGATATCCGCCATGAAATCCGATCAATCCCCATCCCCCCAAGATTCCCCTCTCTCGATCGTCCATCAACCCAGTTCAGCCATCGATCCCGCTCGGGAACCAGAATACCTAGAAGCTGCTGTCATTAACGTCTATCCCCAAGCTAAAGATGTCTTTTTTACCCCAAGGGGTATCCAGGCAATGGTGATCTTTTTAATTGCTAATAGTCTCCTCAGTCTCAATCAATGGTTAACCAATACTACCCCCACCCCGAGGAAAGCTGAGAATTCCCCCCTCGAGCAGCGCCAAAATAACTCCCGCCACCTCGATCGATTGATAGCGATCGCTCGTCCAGTACAGAAAACTCCTCAAACCAGTCCGATCGTTAATATTCCCGCTCCTCCCCTTAAAACCAGCCCGATAACTAATATTACCGCCCCACCAGTGGTTCAGAGTCCCCCCACCGCTATCAATCCAACTCATGCCCTCTTACCCCCGAATCCGCCACCCTCCCTCATACCCGCCCATCAATTAGCCGTCAGTAAGATCAAGCAACCTTTACCCGTCGCCCCCACTCCCCCCAGCACCCCGCCCGTATCTTCCCTAGTTTCCGCACCACCGCCACCACCGCCCCAAGTCACCCCTGCCCCCTCGACCGCGATCATTAACGAACGAATGTTAGAGGAATTGCGTCAAAGAGAAGAATCACCCGCTAATTTACCCTTTTTTCAACGGGAAAAAGCCCGTCGTCTGGCTAATCAAAACCCACAGGATGCCACGGAGTTAATGAAACAGTTGCCGCCAGAATTACAAGCATCCCCTTCTCCCAGTAGTCCGGCACCTTCAGAAACAGCCGATCCCTCCCAGTCCCCCGTCCCTAGTTCTATCATTATTGATAGGAGCGGCACTTCGGTAAACTATTAGGGTTGGTATCGGGAGGACGGCAATGGGTTTGTTAGATCGCATGGGCCAAGCAATTCGCGCCCAAGTCAATAGTCTGATTCAGGAAAATCAAGATCCAGAAAAACTACTGGAAAAGGCGATCTTGGAGATGGAAGGGGAATTGATGCAAATGCGACAAGCCCTGGCGGCAGCCGTCGCTACCCAGAAACGCACCGAGCGCCAACGACAACAACAGGAAAAAGCAGCCCAAACTTGGCACGAACGCGCCCAATTAGCCCTAAATCACGGTAACGAGGAACTCGCCCGCCAAGCTCTCAGCCAATGGCAAACCTATCAAAGTCAGATCGCGCCCCTACAAACCTCCCTGCAACAACAAACGGCTATTATACAAAAGTTAAAGAAAGAACTCTTGACAATTGAACGCAAATATGCTGAGATGAAAGCACAGAAAAGCCTTTATGTGGCCAGATTGCGATCAGCGAGTGCCAGTCAAAAAGCCCAAGAAATTATGGGCAGTTTGAACAGCAGTCAGATGGGGACTATTTTCGAGAAATTAGAAGCAAAAGTCTTAGAAGCCGAATCCCAAGCCGATTTAATCCAGTATAAAGACCCCTTAGAGCGACAATTCCAAGATTTGGAGGGACAAAAACAAATTGAAGCCGAATTACTCAAGTTAAAACAAGAAAACTTGGATGGGTAATGTGGGAAGTGGGAAGTATTTTCAGTGAACAGTGAACAGTAAACAGTAATCAGTGAACTGAAAACTCACATCTGACTCATGAATACTGACTGCTGATTGCTTCTATAGTTGATCAGAAATTTGGGTTGAAAACCCCGTCCTTTTAGGATGGCCTTGTGCTAAAATACCCACAGGTGGTTCCGACCGTGAGAACGTGAGGAAACAGGTTAAACCTCCTACTCCGTGATCTAAAAATTTCTAACAGTCAATGGTGTTTAATTAAGTCCAAACTGTCAGAACGCAAAACAATTAAATACTGTGGGACACACAGAAATTTACGCTTGGGGAGTAGTCTTTAAGAGTGCTTGCCTTATAGGTGTAGTCGGACTAGATATGAAACTGTAAGTCCAAAGCTAACATAGTTAGTAGAGGCTGGATTCAGCCCAAGAATCTCCGCACTTTTAGGGCGGAGAGTGTCAAATTGGAAAATAAGCCGTTAGGCAACATGGGAAATTTTAAGAACAGTTAACCGATTTAGTACACACCGAGAGGAACAAGAGCGTCATGGGTTTATTCGATCGCCTTAGCCGAGTTGTCCGAGCTAACCTCAATGATATGGTGAGCAAGGCTGAAGATCCAGAAAAAATGCTGGAGCAAGCTGTCAGTGATATGCAAGAGGATCTAGTACAGGTACGTCAAGCGGTCGCTAGAGCGATCGCCGAACAACGACAAACAGAACAAAAATACATCAAAGACCAGTCAGAAGCGGTTAAATGGGAACAAAGAGCCAAATTAGCCCTTTCTAAAGGGGATGAAACTCTCGCCCGGGAAGCTCTTAAACGCAAGAAAGATTTCACGGAAACCGCCGCCATTCTCAAAAATCAACTGGATCAGCAAACGGTACAGGTAGAAAGTCTGAGAAAAAACTTGATTGCGCTCGAAAGTAAGATTTCTGAGGCAAAAACCAAGAAAAATATGTTAGTAGCTCGCTCCAGAGCCGCAAAAGCTAACGAAGAACTCCAAAAAACCCTCGGCAGTATCGATACCAGTAGTTCCATGTCCGCTTTTGAGCGCATGGAAGAAAAAGTTGTGCAGATAGAGGCCCGTAGTCAAGCTTACGGTGAATTGGGTGGCATCGGCATCGAAAATCAATTCGCTGCACTAGAATCGGGTAGCGATGTGGAGGATGAATTGGCACTGCTAAAAGCAGGAATGTCCGGGGGAGCATTACCCGGTACAACTTCTAGTCAACCCACTTTACCCCAAGCAACCACCGTCAGGGATTCGGCAGTGGATGCGGAATTAGAGGAATTGCGATCGAAGTTAAAAGAACTGTAAAACTTTGAGCGCATCGAGACGTACTATCTATGGTACGTCTCTATTTATTAATTTTGTTGTTGAGATAGGGAATATTAATTGCTAGTCATAATTAACCATCACTATTATGCGGGATGATTTATCTAATTTACGTTCCTCAATTATCGAAGTAATTGCCTTACAAAAAAGAGCCGAACAACAGTACAACCAGGCACAAGCTGAGGTTTTAAAATGGCAAGAAATAGTTAAACTCGCTCTAGATAAAGGTGATAAGTCTCTGGCACAAGAAGCTAATATAAAGAAAAAACATCACATTAATACCGCAAATATTATTAAAAATCAACTGGAAAAACTGAATATCCAAGTTGATAAACTGAAAGAAAAATTGCCAATTTTAGAAAGAAAGATTAACGAAAAAAGTATCGGCAGTATAGATACTATTTACCCTTCAGCTTTTGAGCGCATGGAAGCAAAATTTATCCAGTTAGAATCCAGTAGTCAAGCTGACGGTGAATTGGTTGACATCGGCATCGAACATCAATTCACGCTAGAAGCGAGTAGCGATGTGGATGATGAATTAGCACTGCTAAAAGCACAAATGTTACTGGGTAAAACTGCCTATCCACCTACCGTCAGGGATTCAGCAGTAGATGCAGAATTAGCGGAATTGCGATCGAAGTTAAAAGAACTGTAAAACTTTGAGATTGTCGAGACGTATTACAGCCCTTCTCATCAAGATGAAGTATAACTTAATCTGGTATCTAAGACCGAAGACTGTCTAATGTTAACCGTTTCGGGGTTCCCCAGAACGAAAACTTCGTACCTCATCACTAGGTAAAAATCCCCAAGCAATGCCGCTCAAAACCCTTTAATTCTGAAGATAATCCTAAGATTTACCCCGAAAAAGAGCCAGAAAGGTGAGGATAGCTAGGATGGAAGTGAAAAGCAATTTTGACTCGAAATTATCCCAAGGGATCGATCGCATTTAACGAAACCCTTACCCTAACAGCATAGGACAAGAGAAGGACTTATTAAGGAGAAACCCAGCCATGAAAATCGGCATAATCAAAGAAAGTGACCAAGGCGAGGCGCGGGTGGCGCTAGTGCCAGATACCGTCGCCCGTTTAGTCAAGGCGGGATTTGAGGTAATTGTCCAAAATACGGCGGGAATTAGCGCTAACTTTGCCGATAGTGCCTATAGTGCCGTGGGAGCCGCCCTGAGCGAAAACAGCGAATATATCTATGAAACTGCCGATATTATTCTCAAAGTCGCCCCTCCTAGCGATAGCGAGATCGATCGCCTGAAAAGTGGAGGTATCCTCATCGGCTTTCTCGATCCCCTGCGTCAGCCCCGGCGCATTGCCAAATTAGCCGAGCGCGGGATCACAGCTTTGAGCATGGAATTAATTCCCCGCAGTAGTCGCGCCCAGAGCATGGATGCCCTCTCCTCTCAGGCTAACCTCGCCGGTTACAAAGCGGTACTCCTCGCCGCCGTTGGGCTGCCGAAAATGTTCCCGATGATGACTACCGCCGCCGGTACGATCGCCCCGGCCAAAGTGCTGGTATTGGGGGCAGGAGTTGCCGGATTGCAAGCTTGCGCTACCGCCCGCCGTTTGGGGGCAGTGGTGGAGGCTTTTGATATTCGTCCCCAAGTCAAAGAAGAAGTGCAGAGTGTCGGGGCGAAATTTATTGAAATGCCCCTAGAAGAAGATACCGTCGCCGATAACGGTTACGCCAAAGAGGTTTCTCTTAGCACACAGGAGCGCATTTGTCAAGCCCTAACGGAACCAATTAAGCGAGCCGATGTGGTGATTACCACCGCCCAAGTACCGGGGAAACAGGCCCCGCTGCTAGTCACCAAAGAAATGATCGCCACCATGAAACCGGGGTCGGTAATCGTTGATTTAGCGGCGGAACAGGGCGGAAATTGCGCCTACACCCAACCGGGACGAGAAATCATCGTTAATGGGGTCAAAATCGTCGGAGCCGTTAATCTTCCTGCCACAGTGGCCACCAATGCCAGCCAGATGTACGCCAAAAACCTGCAAATGCTGCTACAACTTCTAGTCAGCAAAGACGGCAGTTTAAACCTCGATTTTGCCGATGACATCATTGATAGCGCCTGTGTCACCCACGCCGGCGAAATCCGCAACCAACGCATTAAATCCGCCCTCAGTGAACAGTTATCGGCTTTTTAGCTATCAGCTTTTTCTCCCCATCCCCTATCCCCTATCCCCCATCCCCTAACCCCCATCCCCTATCCCCCATCCCCTAT
>VYLV01000476.1_pt1 | contig 10017 bp, 7 predicted proteins | sample 5114191 | NCBI WGS metagenome assembly VYLV01 (sample SAMN12291782, study PRJNA351875) | freshwater metagenome | isolation source: freshwater lake | place: USA: Michigan, Little Long Lake | collected 2013-08-08 | reverse complement strand
GTGGAGATACCGAAAAACAGTTATCTGTAAGCGATACCAGTTGGACACGATTGGGACAGATAGCTGTTAGCAAGATTCAGTTAATTCGTCGTTCTAACGGTTTAATTGTTTCTCACTAACTCATATAAAGCCACCCTCCGCTATCGCTAAAGGGCGGGGTTTCAGACCCAGTTTTTCGATGACGATTCCGATATCAGTGACCAGTGAACAGGATAACTAAATTTAGACAAAACTGGGAACTTAAAACTTAAAACTTAAACCTGATAACTGATAACTGATAACTGATAACTGATAACTGATAACTGAATAGTGAGCGATCGCATTTTATCCCTAAAAGAACGTATTGGTCAGATGATAGTAGTCCGCGCTTCCGGCTATCTCTTTGACCAACAAATCCGCTATCCTGTCTGGGAACCTGTCAACGCCACCCTGAAACATTGGTTAGAAACCCTCCACCTCGGTGGGGTGATTCTCTTAGGAGGCAGCGCCGCCGAAATCGCTTTCCGCACTCAACAATTACAAAGTTGGTCTGGGGATAATCCTCTCCTCATCGCCGCCGATATCGAGGAGGGAGTCGGCCAAAGGTTTTCCGGCGCCACTTGGTTTCCCCCCCCGATGGCTTTAGGAAAAATAGCCGAAAAAAGCTTGACAAAAGCCACAGAATATGCTAGGGAAATGGGAGCAATTACCGCTAAGGAAGCCCTAGCGATCGGGATTAACTGGATTTTAGCCCCAATTGTCGATGTGAACAATAATCCCGACAATCCGGTTATCAATATTCGTTCCTTCGCTGAAACTCCTGAAATCGTCGCTAATCTAGCTCAAGCTTTTATTTTAGGGGCGGATTCCTATCCAGTTTTGACCACGGCCAAACATTTTCCGGGCCACGGTGACACCAGCAATGACTCCCATCTCGATCTTCCCATCATCAACCACGATCATCATCGCCTAGAAGCGATCGAATTGCCGCCCTTTCAAGCAGCAATCGAGTCGGGGGTTGATAGTATTATGTCAGCCCATCTGTTAATTCCCGCTTGGGATGCCGAGTTTCCCGCCACTCTTTCCTCGAAAATTCTCGGGGAAAAACTGCGCCAAAATCTCGGTTTTCAGGGTTTAATCGTCACCGATGCCCTGATTATGGGAGGAGTGACTAAAATTGCCAGTGCTGCCGCCATAGCAGTGAGGGCGGTACAGGCGGGGGCCGATATACTGTTAATGCCTCCCGATCCGATCGAAGCGATCGAAGCGGTGTATAGTGCCGTGCAAGCGGGTACAATTAGCGAAGCGAGAATTAATGATTCTTGGCAACGTATTCAACGAGCAAAAGAGAAATTAGGGCAAAGACAGCCCTCCTTAGAATCCTTAAGCAGTTTAGCGGCACCGCAAGCTCTAGAGATTGTCAGCGATATTTTAAAAGATTCCCAAACAGTTAGCGCTGATTTACCGATTCAAGCCACTCAAGGCCGCAATTTAATCATTATCGATGATTTACTCCACTGTGACTTTCTCGATCGCGCTTGTCCGGCGGTGACAATTCCCCGACAATGGGGTTATCAAACGCAAATTATCGACCGTAGCACCTTTAATCAGTCCCTCGTCTCCCCAGAAACGACTCTCCTACAAGTATTTATCCGTGGTAATCCTTTTCGGGGTAGTGCCGGATTAAGCGACGAAACGAAAGCTATCTATCAAGCTTTGCTGAAAACCGGACAGATTCAAGCATTGATTGTTTATGGTAGTCCCTACGTTTTCCAGTGGTTTCGTCAACAAAGCGGAGAAATTCCCCATCTTTTCAGCTATGGACAACAACCAAGCGCCCAAAAAATTGCCCTAGAAACTGTTTTTGAGTGGCCCACTAGCGGCAAAAATCGGACCGATACTTTCCTTTAAGGGCAAAAATCGTCTAGTAACCATCCGGCAATGCGATCGGAGGCACCGGCTGACCCCATTCTCTGACGACCATTAAAGGCGATTTCTTGCCACTGTGGGGGATTTTGTAATAAATATTCTAACTTGTCTGCCACTGACTCGGCACTATCGCCTAAGAGAATTGAACAGCCTAATAAACGCTGTTGCAGTTTGGCAAAATGGGGAGTAAACTGTGGTCCGTCCCCCGCAATCGTGATCGCCGGTTTACCCAAACCGACGAACTGTTCCGTGGCAGTTCCCGCCATTGCGATCGCTAGATGGCAACGGCCTAAATATTCGGCGTAATCCGTTTGAGAAATAGTTATAAATACTTCTTGACAAATAAACTTATTTGTGCTATGTTCTCGCCAACCCCGGGAAATTAAAGCAGCCGTAAAAGATTCTAGGGGGAGAGAAGGAGCGATCGCCGCCAAAAATTCCAGCTGATAATCGGGAAAACGTCCGATAATGGCGGCCACAGCCTCGATAATTTTCTGCCAATTGTGGAGAGATTCGGGAAAGCGCGAACCGGGTAGCAGCAGAATATTTAGGCAATCTTGGGGAAAATCGCCCGTTATCGAGGGTAAAAGGTCATCCATCATCGGATTACCCCCATCGACAACGGGAATTGACCACTGTTGTAAAATTTTGCTAGTTAAACTATCCCGGGGAAAAACCCCCCGACAGCGAGGATGAGCCATTAACCAGCGTTCCCAGGGATAATAGTAGGAACCCCAGAGGCGATCGATCATCGAGCTACTATCTAACCATCCCTGCTCATCCCGGAGATAGTATTCCGATTTAGCCGTTCCCACAAAAGCATAATCTGTCTCGCTCAACCAAGCAAGGGCAAGGGGTAAGATATCTCCCACCGCGACAATTTTTCCCCCTTCTTGGCCCCAATTTCTGACCAGACGGTATTGACGTGAAGTTAATCCTAATAATCCCTCCCGTAGATCTCGCCATAATTGTTTGGCATCCCTGGTGATAAAACCCCCAGAGGGCATTTTTTGACCTCGATCGAGCAGGGGAATCTCCAGACGAGTATAAGCATAACCGTTACCCACTAGGGGTAAAGCAGTAATACCGGGACAGTGGGGAGATGATTGCAGTCTTTTAATAATCCGGATCGCGATCTCATCTTCACCGTGGCCATTACTCAAAAATAATAATTTCACTGTTTTTCTTAACTTCTGGCTTAAAGTCCTAAACTTCGGTTGTTTTATTCCCCTCGACCCTAGACAATGCTGATGGTTAGGGAACAATCAATTTTATAAAAGCAGTTAACCAACTCCCATTTAGTCTAATCTACCAGAAGGTTTCGCCGATCGCCTATCTCTGCCCTGATAGCGACCATTTGACCAAAGGTTAAGACTAAGAGATAAGAGATTAGTTTAACTGCTTCTATTTTTCTCGATCAAAAAGACCAAATTTCGCCCCCCAGAGCCAAGGGTGTCAGAAAGCTGCTCTGATCGCTATATTAAAATCAGTGATTAATTGGCATCCTAGCGGAAAAAATGATTATCGACTTACCCGATCGAGAAGCTACTGTCAATTTAGGCGAAAAACTGGGGCAAACCTTGGCCTCTGGCAGTGTAATTTTATTAAAAGGCGATTTGGGAGCGGGAAAAACCACCTTAGTACAGGGAATTGGCTTAGGATTGGGCATTCAAGAGCCTATAGCTAGTCCTACCTTCACCCTCGTTAACGAATATAACGAAGGCCGCCTTCCTTTATATCATTTGGATTTGTATCGTTTGCAGGGTCAAGATATCGAGGCGCTGTACCTAGAAAATTATTGGCAGGGAATCGAGGTAGATTTAGGGATAGTGGCGATCGAATGGTCAGAACGTTTAACTTTTTTGCCAGACAATTATCTAGAGATTACTTTACTCGATCGAGGCGAGCAAGGACGACGAGCGCTGCTCAATTTTGTCGGTGGGGACGAAAAAAATAGCGACCCCACAGGAATCGCTATCAGCACTTGACTCTTTAAGCAATCAAACTTTAGCGGTAACTTTCCAGTTATTCTCTAATTCGTCTTTCTTCTAAAGTTTCTTCAAAGAAACTATTGTAGAGGAAACCCGCAGCCACGGCCCCAACAATAGGAGCAATCCAGAATAACCATAATTGACCAACGAGAGCCATATTACCGCATAAAAGAGCAACACCGGTACTACGAGCCGGGTTAACGGAGGTATTGGTCACGGGAATGCTAATTAAGTGAATTAAGGTCAATCCTAAACCAATAGCGATGGGAGCAAAACCGGCCGGAGCGCGTCGATCGGTAGAGCCTAAAATGATGATTAAGAACATGAAGGTCAAGACCACTTCCGTGACCAAAGCGGCGATTAAACTGTAACCACCGGGAGAATGTTCTCCGTAACCATTGGTGGCCAGAGGGTTACTGCCTTCCAGAGCGAAACTGGGTTGACCACTGGCAATAATGTAGATAATTAATGCCGCTAAAATCGCCCCTAAAACTTGAGCGATGATGTAGGGAAGTAGTTCCGAACCGGGGAAGCGTTTACCTGCCCAGAGACCGAAGGAAACGGCAGGATTAAAATGTCCCCCCGAAATATGCCCTAAAGCGTAGGCAAGGGTAAGAACCGTTAAACCGAAGGCAAGGGAGACACCCACAAAAGAAATCCCCACATGGATATTAAAATCAGCACCATCTACGATACTCTTGGCTTTACCCGCAAATACTGCCGCTAAAACGGCACTACCGCAACCGCCGAGAACGAGCCAAAACGTCCCGATGAACTCTGCTAGATACTTTTTCATCTCTATATCAAGGTTGAAACATTTTACTTTCAAGTTATTTCCCATCAAACCGGATTAAACTGTTATGAGATATTAAAAAATAGTTATTTTTTTATCTTCAATTTAGCAGTCTTCACGGGAAACCTATCAGCTTTTTAGAGGTATAATACTAAAAAAAACAGTAATTTTTGCTAATTTCACACTTTCTTTAGATTTATCTTCTATCTTGATGTCTGATGAGTTTTGGCAGTGGTTGACCCTTTCCGCTCCTAGTTAATCGTGGAGAGAAAAAAGAAGCGATCGAGTGCTAATTATGAGATGATCGATGCAGGAAGAAAAGGCGATATTTAATATCAACAATAATTAATGTTAGACTGGGGAGTAAAATCGTCCGAGATTTAGGAGTTTTAGCGGCGGCAATTGCCCAAAAAGAGCGGGGAAGTTTGATCGAGCCACACACTCTAACCTAGATAGGTTATACTAAAATTGTACGCACATCGCAGTCATCTCGTTACAGCGTTAAGTATTACCCATGATTTTACCACCGGTTAATCCTCTTCCTGAAAATTTACCTTTAAATGACAGCAATTGGTCGTGGGAAAATTTTGAAGCCTTTTGCCACGATCTAATTTCTCAATTCGGTACAACTAAGAACGCAAATCGCTATGGATTTTTGTCAATTGTTTTTGATCTAGAGCGAACTAATCAATTAAATCTCTTGCCAGATAAGGATTTAGTCGATTTATGCCCCCCTATCGAACCATACCAAGTAACGAAGAACCCAGTGTAAACGATATAAAACATTCACCGCAGCTAAGGTAAGAACAGCTATTGAAAAGGCTACCTACAAAGCGGATAGATACATATTGTTATTAAGCTGTGAGGCTAGTTCTACTGTTATAGACGAAATAACAAAACATCCTAATTGGGAATGCTGGGATGTACGGTATATTTCTATCGAAGTTAGAAAATTAAACCCAGATATTTCCCGCTGTTTAGTGGAAAACCATTTTGGCAAAGCTTGGTGCAAAGCCTTTTTAGGTTTATCAGGACTAGAAACCTTTGTTTCGTCAAAAACATTTTTTCAAACCTTATTAGATTACAAGCGTTTATTTCATCATTGTTGGTCATTGGTTGGTAGGAAATCAATCCTCGAAGAATTACATCGATTTATAGATTCTGATAATCAAAAAATCGCTATTTTTACAGGTATTGGCGGAAGTGGCAAGTCAAAACTGCTTTATCACTTTGCGAAAGAATTCGAGCAACATCACCCCGACTGGGAGCTACGATTTGTGATGAACGAATCAATCACAGGGGAGAGCATTGGTGAATTACCAACCCAGTCTAATTGCGCTATTGTTATCGATGACGCTCATCGAAAAGAGGGTTTATCTAATTTGTTTAATTATATTAAACAGCGATCTCAAAATCAGAAATTCAAATTAATTTTTTCCTCTCGACCTCAAGGATTATCTTTTATAGAATCAAGCTTAACACGTTCTGATTTTGACCAAAACGACATTACAAAGCTAGGTAATCTAGAGCCTTTAAATTATGACGAAATCAAAGAATTAGCCCAACAATCTTTAGGAAACAAATACGAAGATCACGCACGACTATTAGCCCAAATAACTAAAGATTGTCCTTTAATAACAGTTATTGCTGGTCAGTTAGTCGCTCAAGATCAAATTCATCCAAGTTTACTAGAACAAAATGATAAATTTCGTGAGTCTGTTCTGAATAAATTTCAGGAAGAAATACTAGGAAAAATAAGCGATCACATCCCTTCAGATAAATGTCAACAGATATTACAGTTGATTTCTGCTATGGCTCCTATTCCACAAGAAAATAGTGATTTTTATCAACTAGCTTCTCAATATCTTGACATCAAAGTATCTCAACTAAAGCAGTATATTGGTATTTTGGAAAATATGGGGATTCTGTTACGAACACGAAACAAAATACGAATTACACCAGATATCTTATCAGATCATATTCTAGTTACGGCTTGTTGGCAGGGCTTTTCCACGAGCTATATACAAGAAATTTTTAAGTTATGTGAATCGCATTCTGAAATATTTTATAACTTTTTAGTCAACGTTTCTGGGCTAGATTGGCGTATTCGTCAAGTCAACCAATCGGAAACCAAGTTACTTGACGAAGTTTGGAATACCATCGAACAACAATACCAACAATTGTCTAATCGGGAGAAATATTATTTTCTAGACAATTTAAACAAGGTTGCTTACTATCAGCCTAAACGGGTTCTTACGTTAATTAAATTTGCGCTCAGTAATAAAGAAGATGCTGAGGAAGTTAATAGTTTACGTCTAACAAAAATTCCGACCCTTCTTCGGATGGTGGGTCATACAATTGACGATCTGCCTTACTGTTGCGATCTACTTTGGGAAATTGGTAAACAAGATAATCGAGCTTTAAATCTATATCCCGATCATGCTCTACGAATTTTGCAAGACTTGGCGAAATATGAAAAATACAAAGAACTAGAAACACAACAAATTATTATTGATGCGGTATCTCGATGGCTGACCAGAATCGATAATGATAATTACTATTTTTTAGCCTTAAATATTTTGGATGAAATTTTTAAAAAAGAGTTTGAATATCAATATACAGAGAACCGAACAATTCAGATTCAAATCCATCCTCTCAATCCTGAATTTGCACCCACGATTCGTAGCCAAGCACTAAAATTAATCGAAAAATGTTTAAGTTTAGATATAAAAATAATTATTAGAGCCTTACAAAGTTTGAAAAATGCACTTAGAGAACCTCAAACTATTAGCGGGAATAGAAACGAAGAACGTTGCGAAAAATGGGTATCCGAGCAGTTAACTATTTTAAAAATAATCGAGGAATTAGTTAATTTTAACCACGAGCCGATTATACATTTAAAAGTGGTTAATATACTAGATTGGTACATACATCGGGGCTATTCACAACAAGTCAGAGAAAAAGCCTTATATATTACCCAATGTATTCCCGATACGGATGATCTGCGATTGGTGGGTTTCATGATCAACCATGAAGCTTTAGATTGGTTGATCAATAATAAAGGTCAATTTGATTTATTCAATCTTGATTGGTATAGCCAAATATGTAAGAGAGTAAAAGCGATAGCAGAAGAATATTGCCAAGAAATATTTTTACAAAAATACAAATCGTCTCAAGCTATTATACAAAAAATTAATCAGAAATGCTTGGAGATAGAGAATGCAGGTCAATGCACGGATACTTTTTATTTGAAATATCCTTTTTTAGATTGTTTAGTTCCAAAAATTGAAAGACAAACACTGGTTGAAATCTGTGAAGCAACCTTAGAGAATCCTAGTTCTCCAATAGCGAATTACTTTGGTTTTTTCTGTAGTCACCTTAGACGGAATGATTTAGATACTGCCATTCATCTAATTCAACTCGCTATCGATAATGGTTCGGTTCCGATTCTTTTATCGATTGCTACAAGCTACTATTTCTGGTCTGAGAGTTTACGAGACAAAGATATTTCCCTACTATCAAGTCTATTATCTAGCGATAACCTTGATATCAAAGGTTATACTATCAATTCTATCGGTAGAATAGCCAGTGAAAAACCGAATTTAATGAAACCACTTATTTTGAATGTTGATATTGGAAATAATCTCGAACTGGCTAAACACTTATGTGGTAAAATCGGAACTACTTACGGTCTCTCTTCAGATTATTTGTCTAATAATGAAGTTGAATTACTATTGAAGAAGCTTGTAACAATTCCAGAAATCAGTGATCATGAAATTGAAAATTTTTTAGCCATCGCGTTTAAACATAATCCTCTCGCCGTTATTCAGTTTCTTCTCGATCGTATTCGCTATCGGAAAGTTAATGAGCTTCCTAGTTATAATTATACTCCGATCCCCTATCAAGATGCTTATAAATTTTTTGTATCCCTCCCAGAGCCAGAGGCATATTCTGATATACTTCGACAAGTAAGGGATAAAATATTTGATGGAGAAGGCGAGCGTTATTTTATACCAATTTTATTTCACGCTCTCTCAATGGTTAAAAACGGTGAATCTAGCAAACCCTATTACTATGAAGATGAAAATTTGACGTTTTCTTCAACAAGCTTAGAAATTCTGGAGGAATGGATTAATTCAGAAGATGCGGAAAAAATTAAAGAAGCCAGTTATTTGCTTTCAAAAGCTCCCCGTTCATTAATTCTCGAACAAGTAGATTTTATATCCAATCTAGCTTCTAGAGCGGATGAAATTAGTCAGGATTGCTTTCTATCCGTACTACAAAACTTACCCGGAGTATCCTGGACTGGTGTGATATGGGTAACTCCGCAACAACCGATTCCCGAACTAATTCAGTTTAAAGATGAGTGTTTAAAAATTGCCGAGACATTTCTTCCGCTTTCCGCTAGTCGTCGATGTTACGAGGAACTAGCTAAAGTTTTCCAGAAAACAAACGATGATTTTTCCAATCTTGATATCGATGAATGAGTAGAAAACACGCCGCAGTAATAATACTAAATCCTGTTTAAAGGGGATAGGAAAGTGGAGCGGGGAGCAGGGAGCGGGTTTTTAAAGTTCGATTAGGAGTTAATCATGCTATTAAAAGCGGATTTGGTATTAATCGTGGAGAGAAAAAAGAAGCGATCGAGTGCTAATTATGAGATGATCGATGCAGGAAGAAAAGGCGATATTTAATATCAACAATAATTAATGTTAGACTGGGGAGTAATCCACGGCTCATCACCAAAGTACAAACCATGACTACTACTACTGATATAGGCACAATTGAGCAGGGCTTATCTCATAGGGGAATTATTTTAGCTCCACAACAACGATATGAAATCGGTGACTTGATGCGCGGAGTATTAAAGTTGATTAACACCAAGTCACCAGAAGAAATGCAGGGGCAACTGGAATTTCTGAGCAACTAGATTTCTTAAGGTAGTGAGCGGTCTATTCTTAATTCTCCTGACTCCTGACTACTGGCTACTGACTCCTAACCCTAACAACAATTTTTGATTTTTACCAGAGGTCTATTTATTCAGCCAGCCCTACATAAATTTTTATACTAAATCCGGTTATTAAAGACTGATTATCTATTGCCCCTTTTGCCTATTGCCTTTTGCCTGTCCCCATAAGTAGCCTATACTCAACGGATTTAGTATTGTAAAGTTTCAATACAAATATAGTCAGATATAGTCAAGCATGGTAGTATGTGAACACGAAACTATCAGACTAGGCAAAAAAACAGGAATAAGTTATCGAACGGCTTGGAGGTGGTGGAAACAAGGGAATTTAACAGGCTATCAATTGCCTTCTGGTACAA
>VYLV01000180.1_pt1 | contig 10088 bp, 8 predicted proteins | sample 5114191 | NCBI WGS metagenome assembly VYLV01 (sample SAMN12291782, study PRJNA351875) | freshwater metagenome | isolation source: freshwater lake | place: USA: Michigan, Little Long Lake | collected 2013-08-08 | reverse complement strand
GCATCGAAATCGCTGGTATGAAGGGCATCGTGCGCACGCACCCCAAGGCACTGCTGCGCGAGCTCAATGTCAGCTTCGACGACTCGATCTCGATGGAAGATGTAGAGGCCGTGGTGAAACGTAACGAAGAGCTGATTTACAACACCAGCCAGTTCAACCGCGTCAAGCTGACCCACCGCATTGAAGACGGGAAGGTCAAACTCAACTTCGACGTGGCCGAGCGCTGGTACATCTGGCCTGAGGTCATCCTCAACCTCGAAGACCGCAGCATTCAAGCCTGGCTGGGCAACCCCGACTTTCGGCGCATCACCTATGGCCTGGGGCTCAACTGGTACAACTTCACCGGCCGCTTCGATAAGATCTCGCTCAACTACACCCGAGGCTTCACAGAGCGTTACTCCATCAGCTACGACCGGCCCTTCATCTTCCCCAAGGCCATGATCGGCGGGGGCGTATCGTTTCAGTATCTGCGCAACAACGAGGTACTCTACAACACCGAAAACGGCTTCCTGCTACGCTACCGCGCTGTTACACAGCCCCTGTTGCAAACCGTGCAGGGCCGGATTCACCTGCGGAAGCGCTTCACCCAAAACCACGGCATCGACCTAGCCCTCGGGTACCGCAACATGTTCACCTCTGACTCGCTCGAGTGGCTCAACCCCAACTTTCTCACCAGCACGAGCAACCACGAGTTTTACTCGATCAACGAGGTGAGCTTCTGGCTCGACTCGCGCGACGTTCGGCCCTTTCCACTTAACGGCGAACGCTTCGTCGCCACCCTCGAGATGATGGGCCTGGTGGGCCCCAGCTCTACCCGATTCAACCGGCTGAACGTGCGCTACTTCCGCTACCGGCGCTTGGGCGAAAGCCGATTTTATTCCGCCACAGGGGCCCATGTGCTCTGGCTGATGGGCGGGCGGGTGCCCTACAACGAGAAGTTCTTTTTGCAGCAGGCCAACATCCGCGGCTTCGACACATTCAGCATCGACGCTTCGTTTGTGGCCGTGGGCCGGGGCGAGCTGCGCTACGAAGTATTCAAACGCAAAATCCTCACCATCCGTCAGCTGCCGCGCCAGTTTCGCGACTTCCCCTTTGGCATCTACCCCTTCGTGTTTGGCGACCTAGGCGTAGCCGACGATAACACCTTTAACAACGCCGACCCCCGGTACAAAAACCGACTGCTGGCCGGCATCGGCTTCGGCCTAGACGTACCCACGTTTTACGACAACATTGTGCGCGTGGAGATGGCCACCAACAATTATGGTTTCACCACCATATTGCTCAACCTCTCGGTGGCCCTGCGCTGAGCAAGCCCCGTAACTTCCCGCCATGCAGATCGCGCTATTCGGCCGGCTCACCAAGACCACCCAGCTGGGCGTGATCCACGAGTTTGTGGACTTCGCCCGTGAGCGCGACATCCGGCTCCACGTGCTGCAGGCCTACGCCGACGAGCTGCAGCATGCAGGCTTGAGCCTGGGCCCGGAGATTGCCCGCTTCAAACAGGCCGAGCAGATCGCCCAGGCCAACTTTGTGTACAGCCTGGGCGGCGACGGCACCATCCTAGACACGGTGCGCTTCATCGGCCGCTTGCCCCTGCCGGTGCTGGGGGTGAACGCCGGCCGGCTGGGCTTTTTGGCGAGCGTCAACCAACACGAGTTGCAAGCCGCAACGCTGGACCTGCTGGCCAATGCCTGGAAGCCCGACGTGCGCACCATGCTCAGCCTGCAAGCCAAACCCCAACCCGTATTTGTAGACAACAACCGCGGCCTCAACGAGGTCACGATCCACAAGGCGAACAGCAACGAGATGATCACCATTCACGCGTACGTGAACGGGGAATTCCTCAACAGCTATTGGACCGACGGCCTCGTTATCAGCACGCCCACTGGCAGCACGGCCTATTCGCTGGCCTGCGGCGGGCCCATTATGAGTCCCACCGCCGCCAGCATGGTCATCACCCCGATAGCGCCCCACTCGCTCACGGTGCGGCCGATGGTGATTCCCGACTCGGCTGTGATTAGCCTGGCCATCGAAAGCCGCTCGGGCCAGGCCCTGGTAGCCCTCGACAACCGCACCGAACTGATCTCAGACCACACCGAGCTGGCGGTGCGCAAGGCCGACATTGCCGCTACGTTGGTTCGCCTTCCCGCCCGCAGCTACTTCCAGACGCTGCGTGGCCGCCTGAGCTGGGGGCTAGACAGCCGCAGCTGAGTTGGCGCAATCCGTTGTACTTTGAGTGAATAGGGCTAGCCGGATTCGGCCCTCGTTCGTCTCTATTCGAAACTATTTTTCAGAATGGGGACGTTCTTGGGGCATAGGAGCCTTCGCCCAAGCGACGAAACTTATCTTTACACAGGGTACGTAGCAGTTAACGCCACCTAAGCTTCAGCACCAGATGTCCGCCATGCCGCCGCGTGCGCCGCGCCCGCCGTTGCCCCCCCGCTGGGGACGCGCCATCATTTTGGGCCTGCTGCTCAATGCGGTGCTGATCCCGCTCTTGCTGCCCCAGCTCGGGTGGTTTACCTCCATCGCAGTTGCCACCATTGCGGCCACGCTGATGGCGATTATGCACTACCAGCAAACCGAAACCCTGTTCGTTACGGTGCGTCAGCTCGAGATTTTGCAAGACGAGCTGCGTGCCGAACTTGATAATGTGCGTACCACACTGGTCGCCGAGCGGGCCGAGCTGGAAAAAAAAACGACTGACCTCACTGCCGCCAACGAGCGATTGAAGGCCGCCCAGCAGGAATTGGTGCAATCGGAGAAGATGGCGTCCCTCGGTCAGATGGTGGCGGGCATTGCCCACGAGGTGAATACGCCGCTGGGCATCTCCATTTCGATGGCCTCGAACCTGGAGCACATCTCCACGAACCTGCGCGAGCAGCTGGATTCTAACCAACTCAAAAAGTCGGACCTACAGAAGTACTCCGATAGTTCGCGCGAAAGTGCAGGCCTGCTGCTGATGAACCTTAAGCGAGCCGCCGACCTGATCCAGTCGTTCAAGAAGGTGGCGGTGGACCAAAGCTCTGAAGCCCTGATGGACGTGAACCTGGAGAAGACCGTCCAAGACATTCTCAACACCCTACGGCCCACGACCCGCAAAAGTGGCGTGGAGGTGATCCCCTCGGGCGAAAGTGACGTCACACTCTTTTCCGATCCGGGGGCGCTCTTTCAGGTGTTTTCCAACTTCGTGAACAATGCTGTGATGCATGCTTTCGAAGACATGGAAGGGGGGAAAAAAATCTGGATCACCTGGCGCCGCGATGGCCTCGTGGCAGAAATCCACTTCCGCGACAACGGCAAGGGCATCCCGGCGGAACACCTGCCCAAAGTTTTCGACCCCTTCTTCACCACCAAGCGGGGCAAGGGCGGCTCGGGCCTAGGCTTACACATCGTGTATAACCTTGTTACCCAGCGGCTGAAGGGCACCCTTAGCTGCTCGAGTACCCCCGGCCGCGGCACCCAATTTGTGCTTCGGCTGCCGCTAAAGATTGCCCAGCGCCGAGAAGACGGCACGGCCATTATCAGCGGTGTATCGGTTTAGCAAAGTGATGTTGAAACGGAACCTGTGCGCATGAAACAACCTGAACCCCGCAGCGACGAGCCCATCGTTCAACTCGCTATTGATACTGCCGCTGCCGAGTCGGACGAGATCAGTTTTGTGCACGAAGAAGGTGGCGAAACGACTACTCTGCGTGATGACCGCTGGCGTGTGTTGATCGTGGACGATGAGCCGGCCATTCACACGGCCACCAAGCTGGTGCTGGTGAACTACGAGTTTGAGGGCAAGCGCCTTGAGGTGCTCTCGGCCTACTCGGCCAAAGAAGCCAAAGAGGCCCTGGCCGCCGACCCCAGCATTGCGCTGATGTTGCTCGACGTGGTGATGGAGCACGACCATGCCGGCCTAGACCTCGTGGACTATGTGCGCAACGAGCTGGACATGCGCCACCTGCGCATCATCATCCGCACGGGCCAACCCGGCCTCGCCCCCGAAGACGATGTGATCCGCCGCTACGACATCGAGGGCTACCGCCAAAAAACCGAACTCACCGTTGCCAAGCTGCACAGCACCGTGACCACAGGCCTGCGCTCTTACAGTGAGCTCTCGCGCGTGGAAAATGCCGTGGCCCAACGCACCGAAGAACTCTTTCGCAAGCGCGACGGCATGCTGAGCTCGGTGCAGTTTAGCCAGCGTGTGCAGTCAGCCATCCTGCCCTCGGTGGACTATACTGGCCGCTACTTTTCGAAGTATTACCTGTTCTACAAACCCAAAGACCTGGTATCGGGCGACCTGTACTGGTTTGCGCAGCATGGCAATACCTCGGTCTTTGCCAATGTGGACTGCACCGGACATGGCGTGCCGGGCGCCCTGCTCAGCATCTACCTCTACCACCTGCTGAACCAGGTGGTGAACCAAGAGCTGGAAACCAACCCCGCGCTCATCCTTCAGCGCCTGAACGAAGAGCTGCTCAAGCAACTCGAGGCCCCCGGCAGCGAGCTATCTGCCTTGACCAAAGGCTTCGAAGCCAACGTGCTGGCGCTGAATCACGACACCCATCGGCTGTATTTCAGCAGCGCCAACCGCCCGCTCAACCACTACTCTGAGGGCCTGCTCACCGAGTATGCTGGCGACAAACACCCGGTGGGCGACCCCGCCTATGTGGGCATGCCCTTTACGCTGACCGAGATCGACCTGCGCCCCAAAGACCGCATCTTCATCTTCACCAACAGCCTGAGCAGCACCTTCGGCGGGGATAGCTCGAAGCGCATGGCCCTGAAGCGCCTGAAAGAGGTGATCGAATACACCCAGTATCTGGCCCTTGAAGACCAGCAGCGCACCCTGCTCGAAGAGTTCGACAGCTGGCACACCCGCCAGCAGCTGCAGAGCGAGGTCTGCTTCATCAGCCTACAGCCGCTGTAGACTCAGCATCTATGGCCATTGCGCAAGTGCCGTGTTTCATTCGCTGACACTACGCTTGAGTAAATTATAGTTGTCCTCCTAATGGCTATTCATTCTACAACGGCTTTACACAAAGTGTGCTTTGGCTAGGTCCCGAGCATTCGTAGCGGCTTTCGCTCACCATCGTTCACACGGCTGATGCGGCGGCTGGTGCCAGAGCTGGTTTAGCGCGTTCATCCGCATCGCCACCAAGGCCTAAGTAGCGGTGCCGAACTCCGCTGGGAGACCGCTCAAGGGGTGAACACAAACTTGCCGTTGGGGGCATTTTTGTGGCAGTTGGCACACAGGGCCACCTTGCCAGAGAAAGCCGCACGCACCAGCCACCCGTTCGGGAAGGTGTTGTTGACGTTGCTCGTGTCGGGCAAGGCTTGTGGGATGGCAAAGTATTGCCAGTCGCCGCCCTCGGGATAGTAGCCGGGGTACTGCTTCACCATGATGTAGGTATTGCGACGCGCGCCGTAAGCTCCGGTGGTGGTATTGCGGTCGTGCATGCGCTTCACGTACACCGTGCCCACGGGATACTCGGACGTGCTTCCGCTGCCGTATCCGCCGCCACCAGCTAAGTCAGTGCGATTGCTGTAGATGTCGCGAAAAGTCTGACCGGGGCTGGTCAGTGTGCCATCGGTGAGGATGTGGGGCACCGTAAAGGATCCGCCGAAGGCTGTGCCGGTGATGTTTGGGATCACCCGGTTGGTGATGCGGTTGAGCTCGGCCTGGCTCAGGGCATAGGGGAATACGCAGCTGCCGTCGTCGGCTTGAGCAGCCTCGTTGAAGTTCACCGCACGGGGGTCATCGCAGCCTTTACGGGCGCAACCCGAAACCAGCAGCAGCGCGGCCAGCGTGGCCACAAGCAAAGGGGCGTGGCCGACGCGAACCAAGTGAAAAGTCGAGTATGTGTTCATAGTACGATTCAATCTACGTAACGGCGCCCGCAATCGATTCGTGCACCTTCTCTGCTAGGGCGGCAACCCCTGCTCGGCCAGCCTAGGCAGGTGAACTCCGAAGTCAATTTACATGTTTGAACATATATTTAGAACGCGTATGATTCCTAGCCTGAGCATCGTCACCGGTCACCCCCTTGCAGGTGGGCGATTTCGTGGGCGTAGAGGCCCTGCCCAGCCCCGAACTGCCCCACCTAGACCCCTTTTTGGTGCTGCATCACGCAGGCACCACCCTCGCGCCCGGCACCGACGCCGCACAAGCCGGAGTGCCCCCGCATCCGCACCGGGGCTTTTCGCCGGTGTCGCTCATCTTCAGCGGTGCGGTACGACACCGCGACTCGGCCGGGAACGACAGCATCATCCGCGCGGGCGGCACCCAGTGGATGGCTGCTGGCGCCGGGGTAGTGCACGCCGAGCGCCCAGCGCCAGACTTCGCCGCACTAGGTGGCGAGCTCGAAGTCATCCAGCTGTGGGTGAACAGTCCGGCGCGGCATAAGCTAGACCCGCCGCAGTACTGGGGCCTGGATGCCGAACACACCCCGAGCGTAGCGGCCGGACCCGGCGTGGACCTCGGCGTAGTGGCCGGCACGCACGCGGGCCTGACCGCGCCCATCCCCACGCAGTCGGCACTGGCCGTGCTGCGCGGCACGCTGGCCGCTGGCGCCGCCTATGACTTTGCGGTTCCCGCCGGGGCCAACGCCGCCGTGTATGTGCTCAGTGGGCAATTGCAAGTGAACGGGCAGCCCGTAGCCGCCCGGCAGCTGGCGGCCGACACCCGCCAGACGGGCAGCACCCTCAGCCTACAGGCCGTGGCCGACGCGCGGGTGGTGCTGCTCTGGGGCCAGCCCTTGGGCGAGCCCATCGCCGCTTACGGACCCTTTGTGATGAACACCGCCGACGAGATCCGCCAGGCCATGCGCGACTACGGCAACGGCCGCATGGGCACGTTGGATGCCTAGCAAACTGGTGAATGCCTACGAGGGCTCGCGTAGTCCGAGTGCCTTGCGCTTGGCGGCCTCAAACTCGTCGTCCGTGATGGCCCCCGCCGTGTGCAGCTCTTTGAACTTGAGCAGCAGGTTGGCCTGATCCAGCACCTGCTGATGGGGGCTGGGTGCTAGGTGCAGTCCAGCATCAGTTCCAGAGTAGCTCTCCGCGTTGTACTTCGCATCGAATTCGCGCTCGTCCATCACCAGGTAGAGCACGCTGTCAATGAAGCCGATGAGAAACGGAATGCCTGTGATCGCAAACAGGGCGTAGAGCAGCCCTTGCCTGCGGCGCCCAAGGTAAAACTTGTGCACCCCAAAGCCCCCCAAACAGAAGGCCAGCAGGGCGGCAGTAACTCGGTCTTTCACACGTGGGGGTTGAGGAGCGTCAGCGAATAAGCGAAACTACTAAAGCAGCTCTGCTTTTTCTTGGAGTGAGCAGCGCAAAAACACCGAAGGCCTCCGCTTGCGCCGAGGCCTTCTAGTGTTGGTCGGAGAGGCGGGACTTGAACCCACGACCACTCGCCCCCCAGACGAGTACTCTACCAACTGAGCTACTCCCCGATGTTCCCGCACGCGCGTTTGCACTCGCTTTCGCCAGGCCCCCACGCGATCGGGGATGCAAAGTTACAACTGCTGGCGCCACCGAAGCAAGGCAGCCCGCAGCGTTTCCAGGGTTTGTCGCAGCTGCTGCGTATCGGCCAGCGCCTGGCGCTCTTGGCGCAGGGCGGCACGCGCCCCCTCTAGGGTGTAGCGGCGCTCGCGGGTAAGGTAAACGATCTGTTGCAATAGCTCGAGGTCGCGGGCGCTGTAGAGGCGGCGGCCGGTGCGGGTCTTCTTCGGCTCGAGCGCCGGAAACTCGGTTTCCCAGTAGCGCAGCACGCTGGCCTTCACCCCCAGGCGCTCAGCCACTTCGCTGATGCTGTAGTAGCGCTTATCGGGGTCGGGCAGCTCGGCATTCACGGCACACGGGGCTTAACCCATCGATTCATTGTACTGCGCCGCTTTGCGCCGAAACTCGATCAGCTCGGCCGGGCCCAGGTCGTTGAAGAAAAAGTCGATGGGGTCCACAGGCTGGCCCCCTTTCAAAATTTCGTAAAACAGGTGCGGCCCTTTGGTCAGGCCCGAGTTGCCCGACAGACCGATCAGGGTGCCGCGCTTAACGCGCTGGCCTGGGCGCACCAGCCATTTCGAGAGGTGCGCATAGCGGGTCACATAGCCGTTCAGGTGGTCGATGTGCACGCTCATGCCGCGGCCGTTGGCGCTCACGTTGCCGGTATAGTGCACCACGCCATCGGCGGTGGCATACACCTTCGAGCCGAGGTCGGCTTTGAAGTCCATCCCCGTGTGGTTTCGGTCTTCTTTAAACACGGGGTGTTTTCGCATCCCGAAGCCGCAGAGCACCTCGGATGGGATGGGCCGTATGCTCGGGATGAAGGCCAGCTGCTCGCGCTTCTGGCGGGCCAGTTCTACCATGCGGGCGCTTTGGGCGCTCTGCTGGTCGAGGCGGCGGGTCATGCGGCCCAAGCGGTCGTTGAGGTCATCGAGGTCGGCGGCCTGCACGTCGGCCACCGAGAGCTGCGCTAGCCGGCCGGTGTCCACTGTGCCCGAATCGGGATCGGCGTCGAGGATGAACTTGTACAGCTCGCGCTCGCGGCGCTGCAGGCTATCGAGGTTGCGTTCGAGGGTGTCAGCCAGGGCCCCATAGCTTGTCAGCGCCGTTTCCAACTGGGCCTGTTGGGCCTTGAGCCGCAGGGTAGAGGGGCTGTCGTAGAACACGTAAAACAGCGCCACGCCCCCCGCGGCCACTGCCATCACCACCAGCAGATAGGGCAGCGTGCGCAGCACATAGTAGCCCAGCCCACGCCGCACACGGGTATAGGTAAAGTCGCGCGGGTTGTATCGGAATAACGAAGGCATAGGTGGCGGCGGCCAAGCCGCGTCGCGTTGAGCACGCGGCAGCCCTGCAAGTTAAGCGCTACCTTTGCTGCCCGATTCTACGGTGGCTGCACGTCGGCTGCAGCGCCACTACACACGGCCTATTGCTATGGATACCAGCGTTGCGCGCGTTCGCGCCCGATATCTCGAGTTCTTCCGCCAGCAGCAGCACCTGATCGTGCCCTCGGCGCCCATCGTCAACAAAGACGACGCCACGCTGATGTTCACCAACGCGGGCATGAATCCGTTCAAAGACATTTTCACCGGAGCAAAACCGGTCACCGCGCCGCGCATTGCCGATACGCAAAAGTGCCTGCGCGTGTCGGGCAAGCACAACGACCTGGAAGAGGTGGGCCACGACGTGTACCACCACACCATGTTTGAGATGCTCGGCAACTGGTCCTTCGGCGACTATTTCAAAACCGAGGCCATCGGCTGGGCGTGGCAGTTCGTTACGGGCGAGCTGGGCATCGACCCCGAGCGGCTGTATGTGACGGTATTTGAGGGGGCCGACGGCGTGCCCATGGATGCTGAGGCCGCCGCCGAATGGAAAAAGTACATCAGCCCCGACCGCATTCTGCCCTTCGGCAAAAAGGACAACTTTTGGGAGATGGGCGAGACCGGCCCCTGCGGCCCCTGCACCGAGATCCATGTGGACGTGCGGCCGGGCAGCACCGCCGAGCGAAACGCCACAGTGAATGGCCGCGACCTGGTGAACAAAGGCACGCCCGAGTGTATCGAAATCTGGAACCTGGTCTTCATCCAGTTCAACCGCAAGGCGGACGCCAGCCTCGAGCCGCTGAAGATGAAAAGCGTGGACACTGGCATGGGCCTCGAGCGCCTGTGCATGGTGCTGCAGGGCAAGCGCAGCACCTATGACACCGATGTGTTCACGCCGCTGATCGCGCGCGTCGAGCAGTTGGCGGGGGTGAATTACGGGGGCTCGCTCACCGAACTGCGCGACATCTCGGTGCGTGTGATCGTCGATCACATTCGCGCCATCGCGCTGGCCATTGCCGACGGTCAGCTGCCCGCAGCAGGCGGCGCTGGCTATGTGATCCGGCGCATTTTGCGGCGCGCCTCGCGCTACGGCTTTCAGTACCTAGGGCTAAAGCAGCCCTTTCTCTATCAGCTGCTGCCGGTGCTGGTGCAGCAGTTCACGGGCGTATTTGACGAGCTGGTGCGCCAGCAGCAGTTTGTGGCCAACGTGATCGAGCAAGAGGAGAAGGCTTTCTTGCGAACGCTCGATTCTGGCCTGCAGCGCCT
>VYLV01000179.1_pt1 | contig 10089 bp, 8 predicted proteins | sample 5114191 | NCBI WGS metagenome assembly VYLV01 (sample SAMN12291782, study PRJNA351875) | freshwater metagenome | isolation source: freshwater lake | place: USA: Michigan, Little Long Lake | collected 2013-08-08 | reverse complement strand
CCGCCCGGGGCCTCTTGTGCGTGATAGTTTGGGTAGCTATGGCACAACAAAGCGACCCTATAGTGCGGCCGATGGGGCCCTGACCTTGGTTGAGGGACGCGCCATCATCGCCGATGTCGTGGCGCGACGCCAAAAGGCTGGCGATACCCAGCTCTCTTATCTCGATGGGTTGGCGCTCTTTAGCGCAGCGGACGAGGCGGATCTGCCTGACTTTTTACACCCCAATGCTGTAGGTCAGGAACGTATGGGCGAGCGCTTCGCTGCTCAAGACTGGTTCGACCAGTTACGCTAAAGAGCCTAACAATATTCAAGGGGCGTAAGATTTGACCAAAATTCTGATCACGGGCGGTGCTGGTTATATTGGCAGCCATGCAGCATGGGCTTGCGTTGATGCGGGCTTTGAAATTGTCGTCCTAGACAATCTATCAACCGGTGTTGCCCGCAATGTGCCGGCGAGTGCAACTTTGATTGAGATGGATATTGGTGATCGGGCGGCTGTCGCGCAGGTACTGAGCACGCATCAGGTCGACGCCATCCTGCATTTTGCAGGCTCAATCGTGGTGCCGGAATCTGTGGTCAACCCCGGCCTCTATTATGAGAACAACACGGTCAAAAGCTTGGGTCTCATTCAAGAAGCAGTCAAAGCAGGTGTGAAGGCCTTCATCTTCTCGTCCACAGCCGCCGTTTATGCGCCAGGCAGCGCCGAGCCATTAGGCGAATCCGCCCCCAAAGCACCCTTAAGCCCGTATGGCCAGTCTAAGCTGATGACTGAATTGATGTTGGCGGATATGTCGGCTGCCCACGGCCTGTCAGTCGGCGTGTTGCGCTATTTCAATGTCGCCGGTGCCGACCCACAAGGTCGCACGGGACAGAGCACGCCCAACGCGACCCACCTAATCAAAGTCGCGTGCCAAGTTGCCACGGGTCAGCGCCCTAGCATGGACGTGTTTGGCACCGATTACGACACGCCGGACGGCACCTGTGTCCGTGATTATATTCATGTGAGCGACCTCGCCGACGCCCATGTCCTTTTGACTCAGCACCTATTGGCAGGCGGGGCCAATGTCACCGCCAATTGCGGCTATGGAAAAGGGGCTTCGGTGTTGGAAGTCTTGGCGTCGTTAGAGAAACAACTAAACCATCCCATCGCCACCAAAATGTCACCCCGCAGGGCAGGCGATGCGCCGTCTTTGGTGGCTAATTCCGCACATTTGAAATCTCTGGTGCCTTGGAAGCCTAAGTATGAGAACCTCGATGACATTGTGGCAGCAGCTTTGGCGTGGGAGCGGCACCTGACCCAAGCGGGGTAACGCTTGCAAAGATCTCAGCAATCTATCCGACCGACTGTGCGCAAATCCTAAGCTGGTGTGGCCTTTAACCAACCAGATGAATTGCCCATGTCACGCACCAACCGCCTAGATCTCCCTCTCCTGCTGGCATCGCAAGCCGACAAGCATGTTTCCTATAATGAAGCGATGCTTGCCTTGGATGTTTGCGTCCAATTAACCGTCGTGAGCCGGGCGTTAAGCGACCCGCCCTTGGAGCCTCAGGATGGCACTTGTTATATTCCAAGGGCCCCCGCAACCGGGGCTTGGAGCGACTTAGAGAACAAGCTCCTGACCTTTCAAAGTGGCAGCTGGCAGCTTGTGCCCGCCAAAGTCGGCTGGCTCGCTTGGGTTTTGGATGAGGCCATCAACATCCGCTTCAGCGGATCAAATTGGAGCTCTGCCCCTGTCGTCACAAGCGTCAATCCAATCGACCAAGTCGGGATCAATGCGAGCGCAGACGCCACCAATCGGCTGGCGGTGAAAAGCGAAGCGGTGCTGTTCTCCCACCCCACAGAGAGCGCGGGCAATCTGCAGGTTAAGCTCAATAAATCGCAGCCCAGTTCGACAGGATCTCTCCTCTCCCAAACAGGCTGGTCTAGCCGTGCCGAGATTGGCCTCCTTGGCTCGGATGATTTGTCCGTCAAAGTCAGCCCTGACGGCATCAATTTTAAAACCGCCCTCAGCGTCGACCGCACCAGCGGGGGCCTGAAAGCCCATGGTGGTCTGATCGATCCCAACACCGGGCTTCGCACACTCGCCTTGGTGCCAGCAGTCGTAAAGGATCTCTGGCGATCTGATATGAACGCCCCCGCCACGCCACGAACCTATGTCGTGGCCCAAGTGACGGGGGATGCTATCACCCTGACAACCAATGAAGTTGAGCAATTCTTCAACAGTGGGATGCGGGAAGTGTCACTCATACGAATTTGGAATGTCTCGAAATCGCCGGCACAGCCAGCATGGGTTAAGTGGAACTCTTCACCTGCCGTGTTTGTCGTCCATCGAGCTTCGGACATTAACGGCTGGCTTCCTGGCGAAACCCTTCGTTTGGGCGACCCAAATCCTACCGAATCGAATGCGCTGGGGATGCTTGCGATCGACATTAGCCCGTATTTATGGGCAACCTTCGGCAAAATATTTCCGCAAGCCGGCCTCAAAATCTCTTTGGCTGTGTCTGGCATTGGTGGGCGCGTCAGCATGGATGTATCTGGAACCGGGCAGGTAGGAACAGCGCTCGGATCGTCTTCGAGCAGCGACGGATCACGGCAAAGTTGTTTCATTGATGTCTTCACGCCTACGCTCTCGCCTATTTCAAATTCAAACCTTGTTTTTCTGCGAGAAGCCCTCACAGCACCTGCCACAGCGCTCGCGACATTAAGGCTTCTGCGCCTCGTCGGGATTTGGGTCTAAGGAGCGAAGCGAGGCGAAACGCCATTGCTAGGCAACCGGTGAAGTAATGACATGGCTTATTAGGGTTAGAGCCCAGCGGCCTCTAAATCGACAAGGATCTCAAGCGCTTCCCAGTTCGGGGTTTCGTCAGTTGGCAGAGAAAAGTAAAGGTTGTCGCCCCAATGCGCATGGGCCCCTTTGCCGACTTGGGCGACGGTTACATAGAGCGAATTGCCAGGACCCAGAAAGTCTCCTTTGTACCTCAGCATCAAACAACTATGGTGGTTACCCGTCTCGTTGGAAACATGTCGCCATTCGGGAAGACTTATCGTCCAAGCGCTACCTTCACCTTTGACCGGCTCGGGAAAATCTATGAACTGACTTTCAACTTCCTGCCTTCGTCCGGCGACAAGCCTATAAGGAAATTGTGTTGGCAAATTTGTCCGTGTGAAATGTGAGTCCAAATCTTCGTGTAGATTAGAGTAAGCACTTTGCTGGGGAATTGCCGTACAGGTTGATTGGGTGGTTTTCTCGAGAACGAAGAAATAATTCCAGACGCCGGATACAGCCCCATTTGGCACACCGTCAAACATGCCGGGACAATAATGAACAATTTTGACCCCAGATCTTACGCCATCTCGCACCATCAATTGTGCGTCTCGGATTTCAAATCTGTTTACTGCGTAATAGTCTGTGAAAAAGGTAGGCGAGAATTGATAGAAGCCGTGATCAAGCCACCCGTTTGATGGCCCCGTATGTAAGATCAATCCATCAGAACTAAGCAAATCAAAGACATTTTTGAGCGCCGCTCTTTGGTCGAACACATGCTCTAGAGTGCCGCCGGTAAAAACCACATCAAAGCGGCCCATAAGCTCCGGGAGGATTTCGGGAGAATTGAGGTCGAACACATGGTCGCATCCCTCAAATTTAGAGACATCTAACGCCTCCACACCAGCAAAGCCTAGGCTGGTAAAAATACAACGCGCCGCGTTTGTTGGAAGCCCATATAGGCAAACAAAGTCGTCAAATGCATTCTGATCTTGGCTAAAATCCTGTACACCAAGCGTGCAGACTAAGCCGCGCTTCGAAGTCGGCTGCAGCGCCCCGACGATCTGGAAACAACGATTGAGGTCAATTGGCAAAGGTACACCCTTTTTTGGAACTGAGCTACTTGGTAGTTAAGTCATATTGGCATCCATTGCATAGCCCGCTTCTGCCAAACCCAGCTTTCGCTTCGCCTCCAATCTGGTATTGGAAGCGGCAAATTTCGCTCGAATTCGAGCGATACCATTTGACGAGAAGTTTCCAGTCAGCGGCTCACCGGATTCGCGATCTGAATAGGGATTTTTCTCACTATTCTCATGAACGTTTTCCAATGCCTCATTCACCGTTGAAACCGGCAAGCCGACGGTATCGGCGATCGATTGAAAATAGTCAGGGGGATTTTTTATGAGCGTCTCATAGCAGAGAACATGGACGCGATCAGCGCCAAATAAGTCCTCGAACACTTCCATGATTGCGTGATAATCTAGGATTCCGATGACGTTTCGATCTGGCGCCGCAAACTGATAGTGCAGCCATTCATCCGCGGCTAAGGGAAATTCGCAGGCTTCATCGATATATTTGTTCAAGAACAAATACTGGCCGTAGCCGCCGTGCCATCGATACCAAGAGCGTAAGAATGAAACCTGCTCACGCACCGTTATCAAAATGCGCGCGCCTGGGGCAACCTCATGCAAGCGCTTGGCAACCACATCTGGGCTCTGGCTCCAAGAATGGAGAAAATTCTCACTCGACAAGACACTAACTTTATTGGGCTCGCGTCGCACTGCCTCCATGAGAGCCGAACCATGCAGCTCTCTCATATGCCGCCAATCACTAAAATTTGACATCTGTGCGGCCCACATCAGGTCATGCAAGGCATCGCCGTCAAAGCGGTGGCTAGGCAAAAACTTGCCAAGATAATTCAGGTCGGAACAACGACTGAACAGGCCAATTTGCAAACTTGTCGTAGCAGTTTTTGGGTAACCAATATGGAGAACTAACTCACCCTTCGACGTCATGCGTCACCGAGAACGTATAGCTTGCGCGCATGTCAACCAAGGACTGCGACAGACCAAAATCACCGCGGACTGAAAAGTGGGCAACATCCACGCGGCGGTCAAAATGGTTCTCCGAAAAACGAGACCAAGCCCCAACCGTCAGAAAGAAATCACCTACACCTAGATTATTTGTCATTTCTACACAGACAGACATTCTGTCGCCCCGATTTAGGACCGGAACCAATTGCTTGGTCGTCGTTGGGTCCACGGCTGCCAGCCTGACTCCCTCCTTCGTCGTGATGCTCACGCCGACATTGAGGCCTCGAACGGGTTCATCTTGCTTACATTCCAGCTCAACAAGGACTTGGAACTTCTCGCCTGGCGACAAAACATTTCCAGGCACGCCGGCTTGATTTACAATTGTCACCTTTTCAATAAGGACACCACCGTTACCGTAACGCTGTTCATGACTGCTTTCGGGCATAGCTGGCACAGCAGCTTCTGAAGATCCAAACAGGTCTTCGTTATATTGCGCAATGACATCCTTTGGGTGGCCGTCCGCGGCGATTTTACCGCCGATCAAATAGATGCCACGATCGCAAACCATTTCAACCAGTTGTGCCCAGTGTGTAACCAGCAAAATCGTCACGCCTCGAGCGCGCATCTCTTCAAAACGCGCAAAACATTTCCGCTGAAACTTAGCATCGCCTACCGAAATTGCTTCATCAACGATCATGATTTCAGGGTCGATGCAGGTCGCAACTGCAAAGGCAAGGCGCATCATCATCCCGGAGGAATAGGTGCGTACGGGTTGATCAATTTGCCTTTCAAGTTCAGCAAATGCGACGATTTCGTCAAAATTCTCGAGGACTTCCGCCCGCGACATCCCAAGGCACAAGCCACTGGTCATGACATTTTCACGTCCAGTCCGCATGACGTTAAAGCCGGTCCCTAGCTCCAGCATGGCTGAAACGCGACCCACAATTTTCATTCGGCCTCGACTGGGCTTCAATGTGCCCGCGATGAGCTTCAAAAGGGTACTCTTGCCGGCTCCATTCTGGCCCACGATGCCAACCGATTCACCGCGTTTGATCCGAAAGCTGAGGTTGGAAAGAGCCGGACGGCGCGTTGTCTTTGCCTTGCCCGTAAATGCAAGGGTCAAAACATCGGACCGAGCATCATGAACCTCATATTCCTTTGATACCGAGTCAAAGACAATGACGTCTTCTGGCGAAAGATTCTTGCTCATATGGCCTCCGAGAAATGCGGCTTCAGGCGCTGAAACATGGAAAATCCAAAAGACGCGAGAATGACGGCGAAAGCGGCAGTGATTGCCCAAGATATTGGCTGGGTCATTTGACCGTAGAATACCGCATCTCGGAAACAAGCCAGCAGATGGGTGAACGGGTTTCCTTCTAGTATACCTTTAAGAACAGGGTTAAGATTCTCAATTGTTGGCGGGAAATATAGGACCGGTGCCAAGAACATGCCCGCACCACCAGCAAAGGCCATAATCTCACGCAAATCCTGCATGAATGGGGCGAATGCTGCCAGAAGATAGGTCAATCCAATACAAATAGTACCGAACAAAATGAGTGCGAGTGGTAGCATCCAAACAGTGCCGATCAGAATACTGGGGTTGGCCCAGGCCACCAGACCCAACACGACCATCAACCCAACTGCAAAGGTAGGAATGGCAGTCAGGACGACTTGCGCCGGCAAAATCTCGACCGGAAACACAACTTGTTTCACGAGCGACGGCGCGCCTGTAATTGCCGTCAGGCTCCGGCTTAGAAGGTCCGAAACCATAAACCAGACTGTAATGCCGGACAGAAGCCAAATCAGGGATTTCGGCCCCTCAAATGTCCCCCCCAAGCGAGTTGGGAAAACCTCCGAAAACAAATAAATATACAAACCACTCATCAAAAGAGGGCTCATAAAAGCCCAAGCCCCGCCCAAAGAATGATTTATGTATTTGTCCTTTAACTCGCGGGATGAAAGCTCAAATAGAAGATCTTTATACTTGATCAAAGTACCGATCAGATCTGCAATGCCATCCGCTTTATTTAGTAACTTAGAGCTACTGGCCAATTCATTACTCCTCATGGATGCGGTTCAAGCTTACTGGATAGTACGACTGCTTCATGACTCACTGATGGGTGTCTAGTGAGATTCTGTCGCGTGCCACGTCTTATACCATCCAGCAAACGCAGCAATCCCATCTTCTAGCTTGGTGGTCGGACTCCAATCAAAATCTCTCTTCATGGCGTCCACGTTTGCAAACGTGCATTCCACGTCATAGCTCGGCTTGGGCTGGTCAACAACAACCGCCCGCTTCTCAAGAGCCTGCTCCAACACCTCGATCAGGCGCGCGACGGTTTCTGGCTGATTATTACCAATATTGTAAATTCGATGTGTGCCAGAAGCAGGCGGATTACCGGCAACGGCACTAATGCCGGACACGATGTCGTCAACGAATGTAAAGTCTCGCCGCAACCGACCTCCATCATAGGCTACGATCGACTGACCAGACATGATGCGTTGGGCAAAAGTCCAATAAGCCATATCGGGACGACCCTTAGGTCCATAGACTGTGAAAAACCGCAAGCCGGTTGCGGCCAAACCATAGGCGTCGCAATAAACAGCGCTCATCAGTTCGTCAGCACGTTTGGTGGCCGCGTACAAGGATTGCGGCGAATCGACACGGTCTGTCTCGGAAAACGCCCCATCCGTTCGGTTCCCATAAACAGACGACGACGAAGCGTACACCAATTGAGCTCGACCCTCAAGTTTTCGAGTCGCCTCTAAGATCGCCATGTGACCAACGAGATTAGACTTCACATAGTCGAATGGACGCTCAGCGGACGCCCGAACGCCGGCTTGGGCAGCCAAATGAAGGATGAGGTCGGGCTTCCACGATACGATTAGGTCTATGGAAGGCTCAACATCAGCCAAGTCTTGGCGAACAAATTGGAAATCATCCCGCCCCTGAAGCTCCGCCAAGCGATGCAACTTGAGTGCGACTGGATAATAGTCGTTGATATTGTCGATCCCAAGGACTTGATGCCCATCATTGAGCAACCGCGTTGCGCAAGCAGCGCCAATGAAACCCGCGGCACCTGTTACCACCACCCGCATCTTCTCTCCGAACGATAAACGAATTTTTTTAAACCGAAAAAGCCGCTCGGCAAAAGCCAAAACGCTATGGGCTTATTGCGGGTTTTGAACTTCCTGACAAGTCCATCATAAAAGTATATCTTATTATATTTGGCGATCTTAAATTGATGGAATGAACGCCAATCCGCCTAGGAAAGTCTATTAGATACGGTTCGATAACAATTATCTAAACCGGCACCCAAGCGGCGGCCGCTGAAACTGGCGTCCATGTTTAGTTCCCAATGTCAGTATGGGCGCAGTCAACTTCTATTTTAACACTTTTCTGTACCCTTTAGGCGTCCAGATTTCGGTTCGCAGCTAGGAAAATCGAAACGCTTGGACTTTGAGTGTCATTCATTACAATGCCATCTTGCAACCTACGGCTTTGCAGTGTAGCGGGCTTTAATGTACGGAATGTTTGAGGATCAATACCAGAAGTCCTCCGAAACTTTATGTACAGAAATCGATCTCACTAGTTTTGGCTTTTCCTTTCGATTAAGCTGAAAATAATAAGAATTTTGGAGCCCCCCATGAAGATTTCGCGCTTGATTTCAGCCTTGTCGATTAGCGATGATATTTCCGACTCACCTTCGGGCGCTATCAATGAACAGGTTCCCGACGCAAGTCCAGAAGCAATCGATCGCGCAGCACGCCATGCACTAATGATTGGTCGCGGTCACCGTCAAAAACTTCAAATGTGGCACCCGATTGGGCTGGACGGCTTGTCTGTTCTCGAACTCGGACCCGGTCCAGAGTTTGGCTCTGCTGCCTATCTCGCCTGCTATGGTGCCAAGCCTCATGTCGCTGACCGCTGGCTCCCCAAGTGGCACCAAGCATTCCATCCCGCCGTATATCAACAAATGGCTGAAATCCTGAAACTAGAAGAACCAGAAGCAGATATCTCGATCCTCGAAGAGCTTGCCTTGGCCGGCAAGCATGGTACCAAACTTCTCCCGACCTTTCACTCGGCTGAGCGTTTAGAAGATGTTCCAAACTCAAGCATGGATGCCGTTGTTTCAAACGCAGTTTTTGAACATATTGCAGATGCCGAAGCAGCAGCCCACGCCATAGCGCGGGTTACAAAGCCAGGGGGTACAAATTTACACCAAGTCGACCTTCGAGATCACCGGGACTTCGAGAAGCCTTTGGAGTTCCTGCTACTCTCACAAGCGAAGCTCGAGGCTTGGCTGATTGAGACGAAGACCCACGCGGGCCACCCCCGGCGTCGGTCAGCTTATGAAGCGGCTTTTACCAGCGCTGGATTAGAGATCGTATTTGTGGAAGTGAACCAACAGGTTGACCAAAATTACTTGGCGACGCTCAAACCTCGATTGGAGGCCACCAAAGATTCCGTCTGGCATAAGTGTTCAGGATCAGATCTAACCGATATAGGTATTTGCTTCGTGCTTCGTAAACCAGCACTTTAGGAGATTTGCTAGTAAATGTGTGGCTTCGCAGGCTTCATTCGGTTTGGGGATTTTCGGCCCGATGATAGGAAGTTTCTGGAGGCCTGCAATCGTCTTTTGGCACATAGAGGGCCTGACGGTGCTGGAATCTGGCATGAGCAAAAGATAGGGTTAGCCCATCGGCGATTGGCGGTCATTGATTTGACTCCTGCAGCTGCACAACCAATGACTTCAGATGATGGGAGGTATGTGGTCGCCTATAATGGCGAAGTATACAATTTCAAATCCTTGCGCTCTGACCTTGAAGCACAGGGAGAAAAGTTTGTTTCGAACTCAGATACAGAGGTTATCTTACTCGGCTGGCGACGTTGGGGTCCATTGATCCTTGACAAGCTCGATGGTATGTACGCCTTCGCTATTGCTGACCAACAACTCCAAAACGTTACATTGGTTCGCGATCGATTTGGCGAGAAGCCACTTTATTGGGCGCGCACGCCTGATGGTTGGGTCTTCGGCTCAGAAATCAAGGCCCTTTTGGCTTGGGACGGGTTTAACCCGGGCCCCGATTCAGAAAGCATCCTCCGCTATTTATCGTTTCAATATTGCAGCGGACCTGAAACAGCGTATGCTGGCATCAACCGCCTACCTGCAGCACATTGGGTCACGGTTAAATGTGATCCGCTCGACAACCCTCAGCCTCAAACCTATTGGACAGCGCCAAACCCCGATGCCCGATGGGGCCAGAAGTCAGATGGCGAGCGCAAAGAG
>VYLV01000172.1_pt1 | contig 10336 bp, 11 predicted proteins | sample 5114191 | NCBI WGS metagenome assembly VYLV01 (sample SAMN12291782, study PRJNA351875) | freshwater metagenome | isolation source: freshwater lake | place: USA: Michigan, Little Long Lake | collected 2013-08-08 | reverse complement strand
ATGTCACCACAGAGGAGGGCTCATGATCTTCCCTTGGGCACGCGTACTTATTTCAGCCGGGGCGCATGGTTTGCGTCGTATTCCGGGCCAGTCCGTTAATCTGGCCCACCTCATTTGGCGCACACCACGCGCCCCGGCCCCTCTACAAGGTGCACCCTCGGTGGTTTTCCGCGCGGGGCTATGGGTGTTGGCATGGGAGAAAGAGGAGCGCGCAGCTCTCGCTGCGGCGGGGATAACAGGTTTGGATGGACGAAAAATTCAACTCAGAACGCTTTTGGTGTTGCTTATGCTTTCACATAAACCCAAGCCTTGCCACCCGACGCAAGGCCTGCCTCCACCCGCTGATAGTCTGCCACCTCATAGCGATCTGCCGCAGCAAGCTCCTCTGGCGTGATCCAAAAGACGGTTCCAGGCACCTGATCTGTGGGGTCTGAACTCGCCACAACGATAGGGTGAAAGCGTTCGCCGCTGATCTTTAAAACCTCTGGATCCCGGATCTCCACGAGGGTCTGTTTAAAGCCCAAGAGCGCGTTGGCATTTCCCTCAAGCTTGCGGCCAAACGTCTCCAACTGCACCTGCTCAAGCTGAAGCGTCCCATAGGAAAATAGCCGAATGTTTGCCGTCACCTAAGATCTCCACCTATTTGATCGCCAGATAAGTCCGCGATCACCTGCGGTTTCTGCGCAAACTAGATGAGTTTTAGCAAGGAAAAATGGCGCATCCGACTGAATCCGAACCTGGGATCTTTGCCTTCGGAGTGGGCCATGCCATCAGCTGGGACCTAAGGTCCCGCGAATAATCTGAGCTAGGTCGCCAATGGGCCCGGTCGGGCGGCCATGACCTAGTCGGATGTGGGTAATCTCTAACAAGCCCAACGATCGGTAGCAAAGCATCATTTCCAATATCGAACAATCCTGCGGGTCGCGTATGGCAAGATCATGTAAGTTCGCCCATCATCATAGGTTCAAACTCGGATCAGGGATGTCGAAGAGGGGCCAATTTGGGGTGAAGCCGCAGTGCCAGAACATCGGAATGCGCCCGTCTTTCGGTGTCTCAAGACCTGCCTCGTACCGTTCTAAAGCAAGCCAAGATTTTGCGCCATAAATTGGATCAATCCTGATTTGGTGGGTTTCAAAAACATGCCGGCAGAGGTCGGTATGAACCTTTGAAAAGCGCGCATAGGCAAGATTTTCAGGGACGCGACAGATGTTTACACTCGGGGTCTTAGGCAGTTGCAGGTCAAAGTAGCCGATTGTCCATTTAACAAACCAAGATAGCCAGAGTTGGATCGGCTCTTCAGACACGGTTACGGCTACGATCTTGACTGGCGGTGCGCCTGCGGCGCGCATTAAGGCCTCGCCAATAACGAAGCCTGCGACGGTGCTGCCAGAGGCGGACGCAACATAGACAGAACTGGGAAGTGTACCAGTCTCCTGCCAGCATTGTGACATGGCCTCAAAATAGCCGCGCGCTGTGCCTGCCATGGAGACTGGATGGGCTGGACTTGGCGGCAGAACGAGTGTGCCATCCTTAGCAAGGCTGCTCTGCAAGGCGCGCCCGATAAGCCGCATGGTAGCCTTTATGGAGCTGCGGCTGAAAAATGTGACATGGGAACGGATTGGCGCAAACAGGGTCTCCCGAACGCTGTCTGGCAATGCAGGCAAGTTTGTGATCATGAGATCCACGTCAATGCCGACACTTTGGGCGGTCCTAATCAGGTCTGGTCCCAAGTTTGTGATGTTTCCCAAGGGCAGGCTCAACTTTTTTAGGCCTCGATCCCGCATATGGGCCAAAAGGCCCTCGATCTTGCGCGCTTTAACGCCGCTGCGTGTCTCTCCGCCATAGCCGGCTAGGTCATCTCGCTTGATAAATAGCGGCCCCAGCTTGATATCTAGAATGCGCTCAAGGGGCGTCGGCCAAATGCCGAGGGGAATTATTGGCAAGCATTGCAGCCGCTCTATGTCGCGCGATTCAAGCCAATTCATTCAAAGCATCGCTTGAAACGGCGGGTCACTGCTTTCGCCAATGTTCTGGCCAGACCACAGCTTCTGCACCCGGGGGCCTAAAATGTCCCCTGGTCCTTGTCGGTAAAAGGGTGTCTTAAACTCTTGGATCGTTTTATATTGCGCTTCCAACGCCCTGCGGTCTTGAGTCACAACCGGGTCCAAGAACAAACGAATGGCAATTTCTTTAAGCCAGTTAGGTGCCAATCCTTTTGGCGTCGTGAAACAAGCAAAGGGGCGGAAACTATGATCGTCGACTGGCGTAAAGAATGCGGTGACACACAGGGTCAGCTTTTTCTTTCCTTCCCATCGTGCTTGGGCGATTGTCGGCGGATAATAGCGCGTTCTGCTTCTGGCGCGATTGCCTTCGAGGAAGCGTGACATCAGTCCAAGGTCTGGGTGGGATTGTTCGATCACCATCTCAATCCCATTGCCAAAGCTATTGACCAAAAGCGTTACGGGCAGTCGTTTATCGCGACGGCGGATAAAGCCATGGTGCAGATGATTGGTATGGAAAGGGTCCATAACATTTTCGATCGCATCAAATGCGCGCCCGGCCCAAACACCTTGCTCCCACCAGAAGTGATCTAGCGCCTCGTCCCCAAACAATCCGGGCAATTCCGGCTCTGGCGGACCGTTTGCACCTAGGCGTACAAAGATGCCGCCAGCTATCTCGCGCACCTGAATGGCTTGCGCCGCTAGCTTATCAATACCGGCGTCCAGTAAGCTGCAGCCAGGGACCTGCACGCACTTTCCATCGCCGGCGAAACCCCAACCATGATAGGGACATTCAAGGTGATTACCTACCACGCGGCCTAGCGACAGCGGATAATTGCGATGAGGACAGCGATCGATGAGGCCAGCTAAACCAGAAGTTGATCGAAACAAAGCGATTGAGGTGCCAGCTACCTTTAAACCCAGAACTTGGCCGTGCTTCACATTCTTGGCGAGCCCAACTAAATGCCACGAATCTCTCACATTTTCCGGCAATTGCGTCATGTCAAATCTCTCCGTTCCATTCGATGTCGTAGGTCGTCGCGGCTGTCGCAGAGCGTGCGTGCCTTAATCCAAGCCAAACGAACCCGAGCCCATCCAGGATCGCGCCCAAAAAGGGAAAGCGATCGCCTGCAATCCCAGCGACATCTTTGCCAAGCCTCACGACCGTCCACCATTGTTTTAGTTTTCGGGCTGAGATCGCTTGGGCAAATCCAAGCGTTAGCATCGCAGGCAAGATGTGCTGTGGTGTCACAAGCGGCTCAAACGGATCTTTATTTTGCGAGTGCGCAATTGCCAGCGCCAGCGATCCATCGCCTGACAACACATGCACGCCACTTGTGGCGCGGGGGTTGCACTCAATTAGCCATAAGTGGTTTTGCTCATCAACTATGCTGTCGCAGGCAAATTGCCCGGTAATAGAAAACTTGGCCGCTATTGCTGCGGCATAGGCGCGCGCCTGATCGTTGATCGCTTGTGAGACCGTGGAAAAAGCAATGCTTGCACCTTTTTTAAGCCTCCAGCTGCCTGAATACGCCACAAAAGCGGTGATAAATCCATCTCGTGCAACGGCGTGGAAGCATATCTCATGCCCATGAATTCGCCGTTGGGCGATCCAAGGCCGGCTTGCCTGGATGTCTATCTGCCGCAAGCGGCGCGCAGAGGGACTCACCAGCGTGTCGGCACCAAATCTAGAGAAGCATGGCTTGAACACCCATGCGTCTGCGACTTCGGCAAACGCTTCCAGTGTTGATGGGTCGTGGATAAGGCGGGTTTCAGGGACTGCAATGCCAAGGGCCAAGCAGATCTCAACAAAGGATGCCTTGTCGTGCAAGGCCCGGAGCACGGATAGCTGAGGTGCGAACAAGAGTGGTGCCACAGGGTGGTCAGGTCCAAGTCGAGCCAAATGGAAAATCTCTTCGCAAGTAGGCACCACCAAGTCGAATGAATACTCATGCACAAGGTTGGAGATTGCGGTTGAGAAGGCTTGAAATTGAAGTGCAGGTGAAGGGTAAGCGTGACTTTGGTCGATCAATCGACAGAGACGAGCTGCTAATCCCCCCATACTGTCGGCCACATGGACTTGGTACCCGATGCGCTTGAACTCGCGCGCGATGTCGAGGGCTGCGAGCGCGCGTGATCCAGTGACCAAAACGCGCTTAGACATGGGTTTCACTGTGCCAAAGGATTTGGCGGCGCTTTGGATTAGGTTGATTGGGTTCCTCTGGCGTCAAGACAATGGGCACCGGCGGATTCAGCAAGGCAGCGAGTTTTGAGACAACAGAATCGCGCACGTCGTCCGGGGACGCTTTCTCGAGGCTCAAGCTGATTTGAAGAGGCCCGCCAGTGATTTGCCAAGCAATCTGGGGCGGCAAAATCGCTTCTAGGGCGCGGTAGATTTCTGGCGGTGTCAAGATGCGGCTGGGCCAACGCCATATGTCCTGCTCACGTCCAAAAACCAGGTTAATCGTCCGTCCTGCGTAACCGCATGAGCACGGATCTTGTGTGTCATCTTCCAGCAAGTCATCCAAGCGCACTTGGACAATAGGCTGGCTTTTACGTCTTAAGTCGCTCACGATCGGCCGCCAGAGTTTGGTGCCAGAGACAGGCTCTTTGGCAATAACAAGCGCATGCTCATTTAAATGAAGGCGCCCATACCGACAGCTAGCGCCAAGAAATCCCTCGGTTGCTTGGTAGATTGAATTTGGTAGAACGCCCAAGTGCTTGCCGATCCAGTGACGCTCTTGCTCACCAATGGGTTCACTGCCGGTAAAGCAGTGCATCAACGGCAAGGGGCCCAATTGCCCGCTTAGGCGCGCTTTAGCCAAAAGGGCGAGACGATGCGCAGGGGCGATCAGAATTGTTGGTTGGTAGTCTCTCAGTTGCGCGATCACCTCTTGTTCAGAGCATGTCAGCGGGATGTGTTTGAATGTGAAGCGGCCGTTGGTCCCGACATCGCTATACAATTGACTTGATGCGCGCAAAATCAAGGCGATGCGCCCGCCCTTGAACAAGGTCGACCAGGGAAGGAGGCGTGCGAGACTCTGGCCGATGTAATCTGCCCGCTCCTCTGCCGAAGCGATAAAGACGCCCCGATTACCTGTCGTCCCCGTTGAGAAGCCGAAACTAGTTTGAGCAGGTAAGTCCGCGGGGTCCGATTTTGATCCCAGTTCCCCACAGAGAGCGCCTTCCATAACCTGTGCATGGTTCAGGCCCAAACTGTTCCAAGCACCATAGTCCGCGCGCAAGACTTTAGGCTCGATAATCGGGTAGTCGCTTAAAGGGCGATTGACATATGGCTTTAGAGCAGGGGTTGCCGCCAAAGACGGCTGCAGATCAGTCCAAAGCCGATCGCGATGGCGGGCAAGAGCGCGTTTCGACGCACGCATCCAGAATTTTGTTTGCAAGAAAGAGGTTATAATCTGTCGATCAACCATTCTCGTCAAAGGCCTTCGCCGCAATCGGACAGTGGGACGGCAAGATCGTCAGGGACTTGTTTTGCTCTGCAGTCGCATTGAGCTTTGCCAGTGTAGCACGATATTTTTGTGTGTGACCCAATAGAGCGGTCGTCAGCCGCGGCGGCGGAACATTGCGCGTCACAGCGCCAATCGACCAAGCCGCATCTGCGATCAACAAAATGTCGCTGTCATTCTGATTTCTGAGTGCTAGACCCCAATGGCCTAGGCAGTGACCAGGCAATTCCACAGCGAGAAGAGAACCATCGCCCAGTACATCGACCGCTGCTTCAAATGGTCCATAGGCAGCTGGCAAGCGAGAAGGCGGGAGGTCTTCAAAGAATACAGCCCGCTTTTCTATGTCGGCAGGAACAAGCATCGACAACAAGCCCTGTCGCACCCGGCTAAAGCGACTGCCGGATTGAATCTGTTTGAGCCCCGCGCGAGAGCAGTAAATTGTCGCATTGGGAAAAGATGTCAGGCCAGCGACGTGGTCGCCATGGAAATGGGACAGTACAAGTGCCTTCACGTCACCCAAGTCAATTCCAAGCGTCGCCAGCCATTGCTGCGCTGTTTCGCCTTGATCCAGTTGTACAGGTGTCGCCCAACGATAAAAGCGCTCGGGAAAAGGCTTGGTGGCAGCAAAGAATGCTGGATCATAGCCGGTATCAAAGAGAATGATCCCGTGGTCAGGGTGTTTAATGATGCCAACATAGGCCGGGTAATCGGCGGCACAGATACTGCCATCGCGAAGCGTCATGATCTCTGGATGCTGACACGCCCCTCGCTTCGCCCACTGAAAACCGACCCGTTTCATTTTTCCATCCTTTTGGCTTCCCGCAATAAGGTCTCCAAAGCTAGAAAGCTTGGTTCCCAATGCAGTTCCTGTCGCGCATTCGTAAGATCAAAGGTTTGGGAAAATGCTAAGGTGGCGAGCGTGTAACGCGTCAAGACCGGCTCGACGTTAGACTTGGTCATCCGCGCAACTGCTTCCATTAAAGTAGCAAGAGGCTTAGCTATGGGGCGTGGCACATTAATCAGCTTTGGCGACGTCCCAATCGCTTCTGCCAACTTCATGGCAATGTCGCGTACTTGAAAGGCTCTTCCGCCGGAAATATTGAAGGCTTTGCCAGAAACGTTTTCAGCACGTTGATAAGCGGCAATAATTGCGCTCGCCGCGTCGCGAACATCCGTCAACTCAATCAGACTTTTGCCGCCTCCGGGTAGGGGCATCAATTTGCGTTTTGCTAAAGCGATCAATTTTGGCAAAAGAACGCGATCATCAGGTCCAACTATGGCCCTTGGCCGGATCGCAACCGTAGAAAGACCAGGTCCCGCTGCCGCCAGAACCATCCGTTCAGCGATGAGCTTTGTCTGAGCATAGGGGTTTAAGGGTGGATTTCGGGGGCTATCGTGATCTTGGAGAGACAGTCTGTCCGCAAAAGTCGCGAAGATAGAGGGCGAAGAAATGTAGACAAATCGCCCGACGTATTGATCTATGGCTGCCTTCAGGAGATTGCGAGTCACTTCTACATTGGCCGCGTTAAATTCTTCAAATGGACCCCACGAAGCGGAAAGGGCGGCCGCATGGATGATGCCGCTCTGACCGTCCACTAAAGCAGGTAGGAGAGTGGGATCAAGGAGGTCGGCTTGAACAAAACTTGCGCCCAGAGCTTCAATTCGCGCCTGATGAGTTAAGCTACGACCAGTTGCCCGAACACGAATGCCCCGAGCACGTGCCTCTTCGACAAGTGCGACGCCTAGCCCGCCGGTTGCACCTGTGATCAGGAGCGAGTTTTCCAAATGACTAGATCCGCAAAATCATGGCGGAGGCGCTAATCCCGGCCGCTGTGCCTAATAACATAACAATATCGCCAGGCTTGGCCGCGCCACTTGAGAGGCTGCGGCTCAAGACTGTTGGGATTGACGCTGCGATCTGATTGCCCGTTTCCGGGAAAATATTGACCACTCTCTCTCCACGTGGGGCGAACAATTTTTGGACATGTGCGACACCCGGTGCGCTGGCTTGGTGACATACCACAAGATCAACATCATCCATGCTGAGACCCGCGTCGTTTAAGGTTGCAGCAATGAGTTTCGGCAGTCGCTTTGCGGCGGCCTTGAAGATGCCAAAGGCATCCATCCGAAAGCGTGCGCCCTCAACCAATGCGTCATAGCCTTCTTCCACCCGCAGCTTCGTACCTCCAGCGCGCAGCGTGGCTAAGTGAGCGCCTTCGCCATAACTCTCGCATCTTGACGCCAGCACGCCCGGACCATTTGCTGACGGCGCGACCGCTTCGACGGCAATGGCAGCTGCGCCATCGCCGAAAATGGACAGGACCTTGCTATCCTTTTCATCCAGCCCTGCAGAGGCGATGTCCGCTGAGGCAATTAATGCGCGCTTCCATTTGCCGGTCGCCAGTCCGAGACTGGCGATTTCCAAAGCCGCCACAAAAGAAAGGCAAGTTTGGTTAACATCGAAGGCCGTAATTCCGCTTTTGCCGAGGCCTAACGCACTCTGAATCAATATTGATGTTGATGGAATAGGTTGTTCCATAACGCCACAAGCGCTAATCAGAACGTCAAATTCGCCGTCTGCCCATCCTGACACTGCTAGTGCGTCTCTAGCCGCATGAGCCGCCATTATCGAACTAGTCTCGTCGGAGGATGCGACACCGCGCTGTTTGATCCCATGCTCGCGCTCAATTGTCCCAATTGGTTGACCCAACCTCAAGTCCAAGGCCGTCGAGGGCAACTTATATCTGGGTTCGTAATGGCCCCAGCCTGACAGCTTTAAATTAATCACAGTTCCACCTACTCACAATGAATTGTCCGGTTAGGTATTGCCACCCCCCGCCGAGAAAACTGCCTTCCCGTGTTTAACCCAAACTTTGGTCTTTTGGCCAGAGTTTTTGGTCTTGGTTCCTCCGTTGTCATTCAGGTTTATGGCATCGGGGCGGAGCGCCATAACGCTGGATCGAAAGCCCAAAAGAATAAGCGGGCTATTCTAGGCGTTAGGTATCTTGCTAATCGCGAGCGGCTTCACTTGTTCGAACTTGAGAGGGAGAAATTCGAATAGTAATCAAAAAGTTACTTGAACATCTCATACCTTGCATTGGAGGTGCGCGAGGGGCCAATGACACCTGGTCATATTTGATGGCTAATTTCACCTCACCGCTGCGCCTGGTTGAAGGTCATGGTCAGATCAATCACGCTGCCCAGTTGTCTAAAGGACGCGGTCACAAAATGGTCCCAAAATGGTCCCAAAATTTTTCGAGCCAAAAAACAAAAAATTATCTTATTGAAAAATACTGGAAAAATGGCGCACCCGACAGGATTCGAACCTGTGACCTTTGCCTTCGGAGGGCAACACTCTATCCAGCTGAGCTACGGGTGCAACGCAGAAGTGTCGGTAGCCCAGATGGGCGTTGGATTCAACATCGCTTGGGCAGTCGAGGTGGCCGTGTCTATGGCTTATTATTCTTGGCTTGCCACGCCTTCATCTGGTTGATTTCGCGATCTTGAGCGGCGATGATGTCCTCGGCCAATTTGCGGATTTCAGGGTCTTTGCCATGCTCAAGCACGACGCGGGCCATGGCGACTGCGCCTTCATGATGGGGGATCATGCCGGCGATGAAGTCTTTGTCGGCATCGCCAGAATAGGGGATGGCCATCTTCTGGTGCATGGTCGAATTGGCCGCTTGAAAGGCCTTGGTTGAGGGCGTTACGGCTGCAGCCGGACCGCCTGACCCCATCATGTTGCCCCGATCCATTTGACTATGATCCATTTGACTATGGTCCATTTGGCTGTGATCCATGCTGTCCATCCCAGCTGCAGCCACTGTGTTGGTGGAGGCCGGTTGGCAGGCAGTTAGGGCAAAGGGTGCCATCAGGCAGGTCGCGACGAAGAGGCTGGTCTTGATGGAAGTCATGGCGTTGCTCCAGGGCTAAGGACGCGGGTGAGGCGGGAAGTGGCCAACCGAAACGCGAGAAGGTATGTGCTTTGATCGGCAGAAAAATTATCGTCTGACAAGATGAAAACGAGATTGCCCCCGGTTTCTGGGTCTTTCATCACGGCCAGGCCTTCGTAATTATCCATCGGAAAGGGCGGAGAGAGGGCGAGTTTCAAATTACAGACTGGCTTGCCTGCTAGAACGCTTGAGAGGCTGCAAGTTTCCAACCGAGATAGAGTGATCTTGGTGGCAGGGTCATAGGAGCGCTTGAGCACCCAGACATCCTGATCCAGAACGCGTATGTCGGTGATGCCAAAGCGGCCTTGGTTTTCAAAAGTACCAAGCGGGGCGGTCACCGCTTTGCTGGCCTGATCAAAGATCCAATACGGCGCTTTAAGCTTCGCAGCAGGATCGCCCAACCGATCTGGGCCATATTCGGCGGCGGCCAAAAATTGGCCATTGGGCAAGCGGGTCAAGGCTTCCATCCCGCCATTGGATTCAAGGCCGTCAAAGCCAGACAGGCTCGGGCCCTTTTGGCTTTGATAGCCTTCGCCTGCCTTGACAAGTTCGACGAGGCGATGGTCACGCTCAAAGCTGATCAGGAAGCCATTGTCAGTGGGGGCGAGGCCTTCACTATCGATTTGATTGGCTCCCCGTAACGGCTTATCCGCCGCATCTTTGAGTGTGGTAAGGTGAACTTGGCTGGCTGCGGGCACGGCTGCTGCGCCCCAAGTTAGCGGATTGGGTGCCGAGAAACGGGCGAGGTGGCCCTGGTCTGTCAAAGCGTCAAAAACCACTGTGTCGCCTGTAATCGATTTTACTGAGAGGGAGGAGAGACCGCCAAATTCTGCTGGCACGCTCGGCGTTTGTCGTTGGGTGTCGAGCCGCAGGGCATAGATTAACTCAGCAGGGCTTGTTCTTGTTATCCCTG
>VYLV01000165.1_pt1 | contig 10487 bp, 8 predicted proteins | sample 5114191 | NCBI WGS metagenome assembly VYLV01 (sample SAMN12291782, study PRJNA351875) | freshwater metagenome | isolation source: freshwater lake | place: USA: Michigan, Little Long Lake | collected 2013-08-08 | reverse complement strand
AAATGTGTCAAAATGTTAGAAAATTCCCTACCGCTTCTAATTCATTACCTTAAGTTTAAGGATGTTCCAGTTCCCTACACTTTTGCTTGATTCATCTTTACATCTGACAACGCCGACAGTGGATAAAGCAAGAGGTGTAATAGCGAGTTTCACTGGGAAATCTCCTTAAATAGAATTAGGTCAAGTTAAGTTGGTGCTATGCACCCCAGTGCATTTTATTTGTTTTTTTGACCGTGTCTGTTACTTTTGATACAGTTTTTTTATTGTTTTATGGTATGGGAATAGGGAGACACGGGGACAGCACCGCTCAACTAAACTTACTCAAACCTGTTTAAAAGCCTGAAAGCTTAGTCATTCGGATTAAGCAGGGAGCGGGTTAAACGGCAAACCCGTTATTCCCTGGTCAACGACATCGGGAATTACTTTTCGTGAACCACTCTCGAGGTAGTTGAGAGCTTCCTGCTTCAATGGGATGCGCTTTCTACCTCGAAAGATAGCCAGTCTTGCCTTCCCGACCCCGGCATCCGTCCTAGTGCCTAAGACCCATACTTTTCCTGGCAACAGGACCGGCCGAAGCTCGGTTATCGCTTAAGGAATGGTGGTCAATATCTGTTTATCGGAGCATCGGTTTTTGAGAATTGTCTATGTGTTGGGCATTCATCCCATCGCTAAAAGCGAGGGACTTCTAGCGAGGGACTTCTGCTGACACTAAGTTAAATTCTTTTTCCCAAACTAACACCCGCTAAACCAAAGGCTAACAGAGCAAGCAAGGAAGAAGGTTCGGGGATTTTGGTTCCTGCAGCAAACTGAATCTCTGAGAAGCCAATGCGATTGTTATTGGTGGGGTTAGTGAACCCCCCAAAGTTACTCAGATTAGTAAATCTAACATTAGTCGCAGCGACTGAGGCAAAACTGAACGCCTGCGGGGTCTGATTGGTACCTGGGGTAGCAAAAGTTCCTTGCGTAAAGGAAGTAGGAGCGCCACTCAGGGTACTCCAAGTTGTTCCACCGTTGTTGGAGTATTCAATCGTCACATTGTTAATTCCCTGACGGGTAAGCTCCTCACTACCACCGCCAAGGTTCCAGAAAGTAAACCCAGATAGATTATAGCTACCATTGAGATTAAAAGTGATAGTACCTGAGGGAATTGTGGTGCCCTGCGTGTTACTTAAAATATCTGACCGCCAAGAATTACCAATCAGCGACTCCCCGTGATCTCCCGTAAGACTCGGAGTGTTACCGGGCAGCCCCTGGCCGTTGACGGCATCGTTTAGAGCCCACTGAGTTGATATGGTCGTTCCGGCAGTGACTCCAGGAATTAGAGTAGCGGCTTGGGCGTTTTGTGTTACACTCAACATTAAGCCAAAAGTGGCAGTGGATAAAACAAGGGTTTTAATAGCGAATTCCATTGGAAGCTCTCCTTAGTTAAAGGCTAGGTACAGTCAAAAGGATACAACGCATCCTCCTATATGATATTTGTTTTTTTACCAATGTCCACTACTTTTGATGTAGATTTTTTTACTATTCTATGGTACGAGAATCGGGGGACACGGGGAAAACGCCCATCTGGTGACGCAGTTAGTGGGACTTAGACAAAAAACAAATCGAGAAAAGCCTAAACTCCAATCCCCGCTTGGGATTTACTTCGACCAAGCCCAAAATCTCTGAAACCCAGATATATCAAGGAAAATCATAAATCGAGGTTAACCCTTTGTCCCGTAATGGTTTAAGCCTTTTTTGCTGACCGAAAACGCCTAAGTCCCATTAAAAAAGTCAGAAGCCAGAAATCGGCTGGGGAAGAAATTCTGTCTTCTGCCTTCATAGCGGGCAATCCGCCTACTGATGAGATTCTAGCCTCGTGGTTTTGCTATTGTCCCCATCCGAGAATAAATCATCGCTAAATAGATCATCAAGGGGCAGTTCTTCGTCAGAAGGTAAGGATTCTAGATTAGCCATTTCTTCATTATCCAACATACTAAAGAAATCTAGTTCTTCTTGGTCACTCGCAACAGAAGCAACATTTTGGCGGTTAGATGCAACTGTAGGGGTTTCTTCCGCAAAATAATCGAATAATTCGGGGTTATTGCTGTCATCGGTATCAGCAAATAAGTCATCTAGAAAATTTTGGTTATCAGCGAATTTTTCGGTGTCGGGGGCTAATAAATCAGAGAAAATGGTGTCACTGCTAACGGTTTCTTGAATCTGACCGTAATTCCCCGATAATTCTTCTAGACTACCGATAGTTCTCGTTTCTTCCTCTAATGTTAAACTGTTGAGAAATTCTATCTCAGCAGCGGACATCTCCCAGTCAGAGATTGCTTGTTCTTCCATGACGGGAAAATGTTCGCTCTCAGTCATTTCTGGAGAAATTAAGGTTTCTTCTCTGCTGTTTAAACCGTCAAATGTCTGCTCGGAAACTGGTGTTTCTAGGGGCATTTCAGGGGCAAATTCTAGTTCCAATACTAGGGTTTCTTCGGTGATAAAACCATCAAAAGGATTCATCTCACTGCTGAATTCTGATTCTGAAACCGGCGTTTCTAGGGGCGTTTCAGGGGCAAATTCTGGTGGCAATACTAGGGTTTCTTCGGTGATAAAATCATCAAAAGGATTTATTTCTTCGGCACTGGGGCTATCGGGGAAATCATCCCAGGGTTCGACGATTTCAGTGGTTCGATCATCCACTACTGCTTGGCGGGCGTTTTGTAATTCCAACAGTTGGCTTTGATAACCCTGTTCTAGTTGTTGAATTTGCGACTGATAGCCCTTTTCTAATTCTAGAATCTGCTCCTGTTGACTTTGACGCAGGGCTTCCATTTCCCCTTGCTTCCCGTCTATGATCTCTTGTATTTGACTTTGATAGCTTTGGCGCAATTCCTCGATTTTAGCTTCGTATTCCGGTTGAAGTGGCTGAATTTGAGTTTTATCGGCGACTTCCACGGCTTGAGCGGGATTTGCGCTGGCTATCTCTTGCAAACGTCCTTGGCTATCTTCTAACTCTTCTTGCAATTTAGCCACTTCTTCTCTATAGGTGGCTTCGATATTGCGAATCCGTTCTTCGGAGAGAGCGAGTTGTTTTAACTGTCCTTTGCTGTCTTTTAACTCCTTTTCGGTTTCACCTAAAGCCGCCCGAATTTTCTCATATTTCTGTAGTGCTTCCCTGATTTTTCCCTCTTGCAGGGCATATAAAGCCCCACCCCCGATCGCACCTCCACCGACAAAACCGATTAAAATATCGAAGATATTCATTATGGGATTCCTCCTATAGGAAAATTTACTTCTAATATGCCCAATCTCGGAGAATAATTCACAAGGGGCAAATGTGGTCAGTGTTTTCCGCCGCTCTCTATGCCGATTGCTTTTGATTGTGGCAGCAATTATCAGAAAAAGAAAGCAAATATTCAGTTTTTTATCGGCAAATGTTCACCTTTAGGGCAGTTATCTCGATGGTGAGGTACAAAGTCTCTGGTTTTAGGGAGTCGGTTGTCGATGCCAAATCCAGTCATACCTCGTCTTTGTGAGAAACGCCGTCGGTGGTGTTCGGCAAGACATTTCACTGAAGCTGTATTTCCCGATAAGCTTGATAAACGCCGCGCACGTTGTACCAATTGAGAAAAATGCGGGCAATTTCTAGGGCTAATTGCGGTTTACCTCGATCGATCAACCATTGTAACAGAGGGGAGAGGCTGCGTTCATTCAGGGTTCCTCCCAGGGAAAGTAAACCCCACAACAGTCGATGAATCCAAGTCATTTGAATCATCATCCGCACTTCCCAGGTGGGATGTTTTTGATAAAAAAGCACTCCCATTCGTCCTCGTTGAATTTCCTTATCGATGAGATTGGGAATTTGAGCGAGATTAAAGGGGGGATGCCAATGATAACCAACGGCTTCAGGACATTTGATTAATTTTAGTCCTAATTGCTTCAATCTCACCCCTAATTCCAAATCTTCCCAACCGTAGAGTTGAAACTGGGTATCAAATAATCCCGCCGCTAATAACCATTTTTTAGCGATCGCCACGTTGCCCGTGGCAAAATAGGCGGCGGAGAAATCGGTGATTTTATAGGGTTCACTGGTGGGATGCTCGAAGTTACAGGTATTAATGACACTGCCGTAGGTAAATAAGCAATCGCTGCCGAGACTTTCTGCCCCGGCGGTTAAAGCGTCGGCGTGGGCTTGCAAAAAATTTTCTGTCACTACCAGATCGCTATCGATAAAAATAATCGTATCACCACTAGCTTTTTCTACCCCCAGATTCCTAGCGATCGCCGGTCCGCCGTGATCCTGTTGCCACAGTTGCAGATGGGGTAAATTAGCCTTTTGACTTTCTAGCCAAGCGATCGTCGCATCGGTAGAGCCATCATCGACCAGGACTATTTCGTAGTTTTCCACTTTATTATCGGTTAAACGCTGATTTTCTAGGGCTAGTAAACATTTTTTTAAAATTGCTTGGCGATTGTAGGTAGGGATGACAACACTAATCAGCACGGGCATTCGGGGGTCAAGAGTACCGTTTCAGCTTACCAAATAACCTCGGTTCCTTGATTAGACCTCCTGCAAAAATCAACAATCTTTATTCAGGAGGCACTCATGCACTCATGCAAAAGGCAGCTTTGTTCTCCCCACACCCCAGACCCCACACCCCAGACCCCACACCCCACACACCCTACACTACACCCCGCCGAAGGAACCCCGGAAGGAGGATTAAGGTCAACTGGGAACATTGATTTGAAAAAATCGGTGATCATGTTATTCTCTGAGTGTGTTGTGTGAGGAAAGGAATCGCCCATGGTAGCTTCTCTATCGTATCAAAATGGACAAAAAGTTCGATCGCATCCCCTGTTATCCTTAACGGGTTTAATCGAATTACCGCCATCCCCCCTGTTTGGCACGGACGGAATTCGCGGCCAAGTGGGAGAATTATTAACTGCCCCCCTAGCACTACAAATCGGATTTTGGGCAGGACAGGTATTTAAAAATCAGGCTGGTGTCACCAAACCGGTGATTATCGGTCAAGATTCGCGTAATTCCAGTGATATGTTAGCCAATGCTATCACTGCGGGTTTAACTTGGGCGGGAATAGAAGTCTGGCAACTGGGATTATGTCCCACTCCCTGCGTCGCCTATTTAACCAGAGAAAGCGAAGCGATGGGGGGGATCATGATTTCTGCCAGTCATAATCCTCCCGAAGACAACGGCATTAAATTTTTTGACAGCAGCGGTTTAAAATTATCCGGCACTTTAGCCGGACAGATAGAAGCGGGTTTAAGGGGCAATTTAGAATTAGCGGATAACTCAGTAAATTGGGGAAAAGCGACTTTTTGTCCCGAATTAATCCAAAAATACTATCAAGCTGTGATTGCTTCCGTCGGGAAGGATATTAACCTATCGGGATTAAAAATAGTTTTGGATCTAGCTTGGGGGGCAGCCGTTAACCTAGCACCTTTAGTATTCCAAACCTTGGGGGCGGAAGTTATCTGCCTACACGATCGAGCCGATGGCGATCGCATTAACGTTAATTGTGGTTCTACCCATTTAGAAAGCTTACAGGCGGCGGTGATTAATCAGCAAGCGGATTTAGGGTTTGCCTTCGATGGCGATGCCGATCGGGTCTTGGCCGTGGATAGTCAAGGTAGAGTAGTAGATGGCGATTATATCCTCTATTTTTGGGGTCGTTCCCTCTTAGAAGCCGGACAGCTACCGGATGGGTTATTAGTAGCAACGGTGATGGCTAATTTAGGTTTTGAACGCGCTTGGCAAAAACTGGGGGGTCAATTATTGCGGACTGCCGTGGGCGATCAGCACGTTCAGGCGCAAATGTGGGAAACTGGAGCCATGCTAGGGGGTGAACAATCCGGTCATATCCTCTGCCATCATTACGGGGTTTCCGGGGATGGAATGCAAACCGCTCTACATTTAGCGGCTTTAGTGCAGAAATCGGCGGTTTCCTTGGCTAACTTAGTCGATCATAGCTTTGTCACCTATCCGCAGATTTTACGCAATGTGCGGGTGGAAGATAGAGAAGTGCGACGTAATTGGCAGCAATGTGAACCTTTGCGGCGAGAAATCCGCAAAGCTGAGACAGCTATGGCAGAAAAAGGCAGAATTTTGGTGCGCGCTTCCGGGACAGAACCCTTAATTCGGGTGATGGTGGAAGCAGAAACCCTAGAATTAGCCAATTTTTGGACAGAAAGGCTAGTGGAAGCGGTGCGAAGCTATCTTTTGTAGTCGATCGAGGGGGACAGGGATTATAATGCCCTTAGCCTAGCGTAGCAAGGGATGATTATGACCGGACTAAGTATCGATCGCCAGAAAAAAAAGAATAAACAGGGCCAAACAAAAGCTGATAGTCCCCCGCTTAACATCAAGGAGAAACTTGCCCTCAAAAAAGAAGAAAGGCAAAAGAAACAAAAGTTAACGGGGTTGATTATTTTTGCCATTTGTGTGGCAATTTTGCTCGGATTACCCCTCAGCTTATTATTTGATGCCAAGATAGGAGCTGCAGTAAGTTTAGTCTTGATTTTAGGAGTTTTCTCCTTTAGCTATCCTCGCATGGCTCTTTGGGCATTTATTATCTATGTCCCCTTCACTGGCACTATTATCTATTGGTTGGGAGGTAGTCCCATCCTGCAGATCAGTAAAGATATCTTTTATCTACCCGCTTTAATCGCCTTAGTTTTAGAATGTCGAAAAAAGCAATTACCAATTATTGTCCCCAAACAATTAGGTACAACCCTATTATTAATCTTTGTTTTTTGTGTAGTCTGTTTATTAGCAGTCAATTTACAGAGACAATTTCTGCCTACTTGCGATTCCGTGGCTGGGATGAGTATCTTTAGGGATGGTCGTTTGCGCGGGATTCCCTGTCGGGAAAGTGAGACTTTTCTGCAAGGAATATTAGGATTTAAAGTTTTGCTGGGTTATGTCCCCTTGATCTTCTGCACTTATTACTTAATCAAAGATAAACCGACCCTATTATTTTTTAGTCGTCTCTTAGTGACTTTAGCGATTATTTGTTGTGTCCTAGGACTAATGCAATACTGGATGCTGAAAACCGGTCGTTGTGTAGGAACTAGAGGCTACGTGGCTGATACACTATTTAAAGCCACCTTAGAGGCGAGGTGTTTGGTCGGTGGGGCATTAGTGTATAGTCCGGAAGTGAATATGATCCGCCTACCGGGTACATTTGTTTCCCCCTGGCACTGGGCTTGGTTTTTGGTCTCTAGTGCCGTAATTTGTTATGCCAGTGCCTTTAGTGAAACTTCCCAAAAATGGCGACTAGCAGCCCTAGTGGGTTTAACCCTAGTTTTTATTAATGCAGTGATCTCTGGGCAAAGATTAGCTTTCTTTGCTGTACCGATGATTATTGGTCTGATGACGATTCTTACAGGACAAATCGCTAACTTAAAACGATTTTTGCCGATCATTTTTGCCGCCACTTTACTTCTAGCTATCGGTTTTTCTTTTCTTAACCCCGATTTTGTCCAACAACGCTACGATAGTGCCGTCAGCCGTTGGCAACAGAGTCCCCCCACCGCTTTTCTTCAAGAACAGTTGGATTTTGCTATCCGTAATCAGGGCGGTATTTTAGGTCGTGGACTCGGTGTCGCCACAGCTTCTGCTAGGGTTTTCGGTGATATTTCCTTTGTGGAAACCTATCATAGTAAAGTTTTATTCGAGTTGGGATACATTGGTTTTGCCTTGTACATGATATTCATGACCCATCTAGTTTATCTGGCCTTCCGCACCTATCGTTCCCTCAAAGATCCGACTCTGCGAGGTTTTGCCGGTAGTTATTGGGTTTTGCTGCTCTTTGTTGCCTATCTTCCCTATTGGTATGCCCTCGATACGGATCCTGTGGGCGTTTATTACTGGATATTTGCGGGCGTAATTTTTAGATTACCCGTGATCGAAAAACAGGAAAAAGAAGCCAAAATTCTGGCGGGAGAAACCGCCACAAAATCCTCCAAAAAGAGCTTAAATTTTAAACGCAAAGGTGTTTCTTTGGCTTGAAATATGGGTGTTAGGGGTTGGGTTTTGGGTTTTAGGGGGGTCACTGCGTGCGCGTTGCGGGGGGTTTTAGTTGAAATTCCCCCATCCCCTATCCCCTATCCCCTATCCCCTATCCCCTATCCCCTAATCCCTACCTATCCCCTGCTATGAATTTTCCCTCGATTTCTGTCATCATACCCACCTATCGGCGCGAAGATCCTCTTAAAGATACCCTCGATGACCTACTCAAACAAGATTACCCCGATTTTGAGGTATTAGTTATCGACCAGACCGCTACCCACAGCCCCGCCATACAATCCTATCTGGAAAATCTGGCTAATCAGCACAAAATTAGCTGGTATCGGCTGGATTGGGCGAGTTTACCTGGTGCGAGAAATTATGGAGTCCGTCGCGCCCAAGGCGATATCGTTCTTTTTATCGATGATGATGTGCGGCTACCGGATAATTATCTCAAAGCACATAGTGAGAATTTTGTCAAGAACCCTGAGATAGGTGTAGTGGCAGGTCGGGTATTCGATCGCATGAAATTGGGTGACTCCCAAAAAATGGCGACAGATACCGGCAAACCCTACGAAATCGACTTTTTACCCCCCCAAGCCATGGATCCGGGCATTGCTTGGTATTACATCGATCTTGTCCACACCACTAAACCCCAGCAGGTAATCTCGGCCCGGGGCTGTAATATGTCTTTCCGGAAGGATATATTTACGAAATACGGCATTTGGTTCGATGAACGCTTTCGTGGCAGTGCCGTGCGCGAGGAATCGGATTTTTGCTTAAGGTTACGCCGGACTCCCTATCATGTATGGTACGATCCCACCGCTTATCTGATTCATTTAGGGGAAGAAACCGGCGGCTGTCATGATATTAGCACTCGTTCTTTGAGTTATCAGACGACTTTTTATCATAATCACTTTCTGATGGCCCTGAAAAATCTCACTCCCGCTCAACAATTGCGACTCTACGCTAAATTATTTGATTGTCACGTTCTTGGCAATCCTCCCTGTAATAAGGGTGGTTCTCCGATTAAAATCCTCTCTAGGGGAATTTTTTATAGTTTAGGTTTTCTTGATGCTCTGAAAACTCAAGTAAAGTCCCTCTGGAATGATGGCCAAATTTATACAAAACTAGATCATCTATGAAAATTTTAGTCGCTAGTCATACCTATGTCGTTGATCTCAACTGTGAGAAACTGCGCGCCCTGACAAGATTAAATCCCAATATTGAAGTTACTATTGTTGTTCCCCAACGTTGGCAACCAGGAGGAGTCCAAAATAAAATCATTGAAAGTCAACCGAAAATAGCCGACAATTTCCGAGTCATTCCTATCTCTAATTTTAGCCAGAATAACCAAGCTTTATTAACTTTTGGCACTGATATAATTCCTTTATTGCAAAAATTTAGACCTGATATTATTCAAGTGGAACAGGGTTCTAAATCTCTCGCTTATGCTCAATTTATTACTCTGAATCGTCTCTTAAATCTCCGGGCTAAAAATGTATTTTTTACTTGGTGGAATCTTCCCTATACTCCTAAATTTCCCATCTCTTGGTTAGAAGCTTATAACCTGAAAAATACCGATGGTTTAATCGCTGGTAATCAGGACGGGGTAGATGTTTTAAAAGAACGGGGTTACAGGGGTAAATACACCGTTTTACCACAATTAGGAGTGGATGAAGTTCTTTTTTCCCCCAGCAAGCAACCCGATTTAGCCCGATCTTTAGGCATTGAAAACGATGAATTCGTGATTGGTTTTATCGGTCGTTTTGTGGAAGAGAAAGGCATTCTAAAGCTGATTAAAGCTGTAGCTAAATTAACAGGTAAGTGGAAATTATTACTGTTAGGTCGGGGAATCCTGAAAGATAAAATAGTCAGCGAAGCTACAGCCGCAGGAATAAGCGATCGCTTGATGATAGTGGAAAGTGTTCCCCACGATCAAGTAGTTAATTATATTAACCTGATGAACACTTTAGTTTTGCCTTCAGAAATCACCTATCAGGTCAAAACCTTAACGGCCGTCGGTTGGAAAGAACAATTCGGTCATGTCTTAATTGAAGCTATGGCCTGTCAGGTTCCTGTTATTGGTTCTGATTCGGGAGAAATTCCCTTTGTTATTGCTGATACGGGTTTAATTTTTCCCGAAAAAGATGGGGAGGCACTGGCTAAATCTATACAAACTCTCTTAGATAATCCCAGCTTCGCTCAAGAATTAGGCCAGAGGGGTTATCAGAGAGTAATGACCAATTATACTAATAAAGCCCTCGCTCAAAAACAATTGGATTTCTATCAACAATTACTCCCTCGGTGATGGGGGATGGGGAACAGGAAGAAAAAAGCTGCTCACTGCTCACTGATAACTGGTTTTGACATCCTCACCGCCGTAAACGGACGGTGATTCCCAAACCTCACGATTTAGGTTTCTGCTTCTTTCCCTTGCGGGGTTTCGCACCTGCCTTAACAGAGTAAATCTGTTCTG
>VYLV01000163.1_pt1 | contig 10541 bp, 4 predicted proteins | sample 5114191 | NCBI WGS metagenome assembly VYLV01 (sample SAMN12291782, study PRJNA351875) | freshwater metagenome | isolation source: freshwater lake | place: USA: Michigan, Little Long Lake | collected 2013-08-08 | reverse complement strand
AGTAGCGTAAGTCCGCTCGGGGTGGTTTGTAGGTTCTCCAGCGGTAGGCTGTCAAGTATCGCGAGGTTGACATCTTCGAGGTTGTTGCCTGAGATGGTCACCAGAGCGCCTCTACCCGCCCGGTTCGGTGTGATGCTGGTGATACTCGGCAGGGCGAGAAAGCGAAAGGCATCGATCAGACTGACATTGCCGCAATTGCTTTCTACCACCACCGTTACGGGCGTGGCCGGTGTGGAAGGTGGTGTCGGGACGCGCGCAAAAATGGTGCTCGAGCTGGTGAGCGAGAACGAGTCAGCAGGCACCCCGCCGAAGCTCACGCCCGTGATCCCACGCAAGAATGCACCATTGATGCCCACGATCTGACCCGGCAGTGCTGCCTCTCGTGTCAATCGAACCAGGGTAGGTGCTGCGGGAGCATACGCCCATGCGGCGCCGCGGCTGCCCATTGCCGTGCCTCCGTTGCGTGGCCCACCGACCAGCGCTGTCGCTCCATCGGCCGATAGGGCTACGGTTTGCCCAATGTCAGGGGCTTGTCCCGCGGTTGCGCCCTGTGTTACGCTTGGGCTCAGCAGCGGAGACTGAAACGTCCAGGCATTCGTTGCGTCGTTGCGGCTGTAAATCCAAGCGGCGCCTTTGCTGTCGCCCCCTTGATTAGGTCCTCCCACAATCAGTTGATTGCCATTACCGCTAAGTGAAACAGCATTGCCAAAGAAGGCAGCCCCTTCCGCGCCCACGGGGTTTATCGTCACAGGCGCATCGTTGAATGTACCCGGCACTGTTGCTCTAAACACGTACAAGGCGCCCACTTGTAGATTCTCCAACGGCGCCCCGACTGCAAGGCTCAGTCCACGCCCCGAAAGACTCACCGAGGTGCCAAAGGCGCGTTCTCGGCTAACCCCGCTGGCCTTAACCGAGGTTGAGTTAAGCACGTAGCGACCAGTGCCAGTATCGAGCGTGAACAAATAGACAACACCATCATCTTGATTGGCGCCTGGCGCCCCGACGGCGATGACACTGGCATTGAGCGAAATCGCCAGTGCGCTGCCGTATTCGTCGCTGGGTACCAGAGCTGCGGGTGAATGGTTGAACACACCCGCACCAGCACCCTGTGGCGCGATTAGCTGCCACATGTTCATGGCACTGAGCCGATACACCCATACGCCGGCAATGGTGCTTGCGTTTACAGTACCACGTCCAGCGGCCACGAGCGTGCGCCCGTCGCCCGACAGAGCAACTGCTGCCCCGAAGCCTTGCTCGGCGCCGGCATCAGTAGGCCGCAGGCGAGCGCGTTCGATCCAGTCGGTGCCGTCAAATTCAAAAATCCAAACAGCCCCTTGAGCATTGTCTGTTCCGGGGCCGCCGATCGCCAGCCTATTGCCGTCGGCCGATAGGGCTACGCTGCGTCCGATGCGTTGCGTATTGTTCGCCGGTGGCGTACCGGGGTCTGCAACATTTAGTCGGATGCCCGATGACCACGCGCAGCCCGTGCGGCGATACACCCACACCGCTCCGGGCCCTTCGCGTGACCCGGCCACGGCCGCCACATTTCCGTCTGCTGAGAGCGCGATGGCATCTCCCTGCTGGCCAGACGGGCCTGCAGTGTTTGACACCAGCGGCGGGTTGCTTTCTACTGTAGTGGGCACCTGAGCCGCTACTAGATTAAATCCACCTGAAAGTGTGTCGGCACCTAGGGGCATGCTTCGCCGGACAATCACGTTCGAGGCCCCTAGGTTTTGCCCGAGCACGAGCGCCCTCACGCTGGTGCTGGTGGTGCTGAGCACAATGGCCGAAACCCCAGCTACCTCCACCTGATCTACATTGTTCAGGTTGCTCCCGCTCACAGTAACGATCGTGCCCGCAGGTCCAAACAGCGGGAAAACTGAGGTTGCTACAGGGGCTTGGGCCATCAGCCACGCGGCTGAAAAGCACTGGAGCAAGCCAGCAATAAACAGGCTGAGCACGCGGCGCGATGCGCCAGTGACCGTCACTGTAAAATCAAAATTCGCCATGGGCGGATAAAAGTCTAGGTTGATGGCTTCGACGCGTTGCCGGGTCGACGCAAAGGCTTGCGGTTGTCCCCCCAAAGTTATGCCAGCCGCGAAGTAGCTACCTATAGAAACTGATAATCTAACCGAAACGAGACTTTTATACGTGACTTAACCCATTAGCTTTGGGGCTCTTGCAAGGTCGTGATGCGTTGCACGGTGCTTCTATCCCCCGAATGGGGGGCACTTGAGTTGCCATCACGGACCTACGATCAACTTTCAACCTATACCTCCCTACTAGCATGACCCGTGCTGGCACTCTAGTAGGCTCATGCTTATCCGCATGACTCAACACTTCTGTTTCCTCCGACGTTGTCTGCGCACGGCAGCGCTGGTGGCAATGGCCACCCTGATGTCGTTTGGGCTTCGCGGGCAGGTGCCCACCTACCTCAGCACCAGTTTTGAACCGCAGCGCATCGGAGCACAACCCTTGGTCTGGGCCTTTGCTCAAGACCCCTCGGGCCTGCTCTACGCGGCGAACAACGAAGGGGTGCTGCTTTACGACGGGGCGCGCTGGCGACTCGTGCCCACTGAGCGGCCGGTGCGCGCGCTGGCGGTAGATGCTGACGGTACGGTGTATGTGGGCTGCATCGGCGACCTTGGCCGACTGCTGATCGGCCCTGGTCAACAGTTGCGTTACGTTAGCCTGGGCAACAGTCTGCCGAAAGCGGCACAGGCCGAGCGCGAGTTTAAACTCTACGCCACAAACGAAGGAATCGTGGCGGTGGGCCTGAGCAGTGCGTGGGTGATTGAGTCGGCGAAGCTCATTCCGAAGGTCACGCCTGTGGGGCTGCCCGGCCCCACCGACGGCAGCGCGCTGGCAGGCGCGAGTGTGGTGGTCAACATCGTAGAGAAAGGCTTGTACCGGATCTCTGCTGCTGGCGCCAAAGCCATTTCGGGTGGCGACGGCTTTGCAGATCTCACCCTGGTCGACGGCACGACGCTACCCTCAGGCGAGGGCCTGCTGCTCTCTAGCGCCGACCAGCTCTACCGCCTCGGGAAAGACGGCCGCTTGAGCCCTGCAGAGCTGGCGGGTCTTGCCGAGTATTCATCTAAAAATCAAGGACTTATACTTGCATCCCTACGCGGCGGTACCCTTGCCTTGGCCACTGCCCGCGGGGGTGTAGCCCTAGGCTCGGCGCGGGGAATGGGCCGCACCTTGCGGCGGAAATCTGGCCTGCCAGATGACAACATCTACGCACTCTTTGCCGACCGCAACAACGGCCTGTGGGTGGCCCACGGCCGAGGGCTCACGCGCCTCATGCCCGAATCGCCGGTCGATCACTTCCGCCTCGAACACGGCCTTAATGGCACTGTCAATGCACTCGCTATCCACCAGGGCGATCTCTATGCCGCTACGGTCCAAGGTATCTATCGTCGCGCTGCAGGTGCATTTGAGCCCGTCGGCGGCGTGCTTAGCGAAGCTTGGTCTTTCGCCCAAGCGGGCACCGACCTCTTGGCCGCTACCAACGACGGCATCTATACAGTGAGCGGCGCGACCGCCAAGCGTGTGGTCGAAGCCAGCTACGTACTCAAGGTAGTGGCGCGCGCCCGCCCTGCCGGAGACCATGTGGGCTGGGCCCTTAGCGACGTGGGCGTACAAAAGCTCATGCGCTCGGGCAGCTACCGCCTGGGCGACACCCTTGACCTGCCCATCGCCACCGATGACATCCAAGGCTTGAGCACTACCGTAGCTGGCGACCTGCTCGTGCACACCGCCGCGCAAGGCGTTTGGCGTGTCGATGCCGCTGGCATTGTGTCGGTGGCCACCGATACCACCCAGGGTTACCCCCAAGGCGGTGGCGCCGCTATTCCCTTGGCTGAGGGGGTATTGTTCAGTCTGCGCGGTGGATTGTGGCGTGCTGCTGCCCTGGGCGAGAAAGGCCAACCCGTGCGCCTCCAGCCTGTGGCCGATTACGGCCGCGTCGAGGTAGTGGGTGCCAAAGGCGACACGTTGCTGATGAATACCAGCCAAGGTGTGCTGCTGGGCGTGATCAGCGGCAATGTGGTAAGGGTAGAGCCTGTGGGCTGGACGCGCCTGCTGCCAGGTAGGGCATCGGCCGTCGCCTTTGGGCCTAGCCGCACCTACATCTCCGTGCAGGACGAACTCTTTGCCCTCTCCTTGAAGGAGCAAGTGCCAGGCGAGGGCAGGCTACCGCTGATTGTCGGCATCACCGAAGCGGGCCGTGACTCGGCCCTCGTTGGCGAACTCTGGTGGCGTGGCCTGCGTAGCATCGACCCTACCGCGCTTCCGCTGGCACTGCAGCCCGAGCAGAACAGCCTGCGCTTCCGATTTGCCTTACCCGAGTTTGACCAGGCCTTTGCCAATCGCTATCAATTCAAGCTGACCCCCGACAATGCCACCAGCGATACGGCCTGGAGCGCGTGGACCGACCAAGCCGAGCACAGCTTTGGCGGCCTCGACCCCGGCGCCTACACGTTTTCTGTGCGTGCACGCGATGCGTATGGCTACGTAACTGCTCCTGCTACAGTTGCTGTGCGTCTGGCCACTCCACTACAGTTCACCTGGTATGCCTTTGTGGTGTATGGCCTAGTTATGCTCGGTCTGATTTGGGTGGGCGGTCGGATGCTCTCACGCGGTGCCGAAGTGCGCGCGATGAAGCTCGAGCAGACGGTGCAAGAACGCACCCGCGAAGTGAAAGAACAGAAAGCGCAAATCGAAGCGCAAGTGGTGGAGCTCAACACCAAAAACACCGAGCTCGACAGCAAAAACACCGCCCTTGATACCACGCTTAAACAGCTAAATACCAAGAATCTAGAGCTTGATTCGAAGAATGCTCAACTCGACTCATTCGTCAAGGACTTGAACCTGAAGAATGCCGAACTCGACCAGACCCTGACCGAACTGAAAACCACGCAGAACCGACTCATTCAGCAGGAGAAAATGGCCTCGCTGGGTCAGCTGGTGGCCGGGGTTGCGCACGAGATCAATACCCCCGTGGGCATCGGCGTAACGGCCGCCTCGAAGCTGGACCTACGCACCAAAGAACTCGCTTTTAAACTCAAAGAAGGCCAGGTCAAAAAGTCTGACCTCGACGGATACATGAATTTCGCGGTAGAAGGCTGCGAGATGATCTTGAAAAACCTCAACCGCGCGGCCGAACTCATCCAAAGCTTCAAGCGGGTGGCGGTGGATCAAAGCGCCGATGACGAGCGCAAGATCAACCTGCACGACTACCTGCACGAGGTGATCGTGTCCATATCGCCTTCGATCAAAAAGAGCAAGGTCAACGTGGCGCTCAATGGACCCGCCGACATTGAGCTGATCACTTCCCCCAGCAGCCTCTCGCAAATCATCATCAATCTGGTAATGAACGCACTCATTCACGCCTTCGAGGGCCGCGACGAGGGGGTCATCCGCATTAGCTACGAGCAGCTGCCCGACCGCCAACTCAAGTTCACTGTCAGCGACAACGGCCGCGGCATTCCGCCCGAGGTGCTGCCCAAAATCTTCGACCCCTTCTTCACCACCAATCGCTCGAAAGGCGGTAGTGGCTTGGGCCTGCATATCGTCTACAACCTGGTGGCGCAGAACCTCAAAGGTCAGCTCAAGGCCGAGAGCGAATTGGGCAAGGGCTCTACGTTCACCTTCACCATGCCCATGGTGCAATAGGCTACCATTGCAGTCATTTGTAGCCGTTTCGCTGCCTAGGGGAATGTTTTATTGTGGCGTGTAAGTGGATATAGCCAGTTGCCACACTGGCGTTCCAATGCGAGAGAGTTGCAAGAGTACTTCACTAGCGGCTTGCCGCAGATAGGGCATGCTTTAGACAGAAAGTAGTTATTTCGGCCTTTACTACGCCCTTTCTGCCTGGCATCACCCGCTCAGTGCCAAGACTTTTGCTAGTTTCGAACAATCACAATCCTAAACCCAACCCTTCGAGGTTAATCGCACATGTCGGCGAATGAGGAACTACTTACCCTAGTGGACGATACGGCTGAGCAGGTTACGGCCGCTCGACCGTGGTATGTGCTAGTGGTAGACGACGAGCCGGAGGTGCACAGTGTCACCCGCTTTGCGCTCGAAGATTTCAAGTTTAAAGGACGGGGAATTAAGCTGCTGAACGCCTATTCCGGGCGCGAAGCCGTCGCGCAGATGGCTGGCCGCACCGATGTGGCCCTCATCGTGATGGACGTGGTGATGGAGTCCGATTCGGCGGGCCTCGACGCCATTCGCCAGATTCGCGAAGAGCAGAAAAACTGGCTCACGCGCATCATCCTGCGTACGGGCCAGCCGGGCCAGGCCCCCGAGCAAAAGGTCATCCTGAACTACGACATCAACGACTACAAGTCGAAGACCGAGCTCACTGCCACAAAGCTGTTCTCGGCCGTAGTCACCGCGCTGCGCTCGTATGACGATCTGATGCGCCTCGAAGAGAGTCAGCAGGGCCTTCGCCGCATGCTGATGTCGTTTTCTAACGAAGTCATTGAGCGTGCGGTGGATGCGTTTCTGTGCGGTGCCCTCATTCAGGTGGAGAGCCTAATTCGCTTGGGCGATCACTCCATGGGTGAGGCCTCGGGCGCGATGGCCGTATCTACGGTAGGGGGCATCCCCACCATCATTGCCGCCACGGGCGAATACGAGACCTTTTTGGGCAAGCCCATCACCGGTCTGAGCAATTCGGTCATCCGGCAAGACCTCGAACAGGCCATCGCCCTAGGCAAAGACCTGTTCCGCCCCAGTTATGCCGTGCACAATGTGCCTGCAGACGTCAATCACCCCGCAGGAGTCTTCTTCTTTTCGGGGGAGACCGCCGATGACGACAACTTTCTCTCCACGCCCGAACGTAAATTGCTAAGTGATTACTTACAGGGCGTGAATGCTGCTACCCAGTTTGCCACCCGCATCCGCGCCTTGGCTAGCGCTTAACCGAACCGCTGACGCTAAATCACTTTGCTGAGCGCACATCGCTCCACTTGCGACCAATTCGATCAACCGCATGACTTCCGCGTCCACCCAAGAAGACGATTTTCTCATCCTCGATGACTCCGAAACCACTTCGGGTCCGAAAGAACGTTGGCGGATTCTCCTCGTCGATGACGAGCCCGATATCCACCAGGCCACACGCTATGCACTAGACGGCTTCACCTACGACAACAAAGACCTCGAGATCGTCAGCGCCCTCTCGGCCCGAGAGGCCATGGAGATACTCGAAGACGATCCTGAGCCCTTCTGCTTAGCCTTCATCGACGTCGTGATGGAAAGCGACGATGCCGGCCTCAAGCTCGTGCGCCACATTCGCGAAGAGCGTGGCGATCGGCTCATCCGAGTTATTCTACGCACCGGCCAGCCCGGCATGGCCCCCGAGCGCTACGTGATCGAGAACTACGATATCGACGATTACAAAGCCAAGACCGAGCTCACCGCCCAGAAGCTCATCACCAGCGTGATCAGCTCGCTGCGCGCCTGGAAAGAGCTCATGCGCATCGAAAAGATCGTCATTGAGCGCACCGCCGAGATCAGCGAAAAGAACAAGGTGCTGCACGTCATCAACAAAGACCTCACCGATAGCATCATCTACGCCCGGCGCATCCAAGAGGCCATCCTGCCTCTAGATAGCATCATCAACTCGCAGGTGCCGCGTTTCACGGTGTTTTACGAGCCCAAAGACATCGTCTCAGGCGATTTCTACTGGTTCTACCACCGCGACAATGTCATCTACTTCGCGGTGGTCGACTGTACCGGTCACGGGGTGCCTGGGGCTTTCATGGCCGTGCTCGGCTATAGTCTGCTCAATCAGGTGGTGAACAGCTCGAAATCAGACGAGCCCAGCGATCTGCTCACTCAGCTGGACCTACTCCTGCGCAACGCCCTTCGCCATAACCCCGGCCGCGTGCAAGCCAATCACGACGGCATGGACCTAGCCCTGTGTGTGTACCGCCCCGAAACCCAGGTGCTCAAGTATGCCGGTGCCCGCCGCCCGCTCTACTGGTACCACAAAGAAGGCGTGACCATCCTGCCGGGGGCGCGTCATTCGATCGGTGGCGAAAGTGTCTTCCATACCGAAACACAGACGGTGCAGGTGAACAAAGGCGACATGGTCTACATGTTCACCGACGGCATTACCGACCAATTCGGCGGCGAAGACCGCAAAAAGCTGCTTTCACGCCGGTGGATAGAGACCCTCGACGTCATCATCACCTACGAGTTCAAAGAGCACGAAGAGCTCATCCGCAACTTCTTCTTGAACTGGAAGCAGGACATGCCTCAGACCGACGACGTGCTGGTCATGGGCATGCAGGTGGTGTAATCAGGCACGGCGCCTTCCGGGCTAGCGCGAGGCTTTCCACTCGCTGCGTGCATCCTTGCGCAGGTAAAGTGCGCGTGTGATGTTGAAGCCGAAGTACAGGTTTTGAAAGCTCAGCGCATCCGCAGTGCTGCTCAGAAACGCGCGCTCTGTCATCGCCTGACTGTTCGAAAAGTGCAGCTGGAATACGTGGCCGCCCGTTTCTATGTCCACCCCGATGCCAAAGGGGTCCCAGCGTGAAGAGCGACTTATGACAATAAAACTGGTAATTGTGTCGGGTTAAGAGTTTACAGGTGCGTTGCAACCATCAACGTGTCAACCACCGCATATGCGTTACGAGATTGTGTATATGCAAACGCAATGAGTGCGTTACAGCAATCACAAGCTCAAGGCATGACAGTATTTACAGTTTTTCCAAAATGAACCGCGTCATTTTCGTGAAGCGGTGCAGCGGCACCCGCCCCCCGCCGATGCCGTGATTCCGGTTCGGATACACTGCCAGATCGAACGCGACGTTCGCTTTCGTGAGCGCCTCTACCATGTCCATGCTGTTCTGGAAGTGCACGTTGTCGTCGCCTGTTCCGTGCATCAGCAGTAGTGCCCCTTTGATGCTGGCGGCCAGGTTCACGGGCGCCCCTTCTTCATACCCTTTGGGGTTCAGCTGCGGGGTGCTCATGTAGCGTTCGGTGTAGATGGTGTCATAGTACTTCCACGAGGTGACCGGCGCGGCCGACACCCCCAGTTTGAACACCTCCGGTCCTTTGGCCAGCGCCATCAGCGTCATGTATCCGCCGTAGCTATGGCCATAGATGCCGATGCGCTTGGAGTCCACATAGCGGCGGGTGCCCAGGTAGCGCGCGGCAGCGATCTGGTCTTCGGTTTCCAGCACACCCAGCTGCTTATAGTGGGCTTTGCAGAAGTCACGTCCACGTGCGCCGGTGCCGCGGTTGTCCACGCAGGCGACCAGTACGCCTTGGCTGACTAGGTGATGAAACCACGCGTTGCTGGTGCTGCCATAGCTGCGGGTCACCAGCTGGCTCTGCGGCCCGCCGTAGGTGTAGAGCAGCAGCGGATGCTTCTTCGTGGTGTCCAGCTGGGCGGGGCGCAGCAGCCAGCCGTAAAGCTTAGTGCCCGACTCGTTCGTAAACTCAAAATACTCCGGTACCGCCATCTCAAATTCCTGCAGGGTGGCTTTCAGCTTTTGGTTCGCTTCGATCACGTTGATCACGCTGCCCTCTGCTTTGCGCAGCGTCACGGTGGTGGGCACCTGGGGTGCCGAGGCGCGGTCGATCCAGTAGCTCCCTTTCGGACTAAACGTGGCCGTATGATGCAGCCCCTGCTCGGTCAGCCGTCGCTTGTTCTTGCCGTTTAGGCCCACGGCATACACGTGCAGCTCGCGCGGGTCGGGGTCGGCTGCGCTATAGTACAGCGTTTTGGTGCGGGCGTCCACCGCCAGCAGGTCGGCCACATCGGCCATGCCGGTGGTCACCTGCCCCAGCAGTTTTCCTGTCAGGTCATAGCGGTAATACTGCAGCCAGCCGCTGCGGTCGCTCAGCCACAGCAGCTCTTGCCCCCCCGGCAAGAAGTGCATCGTGTGCTCGCTCACCTCCAGATAGGTGTCGCTTTGCTCGGTCAGCAGCACCCGACTCTGGCCCGTTTGCACATCGGCGCTCAGCAGCTCGAGGGTGTTTTGCAGCCGGTTTAGCCGCAAAAAGGCCACTCGAAAGGGGTCGGCCGTCCACCGCACGCGGGGCAGATACTGGTCGGGCTCGGGGCCTACGTCCACCTTCACGTGCTTGCCCGAACTCAGCTCATATACCGTTAGGCTCACCAGCGCGTTTTTCTCCCCGGCCTTGGGGTACTTAAACTCCACCCGGCGCGGATACAACCCACCGTACATGTCCATCCCATACACCGGCACAGCCGATTCGTCGAAGCTGTAATACGCGATCCGCGCACCGTCGGGCGACCAGTAAAAGCCCTCCGGGAAGCCAAACTCTTCTTCATACACCCAGTCGGTGGCGCCGTGGATGATGGCGTTGCTTTTCCCCGAGGTGGTCACTTGCACCGTCGCGCCCGGGGCATTGCCCGAGGCGGGCAGCTCTTGCACATAAAGGTTGTTTTGGTACACAAACGCGATGCGGCTGCCGTCGGGGCTCAGCGCGGGGTTCTGCACCGGTCGGCCGTCAAACACCGCCAGCCGCGCCCGCGAACCTAGGTCAAACAC
>VYLV01000162.1_pt1 | contig 10546 bp, 10 predicted proteins | sample 5114191 | NCBI WGS metagenome assembly VYLV01 (sample SAMN12291782, study PRJNA351875) | freshwater metagenome | isolation source: freshwater lake | place: USA: Michigan, Little Long Lake | collected 2013-08-08 | reverse complement strand
TGCGTGCCGTCATCACCCGTGCGGCCGACTTTTACGGTCCGCGCGTGGGCAACAGCTTCTTGAACACCATGGTGATCGACCCGCTGGCCCGGGGCAAGCAGGCGTCGGTGCTCATGGGCGCCGACATCCCCCACAGCTATTTCTACACCCCCGATGCAGGGCCTGCGCTAGTGACACTGGGCACCTCGGCACAAGCCGATAATCAGGTGTGGAACCTCCCCCATGCGCCCGCGCTAACGGGCCGCGAGATCGTGGCGGCCTGCGCCCAGCACCTGGGAACCGCCCCCAAGATGACCGTGCTGAAGCGCTGGATGATGCAGCCCATCGGCTGGTTCAACCCCGTCATTCGCGAGTTCGATGAGATGCTGTATCAGTTTGCGGCCCCGTATGTGGTGGACAGCAGCAAGATCGAGCGGGCCTTTGGCCTGAAGGCCACGCCCATGCCACTCGGACTGGCCGCTAGCCTAGACGCCGCACGGGCGTAAGCATCAGCCCTCGGCGGTGTGGGTGAGGCGCTGCTGAGCCAGATTGAGCAGCAGGATGCCCCCGATGGTGAGCGTGGCGCCTAGGATGAGGCCCCAGCTAAGGTGCTCGCGGCCCAGCACCCAACTGAAGGCAAAGGCCGAGATGGGCTGTAGGTTCATGTAGATGGCCACCTGTGAGGCACGCATCCGCGAGAGGGCAAACTGCACCACGAAGTAAGAGAAGGTAGAGTTGACCAAGGTGAGGTAAGCCAAGCCCAGCCAGGCCTCGGAGGAAACCTCGGGCCACCCGTGATGGGCAATCTGCCAGAGGCCCACGGGCAGCATGGCCAGCGCACCCAAGGCCATAATCACCGCCGGCACCTGCAGCGGACTCAGGCCCGGCAATAGACGACGGCTGAGCACCATGTAGGTGGACCAGAGCAGCACGGCAGCCAAGGTGAACGCATTGCCGATCACCAAGCGCCCCTCGAAGGCCTTGCCTTGCCCCACAAAGAGCACGAGCACGCCTGAAAAGGCGATGCCCACCCCCAGTGCCTTCGCAAAGCTGATCTTCTCGTCGCGAAACGCGAACACTGCCAGCAGTAGCACCACAGCAGGCGTAAGCGCATAGATGAGGGCGCTATTGGCGGGCGTGGTGTAGCTCAGGCCAATGACAAACAGCAGGCTGTTGAACGACGTGCCGATCAGGGCCAGGCCCATCAGCGCCTTCCACTGCGCACCCGAGGGGCGAAACGTGCGAAAGCCCCCCATGACAAAAAACACAGGCGACATGAGCAGCGCCGCCATGGCCATGCGCAACGAGGTGAGCAAAAACGGATCGAGGCCTCGCGCCGCCATTTGCCCCAAGAGGTAGCCCGGCCCGATGACGACCGTCTGAAAGGCCATGGCCCAATGGGCATGCCGAGCGGTGTAAGCAGTAGCCGCCACCGGCTCAGGAATGAGCTGAGATGAGGGTAGCGATGCGGCGGTAGGCGCTGTGGTAGCGCCGCAGGCGCACTTCCACTTCGTCGGCTAACTGGGGCACGCGGCGCAGGTCCATGTTGTCGGTCAGATCGGCCAGCTTGATGCGCCAGGCGCGGGGGTCGGCTTCGACGCGCCGCAGGTAGTCGTCGTAGGTTTCGCCGGCGCGGCGGGTGAGCGTATCCACCACGGCCACCACGCGCGAAGGGATGCCCTGCTCACGCAGATGGTCGAGGCTAACCGAGGTGTCTTCTACTACGTCGTGCAGGGCCGCGCAGGTTTTGTCAAAGGCCGTGGCGCAATTGGCCACCACCCGGCTGACGTGGCCGAAGTAGGGCATGCCGTATTTGTCTTGCTGACCGCGGTGGGCCTGTTCGGCCAGGCTCAGGGCTTTGACCAAGAGCGCTTCTTGGTCGGCGTGATTGGCAGGGTAAGGCGTGTCGCTCACAGCAGAGGTGTAGACTGCAAAGGTGCAGATTTCCGGTGCGGTTGCATGTCACGGCCCGTAGCGAGCGGCGGCGGCGGCGTCAGTAGCTGGTGCGGGTCAGGGTCATGCGCACTACACGGGTGCCCTCGGCCAGCAGCTGCCCGGTGAGGCTAAAGCGCAACGCGCGGTCAACCCGCAGGATGCGGCCTATACCGGGGGCATACAGCTCCCACGTGTCGACGGTTTCTTCGGCGCTGCCCAAGAGGCGGGTGCCCTGCCGCTGCTGCACACGCAGGCAGAACTCAAAGCGTCGGCTGCTGCCCGTGCTCTGGGGCAGCGTGAGTGTGGTATCCAAATCGGTGTAGGTGTACGATTCGGCGGGGCGGCTGGAGTAGGCGTGGCCACTCCAATTGCGGCCCAGCAGGATCGGGTGCGATAGGACGAGCAGCCGATCGGACCCCTCGAGGCGCTCGGCGTAGTCGGCGGTCAGGGTATGCCAGTGGGTGGTTTCTTCGGTCAGTGGCAGCGTACCCGAGGCGGTATCGATGGACATGCGCAACTGTGGGCGCCCGGCTTGATCGGTAAACACGGCTGTGCCGGTTTCGCGCAGGCGGTAGCTGCGCACCACCCACCCCCCGGTGGTAAAGACCGAATCGACCACGTCATATTCTCGGAAAGCGCCCACCTGGCGCGGGTAGTAGGTCTCCAGCGCTGGGCCCAGCTCGCCCACATCGCTGTCGCACTGTGTGAGCAGCAGGGCCGAGAGCAGCAGTATGCCCCGAAAGCAGCGGCGAAAAGAATCACGCATGAGCTTCATATCCCCGTGCAAAGCTGGTGCCGAAACGGGGTGCTGCCACACGCCTTGGCTGAGATCGTGGGCTTAAAACTGGCCCGATCGAAGCAAGACCAAGGTGCAGGCCTCGAGCACGGCCACCCCAGCCGACTCAAGCTGACGCTCGAGGGGAGGGTTTTCGGTGCCGGGGTTGAAGATGACGCGCTGGGGATGCAGGGCCAGCAGGGCGTCGGCGACCTCGGCCTGACGGTCGGGGCCCAGGTAGAGGCTGAGGGTGTGGACGGGCGTATCGAGCTGATCAAGGCCGCCAACGATGGCCCGACCCGCGATTTGCCCCTGCCGAGGGCCTACCGGAATAGGCGTATAGCCGTGGGCAACCAGCATTTCGGTGGCTTTGTAGGCATAGCGCTCGGGGTTGGGTGTGGCGCCTAGCACCACTACCGAGGCCTCAACAGGGGTATTCATGGATCAGAAACGCGCGGGAGGCGGTGGGGGTTGCAAAAAACGGGCGTTTAGGGGTCGAGCGCCTGTGGAAAAGCGCGAAAGGCGGGCAATCGAGCGGGTAAGTGATGGGAATCGCTGAAAAAAGTGTCTTTTCGGTGAAATTTTTTAAGGATTTTTTTGACTGGACGCCAGTCATTCTAAATTTGCGCGGATTTTAACCCCATCTGCTCACAATGAAGAAGTTTTTCGGTCTCCTTTTGGTGGCTGGCCTCGTGCTGACCACTGCTTGCGGTGGCGAGAAGAAAGCTGATGCTGCCCCGGCTGCCGCCGACACCACAGCTGCTGCTCCTGACACCACCAAGCCGGCTGCTGCTGACACTGCTGCCGCCGCCAAGCCTGCTGACGCTGCCCACGGCAGCGGCCACTAAAAGCACCGAGACGAAGGGCCGCTGCGCGCGCCCACGTCGCGTTGCCTTAGCGGCTCAGCTAAGATTTAGCCCGTCACCTCGGTGGCGGGCTTTTTCGTTTTCTAACGGGCCCAGCCGTGTTTAAGTGTAGACATCGGGTATTGGTTCAAGCGGTGCACGCCCACAACGCACTGTGCCTGAGTGCAGCACGGTAGCACGCGGCTAACCTAGACTTAACACCACAAGCACGTGGGGATGACCCCCCCCGCCTACTTTTGCCGACCTGCGAAGAAACTATCGAACTGCCCGATGCTCAGCACCTTAGGCTACCGGCCAGCCCGTTTATCCCCCAGGTGGTACCGCGCCCTCAGCGGATGCTCGGCCGTGATGCTCGTGGCACTGGCTATAGGATGCAGCCGAGCCGATAAGTCGAACATCAAAATCAAAGGCTCTGACACTGTGCTGCCCATCGCGCAGCGGCTAGCCGAGGCCTACGACTCGGCGACGGTCAAGCCGATCAACATCTCGGTGACCGGGGGAGGCTCGGGGGTAGGCATTGCCGCCCTTCTAGAGGGCACCACCGATCTGGCCATGCTCTCGCGCGACATCAAGATCGGCGAACGCTTTCGCCTGGTGGACGCCAAGAAGCCCTTTGAAAAGGTGGTGCTCGCCTACGACGCCCTAGCCGTATGCGTGCACCCGGCCAACCCCGTGAAGCAACTTACCCGCGAGCAGCTCGAGGCCATTTACACGGGGAAAGTGAGCAACTGGAAAGACGTAGGGGGCGACGACGAGACGATCGTGGTGTATTCGCGCGAGTCGAGCTCGGGCACGCACGAGTTTTTCAAAGAGGTGGTGCTCAGCGACCGTGAGTTTGCGCCCAACGTGCTGATGATGCCCGCCACCGGAGCGATCATCCAGAGCGTGAGCCAAACGCCCGGGGCCATCGGGTATGTGGGCGTGGCCTATCTCAACCAGGCTGTGACTGCGTTGAAGGTGTCATATGACAGTGGCAAGACCTACGTAGAGCCTACGCTGGCCAATGCCTCTACACGCGCCTACCCCATCGTGCGCCCATTGTTTCTGATGTATCTAAAAGAAAACAGCGCCCGAGTAGCGCCCTTCTTAGACTACGCCCTGTCGGCCGAAGGTCAGCGCGAGGTGGTAAAGCTGGGCTTTCCGTCGGCGGCTGCGGCACCAAAAGGTGAAAAGCATCCTGGAGTGCACCCCCATTGACATGGCCTGAATCTCAACGTAGCCCGCACATGACCAAGCGCCCCGACTGGCCCACGCTCATCACCGAAGCCATCATTCGTGCCTCGGGCTGGGTTACCTCGGCCGTGGTGCTGCTGATTGTGATCTTTTTGTTTCGCGAAGGCTTAGGCCTGCTGGCCAGCAAGCCGGTGGCCGAAGACCTAACGCTGGCGGTGCACCCGCAGAACCCCGTGCAGTCGCTCACGGCGCGCCAGGTGCGTGCGATGCACGAGGGGGAGATCACCAACTGGAAGGCCGTGGGCGGGGCCGATCAAGCGGTGTTTCTGCTGAACCTGAATAACCTAGACCGCTATGTGAGCGCCGACACCCTGGGCAGCAACTTCGAGCGGCTGCCGGCGGTGCTGGGCGGCTACCTCGAACAGCAGCCGGGGATCTTGCTCACGTTCCCCGCGACATATCTGCCCAAAACCGCCCGGCCCGTAACCCTGAGCGACATCTCAGTGTGGGACTTCCTGACAGGCAAAGAGTGGTACCCCACGGCGAGCCCAAGCCCCGAGTTTGGGGCGCTGCCGCTCATTCTCGGTACGTTCTTGGTTACGCTGGGGGCGATCTTGATTGCGCTGCCGCTCGGGCTGGCGGTTTCGATCTACCTGGCCGAGCTAGCTAACGAACGCTGGCGCACCCTGCTCAAACCGGCTATCGAGCTGCTAGCGGGCATCCCTTCGGTGGTGTACGGCTTTTTCGGGCTGGTGGTGATTGTGCCTATGATCAAATCGGCCTTTGACCTCTCGGTGGGCGAAACGGCGCTGGCCGGTAGCCTGCTGCTGGCCATCATCGCCCTGCCGACCATCATCACGGTAAGCGAAGACGCCCTGAAGAGCACCCCCCGCGCGCTGAAAGAGGCCTCGCTGGCACTAGGCGCCACCCACTACGAAACCATCACACAGGTGGTGGTGCCCTACGCCATCCGGGGCATCTCGGCAGCTACCATCCTGGGGGTAGGCCGTGCCATCGGAGAGACCATGACCGTGCTGATGGTGACAGGAAATGCGGCCGTAATCCCGAACAGCTTTTTGGTGCCGGTACGCACGCTCTCTGCCACCATCGCAGCCGAACTGGGCGAGGCCCCACAGGGCGGGCTGCATTACAAGGCGCTTTTTTTGGTGGGCTGCGTGCTGTTCTTGGTCACGTTTGCCTTCAACCTGCTGGCCGACTACATCGCCTCGCGCCGCCACCAAGCTTAAGTGATCGTCAACGTATCTCGCCCACGCGCAGCACCTGCCACTATGAACCGACGCCTTCAGCAAACGCTCTTTTTTGGCCTCTTGCGGGTGGTAACTGCCCTGGTGGTGGGCGTGCTGTTCGCCATCCTAGGCTTTTTGTTGTTCAAAGGCGCCGGGGTGCTGTCGTGGGACTTCATCACGGGCATGCCCGAGGCCGGGATGACCTCGGGGGGCATCCTGCCCGCCATTGTGGGCACGCTGTGGCTGACGGTTACGTCTATGGCGTTTGCCTTCCCCATCGGGGTGCTCTCGGGGGTGTATGTCACGTACTATGCGCCCGTGGGCTGGCTCAAGCGCCTGATCGACCTGATGACGAATAACCTGGCGGGCATTCCGTCGATTGTGTTTGGCCTCTTTGGCATGAGCCTATTTGTGATTGCATTCGGCTTGGGCGACTCCATCTTGGCCGGTGCGCTTACGCTGGCCATACTGGTGCTGCCCATCATCATCCGCACCACCGACGAAGCGCTCAAAGACGTGAGCGACGACCTTTACAAAGCCTCGCTCGCCCTGGGCGCCACCAAGCTGCAGACCATATTTCGGGTGATGGTGCCTATCGCCTTCCCGCGCATCCTCACCGGGCTGATTTTGTCGGTGGGGCGTGTGGCAGGTGAAACAGCGCCCATCCTATTTACCGTAGCGGCCTATTTCTTGGCCACGCTGCCCTCGAGCGTGTTTGACCAAGCCATGGCGCTGCCCTACCACCTGTATGTGATCTCGACCAGCGGCACCGACCTGGAGAAGGCCCGCCCCATGGCCTACGGCACGGCCCTGGTGCTGCTGCTCATCATCCTGATCCTAAATCTGTCGGCCACCTGGCTGCGCCGCCGGGCCGCCCGAAACAACGTGCAGCACTAAGCCACACCGCTACCGATCACGCGCTCGTCTATTTACCCCATGAATAAGCTAGAAGCCAAAGACGTCCATCTGCATTATGGGCCGCAGCACGCGCTCAAAGGCATCTCGATGGCGATCCAGCGCAACACCGTGACGGCGCTCATCGGTCCCTCGGGCTGTGGCAAGAGCACCTTCTTGCGCCTGTTCAACCGGATGAATGACCTCATCCCAGGCGTGAAAATCGCGGGCTCGCTCACCCTAGACGGTCAAGAGATCTACGGCAAGCAAGCTGACGCTGTGGACCTGCGCAAGCGGGTGGGCATGGTGTTTCAAAAGCCCAATCCCTTCCCAAAGACCATCTACGACAACGTGGCCTATGGCATGCGGATCAATGGGGTGAAAGACGAAAAGTACATCGCCGAGCAGGTAGAGCGCGCCCTGCACCAAGCGGCGCTGTGGGAAGAAGTGAAAGACACCCTGAAGAAGTCGGCCATGGCCCTCTCGGGGGGCCAGCAGCAGCGCCTGTGCATCGCGCGCGCACTGGCCGTGCAGCCCTCGGTGCTGCTGATGGACGAGCCCACGTCGGCACTGGACCCGATTTCGACCGCCAAAGTGGAGCAACTGATCGACGAGCTCAAGAGCCAGTACACCATCGTGATCGTGACGCACAACATGCAGCAGGCGGCGCGAGTGAGCGATAAAACGGCCTTTTTCTACTTCGGCGAGCTGATCGAATACGATAGCACCAAGACGCTGTTCACCAAGCCCTCGCTGGAGAAGACGCAGAACTACATCACGGGCCGTTTTGGCTGATCTTGGGCACCAAGGAATCCGCCCTTTTTGGGTACACAAAACTTAATACCCCTAAGCCAGCACATTCGTGTACCTTCAGCGTTAGCAGGTAATTGTAGCGAAGGAATCGAGCAGCACACGCCGGAGGATGCGCCTTATTGAATCAGAAATCCGCGAGCTCAAGCTCCGCATACTCGACATGGCCGACCTCGTGCGCGTGCAGCTCGACAACGTGTGCGTGGCCCTGAGCGACCTGAACCCTGACCTAGCCCACCGCGTGCTGAAGAAAGAGCGCGAGGTAGATAAGCTGGACAACAAAATCAACAAGCGCTGCGAGCGCATCATCGCACTCTATCAGCCGGTAGCCAACGATCTGCGCTTTGTGTTCTCGGTGCTGAAGGTGAATAGCTACCTCGAGAACATCGGCGACCAAGGCTCGGGCATCGCCCATAAAATGCTGCAGGTGAAAGCGCCGTTCAGCCCCGCCCTGCTTGAGCGCCTCGAGATGGTGAAACTGCAAACGCAGGTCAAACAAATCGTATTCGACGCCCTGAGGGCCTATTTCAAAGACAGCTCGGCCGAAAGCAAGGCGATCTTTCAAAAAGACGATGCCATCGACGAACTGAACCAAGCGGCCTTCCCGATCATCGTAGAAGCGATACAAGCCGAGCCTGAGCGTACGGCAGATTACATCCTACTACTGGCGGTGATCAAACACTTTGAAAAAGTGGGTGACCTGGCCGTAGCCGTAGCCGAAGAGGCTTTGTTTCACACCGAAGGCATCACCTATCGGCACAGCGAGCTGAAGTATGCCCACCGCGTGGACGAAGACGCCAGTGCGGCAGCGCTGGAGTACGAAGACCGTGCGTCGGCCTAAGCTGTGTTGCTGACGCTACGTTGTAGCGTTTGTGGGATGTACTTCTGCAGGCGGAGCCTCTGCTTCGTTCCACGACTCGCGGGCAAAGAGCACCCCAGCCACCACTAAGCTGAGTCCGGCGGTGAGTAAGGGGGCCCAAGGCGCCCAGCTGGCACTGAAGGCACCCACCAGCAAAGTCAGGGTTAGACCCAACGACAGCATCGAGTTGTTGAGTCCCATAACCTCGCCCTGGGTGCGGGCATCGGCGCGACGAGAAACGACGGCCGAGAGCGAGGGCGAGCAAATGCCCTGGCACAAAGCGATGAACGGAACGATCCAAAACTGCTGGGTAGCCTGCGTGGTCATGAGCGTAAGCAAGATGGATGGACCAAGCAGCAGCATGAAGATCACCCCCAGGCGGTGGGCAGGATAGCGCCGCAGGAGCAGGCGGAAAACAACGCCCTGCACCACGATGAGGCACAGGCCAACAAAGGCCATGAGCTGGCCGAAGAAGCTTTCGTTGATGTTGTATCGACGGATGAGAAACACCTGCAAGAATCCGGTGAAGGCATTGAAGCCAAAGCTGACGAAGAGCGTGACCAGGAATAGGCCTCGCAGCCGAGGATGGGTAAAGGCGAGGGTGACGTTCTCGGCAGCCTGTAAAAAGTTGAGCTCTACAGTGCGGGGCTGACGCAGCGTTTCGGGGAAGAAGAGGAAGACCAGTGCGAGGTTGAGCCCGCAAAGGCCCATGCCGACATAGAACGGCGTGGTGATGTCGAACCACGCGAAGGCGTGGCTGCTGGTGAGCCAAGCGCCAAAGGGCGGACCGAGGATCATGCCGAGCCCGAACGCCATGCCAATGAGGGCGAAGTTTTTGGCGCGGTTTTCGGGTGCTGACACGTCGGCGATGGCCGCAAAGGCCATGGTGAGGTTGCCTGCTGCGATGCCGGGCACGATGCGACCAAGAAAGAGCAGGGGAAGCGAGGCCCAGTGGACGCCGAGCACAAACACCCCGTAGCCGACTACACCCGCCATGAGCGAGTAGAGGATGCCGCGGCGGCGGCCGATTTGGTCGCTCCAAGTGCCGAGGATGGGCGCCGATAGAAACGTGGCGAGCGAGAAAGCCGCCTGCAGCATGCCGTAGGTAAAGACGCGCGATGCATCGGACGTGCCAGCAGGGAAGATGTCGGGGTTCTTCAGCAAGAGCGGCGTAAGCACCGGAATGAGCATCCCGATGCCGAGCATGTCGATGAACAGCGTAAGGAAAACTAGGGCCAGGGTGACATTGATATTCACCTGGGGCAGCGCCGGATGCGGCGAAGGAGTATCAGGAACAGAAACGGGCGAGGACATAAGCGGTGCTCGAAGGTAGGTCTTTGGCTGGCTGTGGGCTGGCGCACGCTGATGCTACCTGTGCTACCTTGAGCGCATCTACGGGATTCAATTCTCTCGAATGCATATGCGCAGTTTGCTCACCTATCTGCTACGCGGCGCCGGACTGGCCCTACTCTCACTTTCTACCCCTGCCGAGGCCCAACCCACGCGCACGCCGGTGCTGGTGCTGCACGGGGGCGCAGGCTCGGGCTGGAACCGCGCGGGGCGCTACCCGGCCTTTGAGGCGCGGGTGCAGCGGGCCTTCACGGCGGCGCTGGACTCGGGCTATGGCATCCTCAACCGTGGCGGCACGGCCGTGGACGCGGTAGAAGCTGCCGTGCGTGTGATGGAGGCCTCGGGAGTATTCAACGCCGGGCGGGGGGCGGTGCGCACCACCACCGGCGCGGCCGAGCTGGATGCAGCCCTCATGGACGGCGCCACCGGGCGCGCGGGCGCTATCGCCGGGCTGACGGCCACTAAGCACCCGATCAGCGCTGCACGCGCCGTGATGGAGCGCAGCGCGCACGTGTTTCTGGTCGGCGCGGGGGCGAATGCATTTAGCTTAGAGCAAGGCCTTGAGCAGGTGGCGCCCGAGTGGTTCGACCTCATGCGCGAGCCCGAGCACCGCGCCTATTACGAGGCCCTGCGCGCCTGGCGCAAACAGCGCCAGGAG
>VYLV01000247.1_pt1 | contig 10663 bp, 10 predicted proteins | sample 5114191 | NCBI WGS metagenome assembly VYLV01 (sample SAMN12291782, study PRJNA351875) | freshwater metagenome | isolation source: freshwater lake | place: USA: Michigan, Little Long Lake | collected 2013-08-08 | reverse complement strand
CCACTTTGAACAAGTCGAAAAAATCTCATGTTCCACCTTATTTCCTAGAAAGTTTTACTCGTTCAAGGCCGAATTTGAAGTCTTTTCTGAACGAAACCCCCTACTATCTGTTGTTAAGGTTCAGTTTTTAGCTTGGTTATCGCTTTTTCCATTGTAGCTTAAAGCCGTCGTAAAACGACGGGGTTTTAACCCAAATTTTCGATAAAATTGCCATAGGTAACGATAAAAGTTTAACTTTCTTTGCACGATGCTAAATAACAAACTACAACTTCTGTTAACCAGAGTGGGCAGCTGGGCTGTTGGAGGCCTGCTCGGCGGTTTGATCGGCTCTCTGGCCGCGGTACTACTGACTGAGGCAATTAAGCAAACCCTCAGGATTGCCTCTGACCTAGGCAAAGTCTGGCTACTGCTGCTGCCTCTGGTGGGCGTTACCTTAGCAGCGCTAGTCCTGTTTGGACTGGGTAGGGGGCAACCCGTGCAGACCTTAGCTCCCCGGGGGGCGACTTCCTCTGGCCGCTGGGGTTCTCTCATGGACTGGTACTCCTTCCCCCATGACATTGCTCGCGCCGACCTGACCGGTGACGTGGTGAACGCATCCGGCGCAGAAGAGCGCTTCCCCTGGAATCTAGCACCGTTGCGCGCCCTGGCCATCCTCTCCACCGTTGGACTGGGTGCGCCCATGGGAACAGAATCGCCGGCAGCTCATATTGGCGTGGCGACGGGAACCTGGTTAGGCAGCACAAATCCAGCCCTGCGTCAACTGGTGCGGCCGCTGGCCATCGGCGGCGGTGCGGCAAGTGTTTCTGCTCTGATGGGAATCCCTCTGGTGGGCAGCTTTTTTATGTTTGAGTTGAGTCAGCGACGCCAGGTTCCGATCACCCCAGAGCGGGCAGCGGCGATGTTAGCCGGGGGACTGGTGGGATGGGGAGTCAACGCTGCCTTTAAGCTGCAACTGATCCGGCTGGTCGTGCCGCAGCTTCCCCCGACTGACTTCTGGGATGCGGTGGGTGCCACTTTGTTGATCGGAGTGATCGCCGGCACGATTACAGCGCTCACTGGTGAGGCGATCTACTGGGCCAGAGGCTTGCGGGACAGGCCTGCCACTCGTCTTCTGATCGGTGGCCTGGTGATGCTGTTTCTGGCGATCGTGATCGGACAGGTGGCGACCCCCGCAGCGGCTTTTGGGCCGGGGGGAGCCGCTATCCTCTGGGCCGAAAACATTGAAACAACTCCTTACCATCTGTTAGCGGTAGCTCTGCTCCGGGCTGCCGCCACCACCGCTGCCGTTTTAGCCGGGGGCTGTGGCGGCGTGTTTGTCCCTTTTCTGGCGATCGGCGACCTCAGTGGCCGGGTGTTCGCAACCACCTTTGAGATTTCGGGGGATCTGGCGGGTGCGGCGGGGGCAGCGGCTGGTATTGCTGGCGGCTATCGCCTACCTCTGACCGCCATGGCGATGGTGCTGGGGGTGGGTGGACCGGGGGCAGCCCAGCTAACCTGCCTTGCCACAGTGGTCGTCGCCGCCCTTTCGGGATTGGTGGCCGCACGGGCAGCCAATCAACTCTCCAGTTCCCTGCGCGCAATGTTCCGCTAGAAGCCCCCGTCAGGGGAATAATATCTTGTCTGGCTAAATAACTGTCATGCACTCTACAAAATCAGTGATCGCACTAATTCGTAATTTATGAACGATCTGCCAACCAGCCAACCGCCCAGACTCTAAAATCGGCAAATTAATCGCCGAGAAATACGATCAATGGATTCTAGAGGCAGAAAACCCAAAAGCGATCGCATTTTGGATTCGATCGAGAATGCAATCGGAAGCCTGAGAGAAAATTAAAAGAGAATATTGATCGATTTTGTCTTCTCTCTTGGCATCCATCCAAAGCCTTAATGCTTTGTTTATGATGAATTGTACTGTACGAATAGCTTCATCAATGGCAGAACACTGACTTGGTTTGACCAATGCTTTTATTTCTAAGACAATCATTGTTTATCGACCTCAAATAACTTATTTTGTGTTAACCTATACAGCATAGATTGTCAAGATTTTAGTCGTGCTTCGCTGTTTTATATTGGTCGGGGTTTCATCCCGTCGCGCTCATGGGAGGGTCTTCACCCCAACATTTGAGGTAAAAACCCCTAACAAATCCTCTTAGGGGTTTTTACCTATCAGAAAACTGGTAACAACTTGTCGTAAAGTGAAATAGGACTGACCAGTGCCACCGATTTTGATCAGCCCCTTGCGGGGTTCCGCACCTGCCTTAACAGATTTACTCTGTTCTGGTCTTATGGTCGCTCTACAGACTGACACCGCAAGTCCTGCGGCCAAAATATTTTTACTGGCGTTAATAAGCTTTTACGCATTTAAGTTACATTAACAGCATTACCCTTATTTTTAAGTTTTCTACTCCATTTAATAATCAATCCCCCTTCATTTAAAAGCTGATTGACTACTTTTTCCAGTTCTTCTTTATTTTCAAATTCTCGATTAGCTATGTATTCTTTAGCGGAATGCCACAATAATTCTATTAGGTTGTAATCTGGACTATAAGCTGGTAAAAACTCTAGCCTAATATTGGGCAACTCTTTTTCCACCTGCTCAATAACATCTTTCTTTTTGTGATAACTAGCATTGTCTAATATAATGATAATCTTCGGTCCCTTTTCTCGAAAATCTTCGGGCAGATTTCCCAAATTTATCCATTCTTGACGAATCTCTTCATAAAGTTTCTTTATTTCATGGAAAGTTTCTGAATTTCCTTTTTTGATCATAAAACAGACTCGTTTTTTGTCATTATATCTTAAGGCTCCCATCACATTCACCCTTCCTCTTTTTCTTTGTCCATTCACTTTTTTTCGCTTTCCTTTTTTTGTCCAGGCTCTCCTTCTTATTACTCTCAAACTAAATCCACATTCATGAGGGGCTGTGTGGCGAACCTGCGTCGCCACCTTGAAAGCCCCGTCCCAAAACCATACCTGGATTGACTCTGGCTTTTCTTTGTCCAACTTTAAATATTCATCTAATTTTTCTTTAAATGCTTTTCTTAATTTCTTGTCTTGCTTATCTTCTAGGCTATATTTTGCCCAGATATACACATACTTTTTTCTTCTCAATATTCTTCTCACTTGCGAGCCACTCAGTTTAATTCCTGTTTCCTTTTCTAGATGCTCTGCTAATCTTGCCGCTGTCCATCTCCCGAATTCATATCCCAATTCCTTCCGGTCTTCATCAACTATTTTCAATAGTAAATTAATATATTCCTCTGTGGCTTTTTTATGATTTCCATTTTTTCTCCCATCTTCTAGACTTTCTAAATTGTTAGGATCGCCGTGAACACACCAAGGGGCGACCGTTTTGAGTGAACAGCCAATAAAATCAGCTATTTCTCGTTGAGTTTTTCCGTCGTTTAGCAAGAGAAACATTAAAATTCTTTCCCTAACTTCTGCTCTTTCTTCTTCTTTAAGAGCTTTTTGTAAGTTTTTCTTTTCTTCTAAATCTAGGAAATCTTTAGCTGGCATAAGTAGAATTTTTCTCAAGTTACTATTTCTATTTTAGGTGGTTTAAGTGCGTTTTAGCTTATCAGCCCCTGTTTGAGAATGGTTCCACGGTTTATCAGGTAGTTCGCTTCTAATCGGTTTCTTCTTCATCAATAATTGCCGATCGATCTAATAATAATAAATCTCGCAGGCGATCGGTATCTAATTCTGTTAACCAATTTTCTCCAGCATCTACGGTTTGTTCCGCTAATTGTTTCTTGCTTTCGATCATCTCATTAATGCGTTCCTCTAGGGTTCCCGTACAGATGAATTTATGTACCTGAACATTGCGTTTTTGTCCGATGCGGAAAGCGCGATCGGTGGCCTGATTTTCTACGGCCGGATTCCACCAACGATCGATATGAAAAACGTGATTAGCGCGGGTTAAATTTAATCCTGTTCCCCCCGCTTTGAGGGAGAGAATAAAAATCTTTGGTCCCTGGGGATCATTTTGAAAGCGCTCGATCATTTCTACCCGATCTTTCGCTTTGGTAGAACCGGAGAGAAATAATATTTCCTCGGCTAATTTTTTCTGGAGATGGGTTTGTAGGAGTTTTCCCCACTCGGCAAATTGTGTAAAAATTAAAGCTCGATCGCCTTCTGCTATCACTTCCTCTACCATGGCTTCTAAACGTAATAATTTTCCCGATCTTTGACTGGTTTCTAAACTATTTTCTTTCAAAAAATGGGCGGGATGATTACAAATTTGTTTTAGTTGCATTAGCAAGGTTAAAATTAATCCATGTTTCTGAATTCCTTGAGTTTCTTCAATTTTCTGGAGCGTTGTCTCGACTAATTGTTGATAAAGTTGTCCCTGTTCTTTCGATAAACCACAAAAAATATTCATTTCCTGTTTTTCTGGTAAATCTTCAATAATATTTTTATCGGTTTTTAATCTCCGTAAAATAAAGGGACGGACAAGGGAACGTAAATTATGCAGGGATTCTTGATCGCCGTATTTTTCAATAGGAAGAGCAAAACGACGCTGGAAAAATGTTTGAGTTCCTAAAAAATTGGGATTGAGAAAATCCAAAATTGACCATAATTCCGTCAGGCGATTTTCTACGGGAGTTCCCGTTAAGGCAATCCGAAATCCTGCGGGTATTTTTCGCACTGCTTGGGATTGTTTAGCCGTAGAATTTTTAATATTTTGAGCTTCATCTAAAACTAAACCTTGCCATTGTACTGCTTCTAAACTGGACAGATCGCGATAGATTAAAGGATAACTGGTAATAACAACCGATTTATTTTTTACCTCTTGAGCAAAAGCTTGACCTTTTAATCTTTTTTCGCCATGATGCACAAAAACAGCCAGGGTGGGAGCGAATTTTCTTAATTCATGTTCCCAGTTATTGACCACAGAAGTGGGAGCCACCACTAACACAGGATTAACTAACATATCCTGTTCTTTTAATGCTAGTAAAAAAGCAATTAATTGCGGGGTTTTTCCTAAACCCATATCATCGGCTAAACAAGCACCTAAACCCCACTTTTCTAGGAAAGCTAACCAACTAACTCCCTTGATTTGATAGGGACGTAATTCCCCCCGAAATTCCCGCGGTGGGTTGATTAATTGAATCCCTTGATTGTTATTTAAATTATCAATTAATTCCTTTAATGCTCCCTCCGCTTGGAAATTGACTACCGGCAGTTTAGCAATTAGATTATTATCTCCTGAACTCAAGCGCAGAGCATCTTCCACCGAGAGATTAAGGGGCGCGATGGTATTATTTAAAATTGCCTGAGCTGCTTTGACATCGGTTGGTTGTAGGATTAACCATTTGCCTCCCACTTCCACCACTGGCGATTTTTTCTCTAATAACTTATCAAAATCTTTTTTCGATATTTCCTGTTCCCCTACCACTAATTTAAGCTGAAAGTTTAATAAACTGGTTAAACTTAATCTTTCTCCTTTTTTGGGGGTGACAGTGGCAGCAATCTTAATTCCTAATCTTTGTTCATTACTACCAGCAGTTAAACCCGTTGGCAAAATTACCCCTAATCCCTGCTCTTGCAATTGCCAAGCGATCGAGCGAATAAACTGATAAACTTCGATCGAATCAAGAGAACATTCCTCCGGGTGTCTCTGCTCTAAACTAATTCTAATCGGTTCGTACAATCGCGCCGCTAATCCCAATCCTTTTAAGAGAATTTCCTGAGGATTATTGACAACTCTTTGATAACTATGATAACTTTCTTTGCCCTCTAACCAAATCAACTTGGCACTAATGAGAAATTCTTGATCATCTAACGCTTGTAAATAATAGGTTAGTTTCCACACTGTTCCTAGACTGGGAGGTTGTAAGGATAAACAAACACGGTATTGATTCTCGATTAATTGGCGATTATTGCCATTAACTAAACTTTCTTGGATAGGAAACACCCAGTTATTATAAGCATTTTCTAGACGCTGTAAATTCTTGGCTTCTAAAGCAATGTCATGATGATCACCGCTTAAAGATTGTAGCCAGGGTTTCACCATCAATGAGGGGGAAATATTAACACCACTATCTATCTTTTGTCGCAAACGAGCATCGACAATATTTTTCAAGCAATCGAGAATAATTATTTGTGGTTCGCTATTTTCTTGATAGGCAAGACAAACCGGGGGGATGGTTTGGATAAACTTAGCTAAACGAGTGCGATCGATGGTACTATCTAGCAGCGGATACCAGCAACTTTCACCTTGATTTATTCCCGCTAAAAATTTCCCCCTTGCTAATAAATCTAAACTCCAACGGTGCAAATACAGCCAAAATCGTAGATCATTGCCGATAAATTCGGCCTTAGCTAGGGGTAATTTCTCCCATAACCGCACTATCATCCCCGCAGAAAAAGTTAATCCCGATACCTGCCATGGTTGCCAAGACAAGGATTTAGCCGTGGGTTCGAGAATTTGCCCCGACAGCAGCGGTAAAAAATATTTTTTCCTTGGGGGGGAATAACTAGGTAAACTGAGCTTGATTGATTCTGGAGAATAGCGGTCAAGCTGAGGAGAAAATTTCTCGATAAATTGGGATAATTGCCCTGATTCTAGACAAAAAGGATGATTTTCCTTTGTTTCACTTAATTCCTTCCCTTGCCACTGTTCACCCCAAAGAAAAAAAACACTATCTTGCGAACGAATCAGCCAATTACCGTGTAGAGTAGTCATTATAAAATAGGGAAATTCCTCTAAAAAACCTGCTGTTGAAAAGGTAACAAATCTCGTTTGTCGCTTCTTCTGACCTTAAGAGCCTCTAATCTTCTATTTTAGTGGACAAGGGCTGATTTCTCAAGCAGAATCTAGTTCAGCGATTAGCCCCGATCGAATGGGTATTATCAATAATAATAAATAGAGTTATTTTTCAACTATGTACAAATCGATCGCCCTCACCCTCGTCCTCAGTCTTCCCCTTAACTTCTCCCTAGTTGGTCAGACGGAAGATTTAAACCACCTACAGCAATTATTATCCACCCGAAAATGTCCCCAATGCGATCTGAGCGGTTCGGGGTTAGTGCAATCGAATCTAGCTGGGGCAAAATTAAATGGGGCCAATCTCGTCGGGGCCAATCTTAGTCAAGCTAATTTAAGTGGGGCGGATCTGAGTGGGGCAAATTTAACCGGCGCCTCTCTTTTTGGTGCTAATCTCACTGGAGCGAACTTAACCGGGGCAATCTTGACGGGTGCGGATTTAAGAGGCACTTATCTCAATAATGCTAACCTCGACAACACCAAACTAGACACTGCCTATGTACAGGGTGCGGTGGGAATTCCCAGTAGTGCCGGTACTCCTGAACTATTCTACGGACTAGGAATGGTGGAAGGAAAACAGGGACGCACCAGCGCCGCTATAGAAAATTTTAATAAGGCCTTGACAATTAACTCGGAATATGCTCCAGCCTATCTGGCCCGGGCCATGGCTCACTATCGTCTGGGACAAAATGCTCTAGCGGCCCAGGACGCTCAAATGGCTTCGACTCTCTTTGAACGGCAAGGTAACACCCCCGGTTACGAAGCGGCAGAGAATTTTATTAAAGGCATGGAAATCGCCCTAAAACCGCAAGAACAAGGTGGTGGCAACGCTCAATTAGACCAAATGGTGCAGGGGATTGGTTCTCTGCTCTTACAGTTTGTTTTACCCGCTTTGGGACTGTTTTAATCCTCGTCCGCTGGCTCTTCTAAATGTTCCGAGACCGCGTAATAAAGGTCAAGAACATGATGATCGGCAAGACGATAAAAGACTCTCCGTCCCTGTTTTTGGTATTTAACTAATCTTAAGGCTCTTAGGGTTCTTAACTGGTGGGATACGGCCGATTCACTCATCCCTAAATCGTCGGCTAAATCACAAACACATAATTCTCGTTTGGCTAAAAGCGATAGAATTCTTAGGCGGTTGGCATCCCCCAAAAGGCTGAAAAATTCGGCCATTTTTTGGGCTTTTTCTAGTTCTAATCCCTGCAAGTTCTGGAATTTCCCCTCTTGGTGATGGGATTCCCCGCAAAACGGTGCTATTTTCTCTATGGCCATGTTTTTTCCCGATCGGTTATTAATTCCGATACTTTCCCCTTCTTCCCAATAACTAGGGTTTGCTGAAAGGTTTTTAGATTTATTCGGCAAACCCTAACTAAATTTAACCGCAACCACAGCCCTTGTGTCCACAGCCTTTTTCGTTAACGTGACCATCGGCACAAGCTTGGCAACAGTAGTATTGATCGTTTTTTTCGATGGCATCGGCGATCGATACTACACACAAACAGGATTCACAAGCACATTTCATGGTGGTGACAGCGATCATGGTTACTACCTCTGAACTTCTTTACTGACTTTAGTATAACATCTGAACAGATGTTCATGGATTGAATAAAGTTAAATTTTTCTAAAACTCAGACGGGAAAGTTAGGCGGTTATCTCAAGGGTGAGGTGGGAAGTTCTCCTTGATTAGTGATCAGATTGGACTTTTGTTGAGCGTTTAAGTCCCACTAGACCTCTTGCATATAGCGCGTTTCACGTTACTGAGGTATCGACAAGTTTTGCCAACAAAGAGTTTAAGCCCCTTGCCCATGCCTCATTCTGATGAAAACTGCTATATATAGTCTAAGGTAGAAAAAAGTTAAATACTGACTAAACCGCCCAATCATAACAACTGAGCCGACAAATTCTGATGTTATTAGCATTAAAACAACTAACTGTTACCCCAGGCGACCGCCTGTTGTTAACTTCACTCACTTGGCAAGATTATGAAAAAATTCTTGACGAATTGGGAGAGCGACGGTCAATTCGTCTATCTTATAGTCAGGGAACTTTAGAAGCAATGACTCCTCTTTTTATTCATGAAAATACCAAAGTTTTAATCGGTGATTTGGTTAAAGTTCTCCTGGATGAATTAGAGTTAGACTATGAACCCGCTGGATCGACAACCTTTAAAAATCAGCAAATGGATCAAGGAATAGAACCAGATGAGTCTTTTTATATCGAAAATTGTGCTGCTGTCAGGGGAAAAAAGCGACTTGATCTGGCTATTGATCCCCCTCCCGATTTAGCAATTGAGATTGATATTACTAAGCGAACCCGATTTAATAATTATCAGCGATTGGGTGTTCCTGAATTGTGGCGATATAATGGAGAGAGACTGGAAATCAATGTTTTGCAAGGATCAGAATATGTTGAAGCTTGCCAAAGCCGACTATTTCCTCAATTTAATCTAATAGAAAAAATTCCAGAAACGCTACAAAATAGTCAAAAAATAGGTAGTGCAATGGCATTAAAACAATTCCGAATTTGGGTAAAGCAAAAGCTTAATGCCTGACTTTAAATGGACAACGAAGTCAGGGAACTTTTGCCGATGATAATTTAGGGGTTACAGTTTTCGATGTAAGGCTGCACCTATTCCTAATACTCCTAAACTCAGTAACCCTAGAATTGATGAGGTTTCGGGAACGGAAGTAACAGGCGGATTTGAAATAGGCATTACTTTTAATGAAACTCCTCCAATATTATCGCTGTAAAAAGAATCGCCAATAAATAAATAAACATTGCTATCTCCCGTCAACGTAAAGGCAGTATTTTGACCATTAGCAAGTGCTAATGCTGGTGTAGCATAGGTGCCAGTTCCTTGACTAATGGAGAACTCACTAGAGCTAATCGAGTAATTGTTAAACCATCCCTTTTGACAGTTTGCTCCATTAGCATCACATCCTTGAACAGTCCCCCAAGCATTCCAAGCATCGTACATACCCCCATCTGCTACTCCTATGTAATCAACTTGATAATCTCCTGCTGAAAAAAATTGAACAATTGGATTACCTGTATCATTAATTACAGAATTAATATTAATAATAGCTGCTTGAACAGGTACTATCGTTAGGGTACTAACAGCAATAGCAGAGGAAGTGATCGCAACCCTTAATAAGTTTTTCTTACCCCCCCCGCAAAATCAATTAGTTTTACTAATGTCATGATTGAAAAGCCTCCGGAGAATTAGATTTGAGTGATTGTTTAGTTGTATAGTAGTATAGTAATGAAGCTTTCTGGATTGCTCAGGGGAAATTTAAGTAAGTCTTTGGGATCGCTTTAGGAAAGTTAATCATTGGATAAAATCAATGCTAGGGAATATTTAAGGATTTTTTGAGGGCAGTTTGAACTTGGTTTAGGATGTCTGAGGGTAAAATGCCTAGTTTAGGATTGAAAAACGGACTGGTTGACCGTCGCAATCTTGTCAGTTCTGATTACAGAGGTCTTCGAGGTCTTCTAAGAGAGAAATTTGTTCTGAGAGGGGAAGTTGATAGACTAGGGTTTTGATTTCTTCAAGGGTTAGGGTGGAAATCATAAGACTCTGGGGTTGTCGAGATATACATTTATGTCAAGCAAACGCTTAATCCCTAACTTCAAATGGACAACGAAGTCAGGGAACTTTTGCCGATGATAATTTAGGGGTTACAGTTTTCGGTTTAAGGCTGCACCTATTCCTATTGATCAGTCATCAGTGATCAGATGTGAATTTTTAAGTGTGCAGTATTAAATAAGCTAAACGGCTGGCGTTGTCAGATTAAGAGATGATGAGGTAAAATAAATGAAAAATAAAATAAGCAGAAAGAACAATGAAATGCCCAGAATGTCAAAGCCATCACATCAATAAAAATGGTCATC
>VYLV01000369.1_pt1 | contig 10711 bp, 10 predicted proteins | sample 5114191 | NCBI WGS metagenome assembly VYLV01 (sample SAMN12291782, study PRJNA351875) | freshwater metagenome | isolation source: freshwater lake | place: USA: Michigan, Little Long Lake | collected 2013-08-08 | reverse complement strand
CACCGTTGAACCCCGCCTTGCCCTTCGCCAATATGCTGATAATGGGTGATAAAAAGGGCGCGTTTTAGGGTCACGAATGCACCCTTTTGTCGACCATTTGGCGATATAATTGAGCATATTGATCAACGATGACGCTCTCTGAGTAAGCGCTTTCCGCACGATTCCGACAAGCCTGTCTGTTCAGGTCAAAGGGCGCATTAATCGCCTCGACTAGTTCATCCAGAGTGTCCCTGACAATGCCTGAAACGCCGTCCTCAACGACCTCTGGTACAGCACCCCGGTTAAGTCCGATGACGGGCGTGCCACAGGCAAGCGCTTCTGCCATGACAATTCCAAATGGCTCTTCCCACAGGATCGGCATCAAGAATGCGGCGGCTTGCCCAAGGAGCCGGTTCTTCTGAGCATCATTGACTGGACCAATATACGTAATCTGGTCCCCATCAATATGGGGCATGACGTGGGAATCTACCCAGGCCTGTTTATCTGTCGGTATGTTTCCAGCGATAATGAGTCGCCTGCCCGTCCGCTTGGCGATTTCGATGGCCAAATGTGGACCTTTGATTTCTTCAATACGGCCCAAAAAAACAAAAGGTGCTTCAGCCGATACTGTTGGGACAAAGTCGTATATTGAAAGGTCTACCCCATTTGGGATCATGTGCCAGGTACCAATGTCATTGACGGACTTAATCATCCAGTCGCTGATTGCACTGAATTCTAGGCTACCCCCAGCCAACTGAAGCGCAAGCTTGGTTGTCTTGCGGCTGATCTCGCGCTGATAAGACATGAGTTTGGGCGTTGAATTGGCCAGGATCGGCGCGAGGTAGGCTATGCGACTAAAGCTATGCACGATATCAAATTTGCCCGCCTGCACCTGCTGCCACAAGGCACCTGCATTCTGAACTGTGTGCCAAAGGTTCCGGCTATCTTTACCACGCCATTTAACCAGATCGCCCGCTGATTGGCTATCGGCGTGGGCGAACAAGGTTACTTCATGGCCGCGTCGCACCAGTCCGCGAGCCAGCATATCGATAATTCGCTCGATGCCCCCGTAAAGAGTTGGTGGGACCGGCAGCTCTGGATCCGCTGTGAGAGCGATTTTTAATTTGGTCTTTGTCAAAACAAATCCTCGTTTCCTAATCGGCCCGATTAGCACCATTTAGACGCAGTCTTTCTGCCGCCTTTTGTATCAAGCGCGCTGCGCGCCACCCCATGAAGGTTCGCAACTTTTGAAAGCCAGGGGGACCATCGGGAGCGAGTGTCGAACCACCCAATTCTCTAATCCGCTTGGCAGTGGCAGTTCGTAGGTCGGCGTAGTCTGGATAAGTCAAATAGATAAAGTCTTGGAGACAATTGGCGCAGGCTAAGCGCGCACTTGGATTATCCAAAACTTGAAGCAGATAGGTCGTGCCTGTATGGACCGATCGGAAAGCTGATTTAATTGCTTTCGGGCTCCGCTTCCCTGACAAACTATTTGAAACCGATGAACGATAATACAGCCCAGCTTGAGGTGTGTAAGCCATCAATCTCGTACGAGACAAGATACGGCCAAAGAACTCGAAATCATCGTTTAAGCTTAGCTGCTCATCCCAACCACCAAACCGCTCAATCATACTGCGCGGCAACAAGAACATTGCCGATTGCATCATTTGTCTCGCATCTATCCACTCTTGCACCAGCCACGCAGGGCCAGGCATGTCCATCTGGCTCGGACGAACTTCAAACTGTTCGGGCAAGGTCTTACCCTTAAACCGTACCCAAGGCGAAAACGCGACTACGCCCTCCCCCTCTTGACCACGCCGATACAAGGCTTGGAGATGATTTGGATGCATGACGTCATCAGCGTCAAAATAAATGACAAAGTCACCATTTGCCGCAGAAAATGCCGCATTACGTGCCGATGATGCACCGCGATTGGCCTGCGAGATCACCTGAATTCGCGGATCTTGGTAACGCAACAGGATAGAGCGCGTGTCGTCTGTCGACCCGTCATCAACAACCACAATCTCAAAGTCATGAAAGCTTTGATTAAGCACGCTCTGGATCGCTGCTTCGATATAGGCGGCCGCATTATAGCAGGCGATAAGTACTGAAATCGCCTTTCTACTTTCTGCCATTGCATGATTCTCTTCTACGCGCTTTTCGGCATTGAGACATGCATGGCTCATGCCAAAAGTGAGCACTGGACATGTAACGCAACGCCTTCAATTCGGTACTTAGCCAATTGCTCTTAAGACAATTTTCTAAGCGCGGGCTTGAAAAATCGAATTGCTTGCTCGCGCAACTGGAGCCCGGTCAGGGGAAAAAGATAAGCGAGGCTTTCAAAAAGTGGTGACCCAGTTGGGCGCACTTGAGGAGCTAATCTGAGGGCTAGTTTTGCCGCTTCGACTGCAAGCGCTTTCTGATCATAAGATAAAAGCAACGCCGAAACGCTCCAAAGCCCTGCAGCAATCTCGCGATGATATGCATTGGAATCCGAGTAGGTCAAACAAAGCTTGAGGGCTTCGAGATTTGAAACCGCACATTTTATCTTGTTCTGTGCGGACATTGAATTGCTCAAGCGATAGTTGATGATGGACAATTCGCTTTCACTGGAAAATGCCAAATTACCAAAAGCCAGTTTCTGATGAAACGCTGAATCCTCAGCATACAGAATTTTCGGGTCCTCATCATACCCGCCAAGCGCAAGATAAGCTGATCGACGATAGAGACCACAGAATGGATTGATCTGTTTGCCGATAGCATAGCCCTTTGGATCCGTTTCGAGGGCGGTTTGATCAAACCTTTGTGTTAAAATCAGTTCGTTCGTTTCGTTGTCGCGATACTCATAATCAAAAAGCACAACATCGAACTTGTCCTTTGCGATCCACTTATGTGCAAGTTCGACGAAGTTCGGGAGTAGCTCGTCGTCCGCATCATGAAAATGCATCCAGTCGGTCTCAACCGAAGCGGCAAGCGCATTTTTTCCAGCGCTGCATCCCTTATTGACGGCGCCTCGCAAAACCATGGCCCCATTGGCCGCAGCTACTTCAGCCGTGTTGTCGGTGGAGCAATCGTCATACACCCAAATCTGGTCAAAAGGCCGAGTTTGCGCTCGTGCAGAGTCCAACAAGCGCGGCAAATAAGGTGCCGCATTATAAGCGGGGATCAAAAGCGAGAGGGTAGGCTTAGACATGACTACTTGCCTTTGAGTTTGCGGACGAAACGATGCCCAATATGCTTTAGCAACGGCTGAAGTGGGAGATTGTTGAGGAAGAAATACTTCTCGGGCCCAGGTTGTCTAGGCCGCGCAACTTGGCTCAACCAATCCGGCACTTCTCCACCACTTTGTTTTCTGTCGATTGCTCGTTTGTAGGATTCGATGCGCCGCTTGGCAATCAGTTCCGGGTCCAATAACGATGCAACTGTCTTCTGCGCAGCAGAGCCCATGGTCGTACTCTGCTCAGCGCTGAGTTCCAAAGCCCGTCGCAAGGCGGCTGCGAGAGCCTGCGGGCAGGTGCCATCATAGATAAAGCCGTTGACGCCGTCTTCAATCAGTTCGGCAGCGCCTGCACGGTCCGAGCAAACAACTGGACGCCCGGAAGCCAAAGCCTCGATAACCGTGAAGTTAAAGACGTCCCATGTCGATGGAACAAGATTCACTTGAGAAGAGGCTTGTAGGGTTTGAACCGTCTCAGGTGGTACAGGGTCATGCGTAACAACACGTCCTTGCCAAATGGCCGGGTACATCTTGAGCAATTGGTCTTTGGTCGAACCGATACCCGTTTCAGAATTAACGAGATCGCGACCATACCAATGCACGACTGGACAATCAGGCAGCAAGGTCAAAGCTTCCGAAAGAATCTTGGGCCCCTTCCACATTTGAATGCGGCCGAAGACAGATATCACGGGCCTGATCGTTGCCGGCTGGCTTTGAGAGCCTGACCCAATCCAAGCTGGAGGCAGCAATTCAACCGCATGACTGCCTGACGCCCGGTTCCAATAATCCCGATTTGCTTCACTATAAGTTTGACAAGAGGCCACTAAAGAAGCGACTTCTGACTCAATGGCAAGTGACAGCGCGCCGGCAATCTCTTCGCCGATGGCTGGGTCTTTGCTTTGAATTTGTCCAATACTTCCATGCATTTGGGCAATCACGGGTGTGTTGCCGGCGAGCAAGGGCGGGACCATTAGCAACCCAAAATCCGTTGCCTCAATAACATCAAATGGACCATTCTCTCGGGCTTGTTCCCAACTCGCCCAAGCGGCAGCGAGATGACGGCTGAGAGAGTTTCCAGCTTCTGAATCACCACACCGTCGACGGATGTCTGCGAAGGTATGGCTGAATTGGCGAAGCAGCTTCCTTCGATGACAGTTACTTCTGCCCCCGCGCGCACCAAGGCAGGTGCTAGATTTCTATAAAAGGTGCCTATCCCGCCACCAAAGCCGGTGTATTCCGGTGACAGAAAGCAGATCTTTAACGTCACTTGTTTGTCCTATCCCAATTGCATTGTGTTCAGTGGCAACCCTTTGGAGGTCAATATGGGCTCGCCGTGCTCAGCGCGGAAAGGGGCGGCCACATAGGGGGACCAACTGAAAAACGGATGCCCTAGTCAGTCAATTAACGGAGAAAGCAGCTTGAGCGGCGAGCCAGATCGCTCTGCCTCAATCCGATTAGAAAGTCGTGCTCTAGCCATCATAAGGGCACCCGACAAATCGACCACACGCCTCCCAAGACCGGAGTCATGCAGCCCTTCAAGATTAAGGTGCTTCAGTCGATAGTAATCCATCGGTCCGACAAACCCTGATGCAGTTGCTGGGCCTCGCCGGGGTTTGGGGCCCGCCCAATGGATTAGTGTCGAATCCGCTTCATTCACAATGGGCCCCGCACGGGGTGCAGGAAAACGCTGATTTAAGTCGCTTTCGCTCAAAACGGCCACTATCGCTTGTAAGTCTTTTTGAGCAAATCGAAACGATTGGGATTCCAATTTGGCTTGGACCATAATATTCAGAATGCCCTGATCTAAGAAAATCGAAGACGGTAGAGCGTTCATGAGGTCTACCAGGTCAAGATATTCATCAATCGAAAACAGTCCTTTACTGGCACCAAAAGTACCAGAGTTAAACAGCGTGGACCGATCCTTACAGCCGACCTTCCAGCGGTTCGGCAGATCATCGACGGTGAAATATTGCTGCTTTAAAATCGTGTCATCCACGGTTTCGTGAGAAGTGTTGGCTACAAAATCAGCGCTATTGAGCCAGTTCGGGTCGAAAAAGCGACCCCAGCAGACAGTGTCAGCATCAATGTGCAGGAACCTCTCGAACGGCGCATGCCAAAAGGCCAGCATCTTAGTTAGACCGTACCCATAACTTTTAGCCCTGAGCCGAGGGTCTGCATCCGAGGGGTCGATGTATGTCACGCCGTAGCGCTTTATCAACGGGCTGATAACAACCCGCCCATGCGGGATTAAGCAAATCGGCGTGTTAGGATAGAAATCCCGAATGCTGCTTAAGCAACCCGTGAGTAAATCTCTGTCGCCCCAATAGCACGGGATTGTAATGCCAAAGCTATTATCTGCCACGTCCCGCTCCTAGGATTTCCCTTTGGGAATTGATTTAGCCGGGAAGCAAGCCTGTTTGACGCCAGCCAGCAGCACTCTATCAAAGAGCAAACTTGGATTTCTTTGGGCAGCCAATTTTAAGGCAGTCCAGACTTTCTCATTGTTTCGATAGTGCTCTCCGTTTTGGTTTAACAGGAGCTGCTCAATCTCCGACCTAACCGCCTCCAACCGGGAAAGGTTTCGAAGGTATTGGCTGCTGAGCGTTTTTGACAAGGACACGCGCATTTTCACGAAGTGACCAAGCGTCCGGGTCTGAGTCAATGAAGTTTGTGCTAGGGCATGAACTCGAAATTTTACTACTTTTTCTTCCAGATAGCATATCTGAGGCCATTTCTCTAAATAACGGGCAGTCGAATACATGTCGAACAGATATAGATCCGTCGGATAGCCATTGATTTCGCGCAATTTGCTCGTCTGAAAAATTACGCCTGGTTGATGCCAAGCCAAACCTTTTGGCCGTGTTTGTATTAGCTTTAGAGCAGTGAGGTTGCGATTGGCCGATACCCACTCACCGGTGTCGTCGAAAACGACAACGTCTGATGCTAGGGCGTCGCATTCTTTTGTTGAAGAGCCGATTGATAACAAGCCGTTTCGCAATATCACGTCATCTGAATTGATATTGTGAAACCAATAGCCGGTTGCCCGAGCAAGGCCTTTATTAATTGCTGCCGCTTGCCCATCATCTGGCCCGCTTTCCCAATAGTCGATCCACGAGGCATAGCGTTTTATGATCTCGACGCTTTCGTCTGTTGATCCGCCATCCATGACAAAATACTCAAGATTTGGATATCCTTGCAAAAGCACAGAGCGAATTGTTTCTTCGATGAATTCACCTTGGTTAAAACTGGGGGTAACTATCGTAATGCGCGGCCATGGCGAGCCGTCCGGTCGCAATTCAGGCAGGAGGTCACATGCTTCTGTCCAAGGCCATCCAGTCTTACCAGGTGGCGGTGCAGGCAGATCAGACAGGGTCGGAGAACTCAAGACAAACTCCACAAATTAGCGTAATGATCTTAGAAATTTGCTGGACTGTGCAGACGCAAGCGCTTTCGAACCCTGTTGCGCAATCACCGGACACCCACGGCGCGAGCCCGTTTCTTCGCTCGAGTGCAATTCCGGACAGAGAATAGATATGCCCAGTTTCTTTGAGATTGAGGAACCTCTTCCGTCAACAGGTCTACGTGCGTGGAACAGCAGCAAACATCTCGGTTTGTGCCATCAGAGCCCTAACGGTCTGGGGCCTGACTTTTACCAAACTCGGAAGCGCAAAGACATCATAACTCGGAAGTCCAAGATTAAAAATTTCATGTGCATCAAGGCCGTATGGTTTCAAATTGTCTTGGTTCCATTCGAAAATGATCGTCGGACGGCAAGTCTCGACTAACAACCTAGCACCACGGATTGCCAGGGTTTCGCCCCCCTCAACATCTATCTTTATCATCGAAACCTGTGGCTTCCCAACTTCAAGCCAAATATTGTCGATGGTCTTGGCCGTGACCGAAACCTCCTGAGTAGCGCCCCCTCGACCCGTATCCTCGAGTCCATCATATGCGCCTCGATCTGCACCCGAAGTATAAAAGCTAACTGTCCCATTTGCATCGGATGCGGCGGCTTCAACAATGGTCCAACGCTCCTTCCATGAACTAATCTGCTGCGTTTTCCTTAGAAGCGGAAATGTAAACGGAGAGCATTCAATGCTAACGCATCTAAGATCCTGGCGCTTAGCCAATAGAGCAACACTCATCACTCCAATATTTGCTCCGACGTCAAAGACACAGCTATCCTGCGCCGAGAAAGAATCCATTGCAGATAAAATCTCAGGCTCAAATACCCCTTCCCTCATAATTCGCTCAACAATGACAGAATTCATCGAGGCGAACACTGGCTGGCCAAAATACACAAAATGGCCGCTCTTCCGAAGACTTATGGCCGCTCGCAATTGCCTGAGTTTTCTGCGAACAGCTAATGGGACATTGTTTCTTATAGAATTAAGCAAAGTGCGCTCCTTTGATAGGAAAACTAATGTAACCGCGACTTGCGGCTGGATAAGGGCTGGTGTCTGACCTTCCAGGAGAAACTTGAAGCGTGCAGTGATCCAGCAAATCTGACGATGTTTTGTCTGTCGAAAGATAAAGTCCAATATTGTAGGTGCCTTCGACCAGCCCAATCGGACCAATGGTCACCGTCAAATGGTGCCGTCCAATTTGAAGCGGACACGGCAGGTTCAGGTCATTACGCAAATCCGTAATGCCAAGTCTAACGCCATCTTGGGAGTAAAATAAAATAGAAAGCTCCCTCAGATTTGTATGATCATTCGCTGAGATGTCCATTGAGACGTAAATTTCTTTCGTGACCGGATCATAGCGTGTCTCGAATTGACCCAGCGCCAGCTCTCCGACAACGGTGTGGGCTCTTGAATCACGAATTGAATGATAGCTTTCAATTACTTTAGAGGTAGTCCCCATTTCAGCTAATCTGCCTTCGATCAAGTACATTCCGCTACTACACAGTGCCTGCATCGCGCCCATATTATGGCTTACAAACAAGACAGTCCGACCTTGGCCAGCAACATCCTGCATCTTGCCAAGGCACTTTTTTTGGAACTCGGCATCGCCGACAGCCAAAACTTCATCAACAATCAGAATCTCAGGCTCTAAGTGAGCGGCGACCGCGAAAGCGAGCCGAACATACATTCCGCTGGAATATCTTTTGACCGGAGTGTCTAGAAACTTCTCAACGCCCGAGAAATCAACGATTTCGTCGAACTTCCGATTGATCTCAGAGCGGCTCATGCCAAGAATAGCACCATTGAGATAGATGTTCTCGCGGCCCGACAATTCAGGGTGGAACCCGGTGCCGACTTCCAACAGACTGGCCACCCGGCCTTTGATCTCAACTCGACCCTCGGAAGGTTCCGTGATGCGAGACAGCACTTTCAGAAGAGTCGACTTACCCGCGCCGTTGCGACCAATGATGCCGACCACGTCGCCGCGCTTGATTTCGAAGTTCACATCCTTCAGCGCCCAAAACTCCTCCAATTCGTCACCGGCCACGATCGCCTTTCCTTGCGCCATCTCCTTGGCACCGCGGACAAAGTTCCGAACATTCTGGGTGATTACATCCCGGAACGTGTTTGAACGGTCAGCCGATTGGTGGCCGATGATGTATTTTTTTCCGAGCCCTTCGGCGCGGATCACGATGTCAGAGGTCATTAGAACAAATCCGCAAAAGTTTTTTCGGTCGCTCGGAAAGTTCGAACACCCAGCCAAAGAAAGAAAGCGACGACAAGAAGACTTAAAGCAAAGCCGGGCCAATAAATCTCAGCTTGCCCGCCCAAAAGGCACCATCGGAAGCCATCAATCACCCCGACTACCGGGTTCATTGAGTAGATCAGGCGCAGGTTGTCGGGAACGACACTCGAGGCAAACCCGACCGGTGAAACATACATCCCAAATTGCACAATGAATGGGACGATGAAGCGAAAGTCGCGGTAACGGACGTTTAGCGAAGCAAGAATAAGGGCTGGTCCAAGAGCCGCTAAAACCGCCAGGACCACGAAGAACGGCAAGAGAAGAATTTGCCAACTCGGGAAGAAACCCAAGATCACCATAAGGCCAAGCAAGAGAACAAACGTAACCGCGAAATCCACCAAGGCCACGATCGAACTCGCAGCAGGCACAATGAGCCTTGGGAAATAGACTTTGCCAATCAAGTTTGAATTGCTGACCAGACTGTTCGCGGCTTGAGACAAGATGGTCGAGAACAGGAACCAAGGCAACATGCCCGCCATGACCATCACTGGGTAAGGCGCTGAACCTTCACTCGGTAATTTTGCAAGGGTTCCAAATACGACGGTGAAGATAATCATCGTCAAGAGGGGGCGAATGACGGCCCAGGCAACCCCGATTACAGTCTGTTTGTACTGCACCGCGACATCGCGCCAAGCCAAGATCGCGAAAAGTTCCCGATATGACCAAAGGTCAGACCAATAATTACGCTCCGTGCGGCCAGCCTCAAGAATGAGAACACGCTGCGACTTTTGGGTCGCGGCATCTTCAGTGTGGGCTGCGGGTGAAACCTGTTCTGTCATATTTTCCAAACTCTAAGCGGCAATTCGGGTCAAAAGATTGTGGATCGAAGTCTCAAAGACTGGCTTGCCAAATCTCCGATGAACTTCTTTGGCCAAAGTTTTGCGCGCGGTTGGTGGTGCGGCTTTGAGTTGGCTCAAAATTTTATTCAAAGCATCGGCAAACTGGTCTTCGGTGACACAATAACCCAAGTCACCATCGGCAAGCGCATCTTTGGCTCCGGCCACGGCTAAGCCGATCGCAGGGGTGCCGGCTGCCATGGCTTCAAGAAAGACGATGCCGAAGCCCTCACCGGTGGATGGCAAAGCAAACAAGTCTGCCGCATTGTACAGGTCATTCAAATCTTGCGGCGGGACTTGCCCAAGGAACCGGATATGTTCGCCTACACCTTCCTGGGTCGCCAGGGCTTCGAGCCGCGCGCGATCATCGCCATCGCCCGCAATTAGAAAGAGTAGGCTAGGATGGCTTGGTACGATAGCCTTGAGCGCCCGAATAACCCGGTCATGGCCTTTATACTGTTCCTGAGCACTCAATCGACCCACGGCAAGCAAAACTGGATGCCCACGCAAGTCAAATTTCGCGCGGGCCCCTGCGTGGTCAACCGGCGCAAAGGCTTCGCTCACCGTGTTTGGAATGACGAGAACCGTCTCTGAGGGTATGTCACATTCGTTTAGAATGCGAGAGCGTGTGTCGCGGCTGACGCTCACAATCCAATCTGCGGCTTCAAGGGCAGCGCGGCGTAGACCACGCACCTGACCCCAAACCTCAATGCCATGGACTTGAATAACAAGCTTTGCACCGGACAATCGCGCAACCAGTGCGCCGAGCGGTGCCATATAGACATGGTTACAAAAAATAATGTCCCAAGACTGGGTTAAGGCCAGCAAGGTTTTCAAACTATAGCCAAGCCGGCTGCCAACCGCCTTTAATTGACGGACTTTTGGCGGCAAGCCAGAAACTGGATCGGTCGCGCTACGGGGCAACACATCAATTCCGGTCACACGGGAGTCCCTCGCGAGGGCTTGA
>VYLV01000166.1_pt1 | contig 10873 bp, 11 predicted proteins | sample 5114191 | NCBI WGS metagenome assembly VYLV01 (sample SAMN12291782, study PRJNA351875) | freshwater metagenome | isolation source: freshwater lake | place: USA: Michigan, Little Long Lake | collected 2013-08-08 | reverse complement strand
TACGCAGGGGGTACTTAGATAAAATCAGTATAGCACAATAAAAGTTAAGTTAACAAGCTATAGTTTAAAAAGCCGTCCTAAAAGGACGGGGCTTTAACCCAAAATTTCGGTAATAAGGGAAGATCAAAATTACTTTCTAGAGGACAAAATAGATCATCCAAGCGAAAAGTAGTCTGTTTGAGTTCATAAACGAAATTTACTTTTAGCTTTGGCTACTTTAACCCATCCTGACCAAATTGTCAACCCAGAGCTGCATAGCCGCTGCTTCGACCGTCAGAGTGACTGAGTAAGATACTTTCATGGCTTAGAAAATCCATTCATTATTTTCTCAATTTAACTGCCCGAATTGTTCCTGGTAACGAGCCAACAAAGCTTCTAGTTCTAGAACTCGCTGCCGTGGCGCGTTGAGCTTCCTGCTCGGCGCGTTGAGCTTCCTGCTCGGCGCGTTGAGCTTCCTGCTCGGCGCGTTGAGCTTCCTGCTCGGCGCGTTGAGCTTCCTGCTCGGCGCGTTGGGTTTCCTGCTCGGTAGGAGTCAGTATCCAATTGCCGTCTCGTCCGTACCAGCGCAGCCACAACCGCTCAATGCCTTGACAATTTCCTGCCCAAAGTCCCAACCCCAATTGTACTTCCTCTAGCCACAACTGCTCGTTTTCTAGTCTTAAAGGCTGATATTTTCCTGATTTTAAGGTAAATGCCTGCAATTGGTTGCTGTAGCGATCGAACACCACGTAGTAGGGAATGCCTAAAATTCGTTCGTAAACTTCCCACTTGGTAGGAGGTTGGTTGATTCCCCGCACGGTACGCCCTAAATCTTCTGCTTCCGTTCCAGGAGAGAGTAATTCGATGGCGATGAAGGGAACAATTTCTTCCTGCCAAATCACATAACTCAGGCGCAATTCCTCTCCTTGGTACAGCCGCGAGACTCCCAAAGCGGCAAACCAGTCCGGCCGCTTGTACCATTGGGGATGGTAAGGGTCGTAGTAGAGATTTAGATCGCTGGCGATAAATATTTCTTCGGCAGGATAGTTAGAAGGTCGAAAGGTCTGGCGCAATAATTCGGGTTGGAAGAGATGAAATTCGTCAGGCAAGCCAGGTTCCTCCGGGTTTTCGCTGGGGAGGTCGTACATGGTTGGTAACATTTCTTTGGGTGGAAGGGACGGCGTTCTCTGGTACATGGGGGGAATGTTGCTAGTTTGGTGTTTAGTTTAGCAAGATAATATAGCATTCATGTCAATTTTAGACCCCTGAACGCCGCAAGCCTTGATGCACAATAAATCGGAACAGTCGTCAATTCCTCGTTCTCCATTGGTGAAAATGCCGATTCAAAAATGAAGTACCCCACTGGGGGAGTCTTACCAAAATCCGCCCAGAGGAAGTTAGAGACTTTCGGGATTAATCCCCAATTCCCTAAGTTTAGCCGCCAATCGCTCAGCTTTCTGTTGTGCTTCCTCAGCTTTCTGTTGTGCTTCCTCAGCTTTCTGTTGTGCTTCCTCAGCTTTCTGTTGTGCTTCCTCAGCTTTCTGTTGTGCTTCCTCAGCCGACTCTCGCTCGGTTGGTAACAATATTCCATCTAAAGTTGCCCAGCGAATCCAGACGGTTGTTACCCCTCTATATTTTCCCTGCCAACGAACTAAAGCTAATCCCAAACGACCACTGATTAGCCATCCTTTCTCGTTGGGTTGCCGTGGTTCATATACACCATCAACCAAGACAAATTCGGTCAAATCTTCAGGGTTAAAAGGATCGTACCAGAAATATTCAGGGACTCGTAACTTATCTTGATAAATCTGTTTTTTCTCGGTTTTGTCTATTTGGGCGGTACTTTCTGAGAGTAGTTCAATCACTACATCGGGGGCTTTTCCCTCCTCCCAAGTAACCCAACTTTTTCGCTCCCCTTTTGGTACTCCTAAGACGGCAAAAAAATCAGGTCCTTTGAAGTCTTGATTTTTAAGTTGTGCTGTGCTGAAATAGACGAACATATTGCCACTGGCATAACCATCTTCTCGTCGGTCTAGCCAAGGAGATATAGTGTCTATTAACAAATCCATCTGCCATTTATGCCTTTGAGTTTCCATGGGTACTCCATCATCGCAGGGAAGTTCATCTTGCGTGGGTAATGCAGTTAACTGCATCGGTTGACTAAGCGTCAGAGTTTCCATATTTCTGTCCTATATTTTGGGTTTAGTTATTTAGATTTCCTAGATTTTTTGCCCTCTTTCAGACAAATACTACTTTAATTGACTGGCTATAGCAATTCTAAATGAGTCGTGAACGAGTGGGGATTACTATATGTTACATCACAATTCTAGGCTAAGACTCATTTAAGTAGAAATCATCATCCAAGAGCTGCTCAATTGAAAAAGGACAGGTGATTGGATAATCATTTTCTAATGGTATGCGAACGCCAAATTTAGCTTTTTTTCCATCTCTAATTGCCAGCTTGCGAGCGTCTGGATATACTGAGGAAACTGCTGTTGACAGATAGGGATTGAGAGATGGAGTATCTCGCAAGCTTTTTTGAACTCGCTGCCGGTGTTCGTTGATTGAATCATACCAACTGCCTGTCATAGCATCAGGCCCATCGCCTTGTATCTTGAGCTTGAGTAAATGAGCCAACAAAACCATTAAGTTACTTTCTAAGGCTCTTTTTTCTGACTTGCCCAAGTCTTGTAATTCCTCAATTAAGTGTTCAACGTCTAGTCGTTCAAATTGACGATCTTTTAATTGTTGGATTGTCTGCTCAATCCACAAGTCAAAATCAGAATCATATAAAATAGTGGACATTTCTCGCAGTTTTATTAACGATGTAACTCCGACAATCTTAATACTAACAAATATTGTCAGTTGTGTCAAGTGGCGATATTGTACCCCATATACAATTTTCTGGCTTCAGTACAGGACAAAAAGCTTAAAGATTGCTTTGTGTCTATTTATTAATTACTCAAAGAAAATGCCCAGACCATGCTTTCTAATATGTGAGTAAGCACCAAAAGCAAAACCAATTCCCAAAGAATTAAATTGACTGTAACCACCCGAAAGCAACAGCAATACAGCCCACCCAAACACTCCAGGTAGGACGGTGAGCAAAGCAGTTCGTTTGAGATAATCTAATCGGTGCGGTTTCACAATGGATTTTATAAATAATAGGGGAAGTTTTACATATAAAATAAAAACAACAAAACCGAACATAATCAAGCCGCCCTTAAGCAAAAAAGTCAAAATACCTATATGGAAAGCGTTAATTTCATAGTCCGATACTGAGAAAAACGTTGCGCCTAAACCCTTACCAAATAAAAATTCAATTTCATCTTGCAAAACTTGAAGCCCTCCGATGGCCTCCTCAATTCGCAATTCGGAAGATCGTACAGTAGAGTGTTCAGGATTGAAAAGCCTTTCAAAGATTAAACTATTCTGGAATATATCTGCGAATAACTGCTCAAAATTAATAAAAAATACGGCGACTACCAGAAAGATACCGATCAAGAATAATAGATAAATCAACCGCTTTGGCTGTTTTAGAGATGATTTAGTAGTTAGGGCTCCATTAGATATAGGATAAGATAAACCAAAAGCAGAGAAAATTACCACAGTCAGTACAGACAAGGTAACAGATCTAGTAGCACCAATAAATCCCAAAGAATAAAGGTGAATCGCAACTAATCCCAGTATGGAGATTGTCCAAAACCAGCCCTGCCGACATAATACACCAAGAGCAATTCCAGTCAGTGGCAAGAGTAAAGAGGAATATGCCCATGTATTCCAATCTGTGATTCTTTCTGTCACCCCCGCATTAGCAAGAGCGTTCATTCTCTCAGCTTGCAGTGAAATAGAATAGTAAATAAATACAGTTAAAACAGATACCAGTGAAGTAAGTTGTATTTTGGGGCGATAGGAATTAGCGATAATGCGAAACATTGCCAAGCCACCTATTAGCCATAAACAAACAGATAAATCCGTTCGTATCCAATCAATACTATTGCCAAAAAGTTGCCAGCCCATCCAAGTATAAAAGATAACAACAGCCCCATATAAAATTCCTGTTTTGCCCAATAACAAGCGACGAAATTCTCTATCAATAAGGAAGGCGGTGCCAACAAGAATAACAACAGCAAGGCTTGTACCTGATGCTACACCTACCTTGACTGCGCTGCGTTGTTCTAGGTCAAATTGGGCATTCAAAAAATCAGAAAAAGTCAGCAAAAATAGACTGACATAAAAAATCGAGGTTGCGGCAAGCTTGATAAAGGAAGCTTGAAGGTATTTTTTTTTCTTGGAAATAGTGAGAGTTGGCAGCGGTTGAAAGATGCTCATTACTAATAAAATACAGATTTTACACAAACTCTAAAACTTTTTGAAAAACTGCTCTCAATTGCTCGTTTGAGTGAAGTTGCCTGTACCCTTCAAAATCCGGCTGGATAGAGAGATGTCCTGTGGAAAGTTCCTCATGCAATTGTTCCAATATGCTAACACACTGAGACACACTTCCTCCTTCAATCCCATAGCCAAGATTAAACTTCTCAACCCGTTCGCCCATACAGTAATTTTTACTGGCGATTACAGGTTTCTCGAAGATTGCTGCTTTAATCAATACGTTGACGCTGGGAAAGAAATTTTCATAGGCAGCATAAAGGAGATCGCATATCTGAATAATGGCATTGAATTGTGCCTCAGTAGGAATCCGAGTTAAATGGAAGAAACAGTTTTCTGGGTTGGCTTTGACAATCTCCCCAATTTTCGCCAGTTCTGCGGCTGTAAATGCTGGTTCAGCTAGCCTACCCGCAAAGACAAAAAACCAGCGATCGCTCGCTTGTTGAGAAACTTCCAAAAGGGTGAGTGTCCCTTTACGCTTGTCTAGAGATCCCAACAAGCCAACTATCTTCCTGTGAGCAGCCTTGGCACGGATTTTTTTGACAATCTCGAAGTCCATATCGGGCGGTGATTCATCAGTAAAATCAGGAAAAGCAACCACAGGCTTATTAAGCTTCTGTTGTAACTTGTCAGCAATACCTTCGTCTAGCACGGCAACTACTGGACAGTGGGAAGATTTTAGCACTGATAAGGGATTTAAGATGCCGTGGCGCATCCACTGGAGTTTTGGCGGTATCCGTAGGTAGCCAGGTTGAAAATAAAGCCCTGACCAAGGATAGGGAAAGATGGTGTCGGTGATAGCGGGAATTAATCCTAAGTATGTATCAAGCCAGGCAAAAAAGGTGATATCGGGCGCTTTACCTCGCTTTGAGGAAATTTCTTGGATACTCTGGGCGACTCGTTGCCAGCGGGCTACAGCCGTCGCTCTCGACTGCAATCGGCGGATGGGAATTGGTCTAGTTGCTGGTTCGTGCAACTCGAAGGAGTGAAAGCGAGGTTGCAACTCTGGACAGTGGCTGGCAATCCACAGGTTCATCTCTTCCGGTTCGGGACACAGAGAGATTACCTCATGTCCCAGTTCTAGTAGCGTCTTGGCGAAAAACTTCAGGTAAGTCGGGTGGTGGCCACCCCACAAGGTATCCACTAGGGCGATGGTTTTCATGATCTTTTATCCTTCGTCCATACCTTGCGATGATAGAGCTACAAACAGACCAGTAATTGACAGAGAAAAGATCATCATGATTTAATGCCTATTAAACGAAAAACAAATTTTTCAGAAATTCCTAACTTTCCAAAGACTAATGAAATAGCTCTCCCTAGAGTTTCTAGGCGATCCATACCGCCAAAATAAGAGGCTTCAATGCGAGGAATTAATAAAATTGCAACTAGATAAAAAACAATCATTGTAGCAATTTGTATTCCAGGATTTGCTTTTAAAACAATGAGTACAACATGAAAGCAACAAGCTACAACCATCAACAACAAAGACGAGTATAGAGGTTTAATTAACCAACGACAAAAAGTAATCCAGTCCATCTTAGGCTTAAGACGACGAGACAAATAAATTGTTCCAACGAACGTCATTAGCTGTCCTAGTACTGCATATTGGAAACCAAATACCAAAGCAAAAATAACAAAAAACGGAAGATAACCTAAACCTATAATCATGTGATATATCCAATTTCCTTTAGCATCTCCTTTACTCAGTCCGAAGAAAAATTGTACTATAGCACCAGCATGAATATAGCCTACCCAGCAAAAAATAAACAACTGAAAACTAGCTTTGCTAGAAAATTCGGCATTGACCATAATAGTCAATAAGGCTGGACCTGCAATAATCAGTCCTGAATAAATAAAACCTGCTATTAATCCAATAAACCAGCGCAAGCGATCTTCTGTTCTTTCAGCTACTGACTCTAGGTTATCTCCTTGAGCCGAGAGCATGGGAAATAGATAAGAAGACTGTCCATTTAAAATTGCATGAACTTGCACATATATGTTTTGTGCGAAAGTATAGAAAGGCAAAGAACTACTACCAAATACAGATGTTAGAAATATCTTATCAAGTCCCCATAGTATGCCTGCAAGCTGAGTTAGGTAAACCCACTTTCCAAACGACCAAAGCTCTATAAACATGGCTTGATGCCAGGAAGGACGTGTCAGAAATCCAAGGATTTTAAAAACTATAAAACCAGTACATAAACAATTCAAGCAAGACAAGGCTAACTGAATTGTTGCCAAGGTTAAAATATTAGGAAAGGCTTTCAGTAAAGTAATCCCAAAAATACCATTGGCTAACATAAAAGTAGTGTTGAGCTTTGTTTGCCAGTCAAATCTCTGAAGAGAAGTGAGAAATATATTAAAATAGCCGGTGATTTGTTGTAGCAAAAATACCAATCCTAGTAATATACAGTACAGGCGAGCTAAATCAGGATTGCCCTCATATTTGCTCCACTGAACAATCCAAGGAGAGCCAAAAGTAAAAAGACAAAACCCAAGCAATCCAAAAGCCAAAGAAGTTGAAAAACAAACACCCGCTATTTTCTGAATTTCCTGAGAATTATTTTCTTCATAAGCGCGACTGAGCAATCGCATTGCGGCAGTCCCCAGTCCAAATCCACTCAAGGTGTTATTAATGCCAACAATAGCAGCGATCGCCATAGCAAATCCAGCTTCCGCTTCACCCAACCAACGGATAGTTAACCCTGCAAACAGAAATCCCAAGATCGCTGTCATCAAAGAGCCAATGCCAGTCCAAGTAGAGTTACTTACTGCTTTAGAGAGAAGATTACTCAATTTTCTAATACCAAATAGAGAATAACTTAAAGATGGAGAAACTCCTTGACCGCAGGCCAGCGAGATTTAAAGGTATGACAGGTCTGCATTAAAGCTAACGTATTGGATCGGAACCGATCTAGTTCTCCTGGAATAGTATAGAGGTTAATCAGAGCTTCTGCCATTAGATCTGGGCGATAACGGGGTACAATAATGCCGTTAAAGCCGTTGTGGATGATTTCACGAGGGCCAAGAATGTCAAAAGCGATTGGAACACAGCCTACAGCCATAGCTTCAAGAGGGGGTAAAGGTCCGCCTTCTCCCCAAAGAGTATCCTTACCAATATTCATAGTCAGAAAAACTTCACATGAACGCATCTTTTCAAGAACATGTTCTTCAACACCTTGGATTTGGCAAAATTCTAACTCAAGACCTTGTTTCTGGACAGCATCTTGAATAATCTCTAGATAGGTTTGTGTATGAAGACCTTCGTTCATATAACCAACCCGATAAGACTGCCATTTTTCTGAAATGGGAAACCATTGAGACTGATCGACCAAATTCAGAAGCAGAACGCAGTGGCGTTGAAAATGAGCCATGTGCCAAGCCTGTATCGTTCGAGTAATTGCAGCAGTGTTGCGGATTTTTTTTCGATAGAGATTTGCCAGAACTGGAAAATGGTCATGTTCAGTATGAAATAGTTCCATCTCCCAAAAGTAAAGAGAGGGACTATTTTTAATAAAAGCTTCAGCAATTGCCCAAGAAGTAACACAACGGACATCCTGATTATATGTTATCAAACGGCTAAAGTCTTCCATCGAGATATGAGGCTGATGATCCAGAAGCCAAGACTCATAACTTCCATCATAAGTCACTACATAAGCTTCATATCCCTGCTCTCTTAATAACTTAACTAGATAGTTAAGTTCTTTAACGCCGCCATTAAACTTACCATGACCAGGAGCATCTGCACTACGACAGAAAGACGCAAAAACCAGAGGTTTACTAGCTGGCTCTGCAAACTGTTGAATAACTACTTTGTCGTCAGTATCAGATATATCTTTTAGATTTTTGTTTGCAATTCCAAGTTTAACAGCAAAGTCTCTTAATGCTTGAAATATACCAGTATTTTCAGGAATCAGTATTATTGCTAAATCCTTAAGCAATGAGGGGACTAAGGGAGTAGCTGCCAACCTGATTCGAGCCAGAACATTGCGAGTTCGCCAAAAAAAATTAATCATCAGTTAAACCTATGTCTTTACTTATTGATTGATTGTTCGTGCAAATTTGCCTATTTGTGAGCAAAATAGGTAACTATCCCAATTTGGTGTTTATGCTCGTGACTTCCTAACCAGCCATTCAATAAAATTGTCGTATTATTGAGGTTATTTTGATGATAATGACAGCTTAACTCTTGGCAAATCATCTTGAATGATTCTGTCATTTCTCCACCTAAATCATCCCAAATCATAATAAACTCTTCTTGGTCAAGCAAATCATATTTTTTGATCATATTATATTCATGTATTAAAGCTTTCGGATCATGAAACGCATCAGAGAATATAATATTGAATTTCCTTCCAGATAATTGTTTCCAAGAATTATCGTCAAATATGTCGCCGCTAAGATAGTATATTTGATTGTGATGGTAATCGTATTCAATCAGAGAAGATTTGCCTGTTTTCAAAGAGTTAGCCATTGTATCCCATTCAATATAATCATATCTCTTCTTAAAAAATTGCTCCAGAGTAGGATTGATTTCTTCAATATCAAAACCAATCATGACACTGTTTTCCAAGAAACTAGCGGCTTGGAAAAAATTCTTGCCAACAGACACCCCCAACTCTAGATAATTAACTGGTTTTTTGAGAAAATGGCTGAGATATAGAATCGGATCAGTATATGTAATCTGGCTATTTATTTCCTGATCAATTAGTTCTTTTGAACTTAAAGGAAGACCATAATGAAATACTGAATTTTTGTATGTCTCTTCGTCAATCCACTGGTTGACTTTTTTAAGAGTTTCTCGATTAAACAAAATAACATGAGATATCTCTGATCTAGGAAGTAGTCTTGACACCGTGATAAAATTATCGACTTTTCGATTTATTCTGCCAATAAAAGAAGTTATTTGCTTTAGCATCATCATAATTTATCCTTTCACTTTTTAGTTTTACTGACTGCGTAAATTATATACACACATATACTCGCCGTCAATTTTCTCAGATACTCTTAATCTCCTGGTTTAATTTGCCGAATCAGATACCGTACCTCTGAGAGCAAAACCTCAAAACGCTTGTCTGAATCTTCCTGTCTTTGCCTGATTTCGGCAATTTCTGCTTGCCGAGCTTCATTTTCTCGCTGTTGTTGAGCAGCTATTTGTAACAGTGCTTGTGCAGTTATTCTTACCCCTTCTACTGAATCTTTGATTTCCGATACCGATTCTCGCAATTCCGAAACTGATTCTCGCAATTCCGAAACCGAGTCTTTGACTTCCGAAACCGATTCTCGCAATTCCGAAACCGAGTCTGCCAATTCATCTAGCATCTCATCTGTCCATCTCGTCCGTTCCCCATCCCGTTTTGTCATGGCTTGTTTTTCTCCCTTCTCAGTTTCAATAGCTGCTTAAATTGTAGGTAATTATAGACGCAATCGCCGCTGATTTTATCAAGCTTATGATTGATTTTCTGGTTTAAGTTGAGCAGCTACTTGTAACAGTGCTTATGCTGTCAATTGTAACCCTTCTACTGAATCTTTAACCTCTGAAACCGATTCCCGCAATCCCGAAACTGAGTCTTTAACTCCCGAAACTGAGTCTGCCAATTCATCTAGCATCTCATCTGTCCATCTGGATTGTCCGGCCGAGCTTCTAGTCATGGCGGGCTTTTCTCCTTTTTTAATAACTGCTTACAATTCATTTATTATCGACGCAATCTCCAGCAATTTCGCCACATATTTCCTCTCGACGCATAACAGTTGCTACCATAGCACACAATCAGCTAAATTGTAAAGCTGTATAGATTCTTCATTCAGCCTCCAGGTCAATTCCCATAGCCTTAAGTTGCGCCGCCAATCTGTCTGCCCTAGCTTTTTCTACCTCGGCCCGCCGTTCAGCTTGTTTGACTCTTTCCCGCTCCTGTTCAATCCGTTCACTCCCCCACAATAGTAAATTACCTGATTGCTCCCACCAGCGCAACCAATGAGCCGTTACTGCTGCTTTTTTCCCCTGCCATACTCCTAGAAATAAACCGATTTCTGCCAGCCAGTAACGATAATTTTCATCAGCTTTCTGTAACTCATACTTCCCTGCTACTAAGCGATAAACTTCTAATTCTCCGGTTTGTGCTTGAAAAATAATATAGACAGGTACTTGTAAGATGCGCTCATAGAAATACCACTTGCCATAGGGATAGTGGGGATTGATAGAATACTCCCCTCCCTCCATTTCTGAGATGAATTCCATGACAATTGCTGGCACTTCCCCTGGTTCATCAGGGAGGACAAAATCCGCTGGCAATTTCTCCCAGGTAATGGGGGGTAAAGTATCAGAGATGCGAGGTGCTAATGGGATTGTCATTTAGGCTCTCGTATGATGGTGGTTATGGCGGTTTAGCTTGTTATCGAAAATTTGGGTTAAAACCCCGTCGTTTTACGACGGCTTTAAGCTACAATGGAAAAAGCGATAACCAAGCTAAAAACTGAACCTTGACCACAGATAGTAGGGGGTTTC
>VYLV01000199.1_pt1 | contig 11012 bp, 9 predicted proteins | sample 5114191 | NCBI WGS metagenome assembly VYLV01 (sample SAMN12291782, study PRJNA351875) | freshwater metagenome | isolation source: freshwater lake | place: USA: Michigan, Little Long Lake | collected 2013-08-08 | reverse complement strand
AGGGCGGGCGCTATTCACAGGGTACGTCGCTTATGGCCATGAGGGCGTACATAAGTCATTCAAAATTAAGCGGGCTGTCGTTGCATTTCAAAATGGAACCATTGAAAATAAACAGGTTAGCTGAACAGAATTAAGCACCTAACAAGGATGCTCTCCAGACCAGAGAAAGCAAAACATTCGCCCAATTGGCCTTCAAAAATCGCGCTGCTTACATGCTAACCTGGCCTTAACGCAGCGTTTGATGTGGACAACGTAGCTTAGAACTCAACATGCGGACAGGGGGGCTCTGAGGCTCTGGCAGGCACAACATGCGCCGCCAGCACCGGGCCACCTCGCGCGGGGAACTCAGGGCACGGCGCCCGACTGCACCTCACCTGACGACACCTGACTGGTGTTTTCACTCGAAGCCTCAGCGTACCTCATGCCCCTCCGCACCATGGCCACCCACCTCGCCGTACACCCCCTGGTGCGCCTGATCGCCGAAGGCGAAGGCCAAAACCTAGACTTCAAAAAGACCATCACCAGCGCGGCCAAGATCGCCAAAACGCTGGTGGCGTTCGCCAACACCGCCGGCGGCAGCCTGTTGGTGGGCGTGCGCGACAACGGCACCGTGGCGGGCGTAGCCAGCGAAGAAGAAATGTACATGATCGACACCGCCGCCCGGGTGATGTGCCAGCCGGCGGTGCGCTACAGCTTTCGCGAGCACGACTACAAACACCTGCTGGTGCTCGAGGTGATTGTGCCCGAAAGCCACCACAAGCCCCACCAGGCCAAGGGCGAAGACGGCCAATGGCGCCCCTTTATCCGCCACCACGACAAATCGGTGGTGGCCAGCTCCATTCTGCTGGCGGTGATGCGGCGGCAGGCCGAGGGCCGCGGGGCCATGATTCGCTTTGGCGATGCCGAGCGGGCGGTGCTGCAGCACCTAGCCACCCACCCCAGCCTGACGCTGCCGCAGGTGCAAGAGCTGCTGGCCAACCTAGGCTACCTCTCGGGCAGCGGCAACCGCCGCATGGCCAGCGTGATCTTAGTGAACCTGCTTACGGCCGGCGTGCTACGCCCGCTGCTGGGCGGCGCCGAAGAGGCGTATGCCCTAGCCTAACAGCGCTTCCGCTTAGGTGCGAGCCTGTTCGGCTGCAATTAGGATGGGAAACTGAAAGATTCTAAGCCGAGGCTTTGGCTACCCCGTAGTGGCGCAGCGTAGCCGTGATTTTGTCGATGAGGGCCTGCTCGGCGGGCACCACGCCCTGATGCGCCTCGGCAATGCGGGCCATCAGGCGCGGCAAATGCGCAAAGTCTTCGGCAAAGAGGCGCTCGGGGATGCGGCCCACCTGCTCGCTGCTGAGCACCTGCGGCGTGGGGCTCTGCGAGAGCTCGTCGAACAGGCGCAAGATTTCCGTCTGATCCACCCAGGGGTACACCTCGGCCACCACCTGTGCTAGGGCCTCGCGTTCGAGGGGGTGCACCTGGCCATCGCAATAGGCCAGTCCATAGGACAATGAAATTTACGTGGAAATCAACTACGCGATAGGAAACTGGGGATGGGGCACCGAGGTGCCAAGTGAATAAAGAAGACCGGGTAGGTGACGGTCATCGCTGCACGGCGTCACCTGATGTGAGGGGATCAGCTAAGCTGCGCTGGCCTGCGGGCCGTTCAGCGCCTCGCGCACGCGGGCAATGAGCTCAAACTCTTCGGGGCTCACGTGGCGGTCGGCCTCGGCTACGCTCATCAGCAGGTCGAGCAGCACGGGGGCATCGTCCACCAGCAGCAAACTGGGCAGCCGCCGCAGGCGCCATTCTGACCAAAACGCCACCGAACGCCCATGCTGGGCAAACTGAAAATCGTCGATGAATCCCAGGATGTCGAAGCGGTCTTCGGGACTGAAGCGCTCGGGATGCGCGTGCAGAAAGCGCTCGAGGCTCTGTAGCTCTGAGGCAGATACGTGGCCGTCAGACTGGGCCAGGGCGTAGGCGAGGCGGGCGATGGTGTGATTGCGAGAGGTGGTCATGGCTAGGCAACTTGGTTCAATAAGGGAATAGCAAGCAGCGTGCCAAAAGCAGCCATCCCTTTCCTGCTGCGTGTTTTAAGCGATTTTGCCCCTATCGCCAAGCGCTCCGCCCCAGCGGCCTTTCCCACTCACTCCCTCTGATAAACCAAAGACCGTACCCAAGGGGTACGGTCTGCGCGATGAAAACAGTCTAATGGATAACAGCAAAGTGAAACGGCCAGCTCGGCGCCAGCCGATGCAGCCGCTTAGGCCTTGGCGGCGATGTTTTTCAGATGGCTCTGAATGCGGTCGAGCAGCGCCTGCTCGGCCGGCACGATGCCCTCAAACGACTCGGCGATCTGCTCGATCAGCTCGAGCACCGGGCGGGTGTCGTGGGCGTAGAGGTACATGCCCAGCGACTTCAGCCGCCAGTCGTCCAGCACGGGGCGGCCCAACTGAAAGGCGAAATCGTCGAAGTAGCTCAGGATGTCGGCCTGGTCGTCTTCGGTGAAGGTTTCGGGGTGGCGCGAGAGGTACGCCTGCAGGGCGTCGCGCTCCACATTTTGCACGCCGCCGTCGCTTTGGGCCACGGCAAAGGCCACGCGGGCGATGGTTTGGTTGCGATAGTCGATAGCCATAGGGGTCGGCGTTTAATCGGAGGGAAAGTTGGTCAGCGGTGGCGATAGTAGCTGACTCATATTGGGGGATATCAAAACATGTGCCAACGCCTTAATCATTTATATCTAGGTACTTAACGTCTCCTCCTCATTTGTTTGTGTAGCCGGAAGTGTGCGTCGTCCAATGGGCTAGACAAGGCCAATCGCTGTCCAGATTCGGGAAAAAAGGGGCGGTAGGCTGGCGAGCTAGCCATCCGCGCTCACAGCCGCAGGCCGAGCAGCAGCTGGTCATCCAGTTGCGGGCGGCTGCCCTGCCAGCTGCGCAGGGCCTCCTGCAGTGCCGCGAGGTTGGCCGCGGTCTGCGTGGGGTCGTCGCTGGGCAGCGGGTGCTGCGTGAGCTGCTCTTTCAGGCGTGCCCAACCCCACTTGCGACCCGGGCCGGCAGACTCAGGACCGCCCAGCTGGTCGGTGATGCCGTCGGTGAGTAGGTAGAGCCGGTCGTCGGGCAGCAGCTGCAGGGCTTCGGTGCCATAGGGGATCTCGCTCACCTGGCGCCCGCCCACATGGCGGCGTGTGCCCTTATACTCTACCCATGCGCTGCCGCGCTGCAGCAGCAGCGGGCGGTTAGCGCCGGCGTAGAGGCCCTGGCCGAGGTCGGGCACCAGGGTGAGAATGCCGATATCCATGCCATCGAGGGCCGTCAGGTCTAGCCCATCCTGCTTCAGCGCCTGGCGCATTTCGGCGTCAAGGCGGGTGAGAATCTCGGCGGGCTGTGTCATGCCACGGTCCACCACCAGCTGCTTGAGCAGGCTGGTGCCCAGCACCGACCTAAACGCCCCCGGCACGCCGTGACCGGTGCAGTCGGCCACCGCGATCACCACCTGATAGCCCTGCCGCGCAAACCAGTAAAAGTCGCCGCCCACCACATCGCGGGGCTGGTAATGCAGGGCAGCGGCCACGTCGGCCGACTGTAGCGCCGCCAGGTCGGGTAGGAGGGCCCCCTGAATGCGGCTGGCGTACTGGATCGAGTCGGTAATGCGCGCATTCGCGAGGCGCAGGTCGGCGGTGCGCTCATCTACAGTGCGCTCGAGCACGTCCTTTTGCTCTTCGACCACGCGGAGGGTTTCTTGCTGGGCTTCGATTGTGTCGCGCTTGGAGGCCAATAGCTTATTCGCAATAGTAAATGCTATTAAGATAGTAGAGGTTGTTAGTAACAGCGTACCCAATAATGTCACTAAGAAAAAGTAATCCCCCCCATAGGCCCAAGCAAAATCATACACAATAATTGATAAAGAAGAAAGTGTAATATACAAATATTCAGCAGAGCTTATCCTTCTTTTTTTCATTATTAAGAAAATGAACAACAAAATAAGCAAATGCACAATGCACCCATATAGCCAAATCTGCCTAAGGAGGCCGCCTCTATCAATATTAAATAAAGCAAGTAGAAAAATAGTAGAAACTATTAAAGAACAAAAGCCTACAAAAAATAAGGCTATTTTTTTAAGTAACGTTAAATTATTTACACTAGAATAAATATACAGAAAAAATGCAAAAGACAAATTTCGACCATAAATTAGCAACGCAGGGGTGCTGCGGGCCGGCAACGCAAAGGATTTGAGTATATAGGCATCTATTAAACTTTGGTCAAAAATAAAAAAAAGGCAGCTGATGATTAAATACACAGAATAGGATAACAAAATCGAATCAGGATATAGGATACTGATAATTACAAAGAATATTGTCATTCCAATAAACATCCATCCGAGTATAATTCGGAAGTATGTGTCTCTATTATAATTCAAGTTATCCTCTTCAAAACTATGTTTGTTATTTTTACCGAAAAGTAAGTCGCCTACACCAGGATAACTTGGCCTCTTAATAAGAATAAACGTGCTGTCATTACCAGCAATATTTACAAAGAAGTCATCCTTCTCAATATGTCGCTTGTAAAATGGAAGAGAATCATTATTCAAATTTAGCCTACGCCATTTTATTTTATCATTTGATTGCCATGCCTCTGTATGGCCAGCTTGACCATTCAATCCAGCATATAATTCAGTGCTAGTGGCTATTGTGGATCTAAATATTAACAAAATCCATTCATATCGTATTTTTTCGGGATAGGATGAAGCTCTTAAAAGTCGTATATCTACGTTATAAGCAACAAACTGATTAAGCCTCTGAACAGCAGAATTTAAGTCAACCTCTTGTTCGTTTTGAAATAATAACCGCTTAGCGAATAGTGTAGAGTCGTATAAAGAGAAATACTCAGTGGAATCTGTGATTATATTAGTCTGTGCATGCAGATTACTCGCTATCAGCGTTCCTAGAATAATGAGAAAATAATACTTCATACGTAAAATTATGCTTTGAAAATCACTAGGGAGTCATTCATCTGCTAGACCACATTAATCGATGCTATCTTCGCCCCCTGATGCCTGCTGCTGACCCTGCCCCCGAGATTTCGCTCGTCATCCCGCTGCTTGACGAGCGCGAGAGCCTGCCCGAGCTCGCCGCCTGGATCGAGCGGGTGCTGGGAGCCGGGGGGGTCATGCCCGTAGCGTTCGAGGTCTGGTTCATCGACGACGGCAGCCGCGACGGCTCGTGGGACGAGCTCATTCGACTGCAGAGCCAATATACATGGCTGCGGGCGGTGCGCTTCCGGCGCAACTACGGCAAGTCGGCCGCCCTGAATGTGGGCTTCGCGCGGGCCCAGGGGCAGGTGGTCATCACCCTCGATGCCGACCTGCAAGACAGCCCCGCCGAGATCCCGGCCTTCTTCCGCATGATCATCGGCGCCGACGGGCAAGACGGCAATGAAAAGGCGGGCTATGATCTGGTGAGCGGCTGGAAGCAAAAGCGCCACGACCCGCTGAGCAAAACCCTGCCCAGCAAGCTCTTCAACGCCGCCACCCGCCTCGTCACAGGCATCCGCCTCAACGACTTCAACTCGGGCCTCAAGGCCTACCGCAGCCAAGTCATCAAGAGCATCGAGGTGTATGGCGAGATGCACCGCTACATCCCATTTCTGGCCAAAGACGCCGGCTATCGCCGCATTGGCGAGAAGGTGGTGGAGCACCGCGCCCGCAAATACGGCCGCACCAAGTTTGGCCTCGAGCGCTTTGTCAACGGCTTTCTCGATCTGCTGTCCATCACCTTCGTGCTGCGCTTTCGCCGGCGGCCGATGCACTTCTTTGGCCTGTGGGGACTGCTCTCTATGCTCACCGGCGTCGGCATCACCGTAGGGCTGATCTGGGACAAGCTGTCGAAGATCGCCGCCGGCCGCCCCCACCGCGACGTGGTGGATCAGCCGCTGTTTTACCTCGCCCTAGTGGCGCTCATCATTGGCGTGCAGCTGTTTTTGGCGGGCTTCTTGGGCGAGCTCATCGCCCGCACGGGCCACGACCGCAACCAGTATGTGATCGACGACGAGCGCTAGCCGCGCCGCTCAGTTGAACCAACATTTCGGCCGGGGCAGTGGCGGCAAAATCGGCTAGTTTTACAGCCCCATGAAGGTCCATTTGGTCTCCGGCGGATGCGGTTTTGTAGGCCGCCATCTGGTCAAACGCCTGCTCGCCACCGCCCCCGATGCGCTCATCGTGGTGGTGGATGACCTCTCGACGGGCCTAGCTCCACTTCTGTGGCTCGAAGACCCCAACGCCACCCACACCGACACCGCCCATATGTCCACGGGCGAGTTTTGGCGCTTTGGTCCGCAGGGGCGGGTACTCTTTCTGAAGCAGGACTTTCGCGCCTTTGTGCGCATGCTCACCCAGCGGCCCGGCGCCCTGCGCGACGTGTATGGGTTGGATGTGGACCGCTTCGACGACGTGTATCACTTCGCGGCCATCGTAGGCGGACGCAGCAAGATCGACGGCGACCCCATGGCTGTGGCGCTAGACCTAGCCATCGACGCCGAGTTCTTCTACTGGGTGGTGGGCCACCGGCCGGGGCGGGTGCTGTATCCGAGCTCGAGTGCGGCCTATCCCATCAGCCTGCAGGCCGAGCAGGGGGCCATCGCGCTGGCCGAGTCGGCCATTCCGCTCAGCACCGACGGCACCATCACGGGCAACCTAGGCCAGCCCGACATGACCTACGGCTGGAGCAAGCTCACCGGCGAATACCTGGCGCGCATCGCAGCGAAGTTCTACGGCGTGCATGTGGCGTGCGTGCGGCCCTTCAGCGGCTATGGCGAAGACCAAGACCTGTCGTACCCCATCCCGGCCATCGCGGCGCGCGCGGCCCGCCACGAAGACCCCTTCGAGGTGTGGGGCACCGGCCATCAGGGGCGCGACTTCGTGCACATCGATGACTGCATCACCGCCATCCTGCTGGCACTCGACCGCATCGCCGACGGCTCGGCCATCAACATCGGCTCGGGGCGGCTGACCAGCTTTCGCGAGATCATCGCGCTCATGACCGAGTTTGCGGGCTATGCACCCGAGATCAAGGCGCTAATCGACAAACCCGTGGGCGTGCACAGCCGCTATGCCGATGGGGCCCATGCCGCCAGCCTGGGCTTTACGCCCCAAGTGAGCCTGCGCGAGGGCATGCGACGCGTGTACGACGCCGCCCTGGCACGCGTGAAACAAGTAGGGTAGGGGCTAAAAACCGAGCGATGCGCCGACACCCTTTCACCCCCTGGCTGCGGCTTGAGCGCCTTGCGCCCACCCTGAGCGTGAGCTTAATGCTATTGCTATTCATTTTCAAAATCGCGGTTTATGAAGAAAATGACGAGATAGCCGCTTCGATTCTTCTAAAGCAAGCGCCTCAACACCTTCTGAAAGGCTATTTTGTTGGCTGGGATCATTTGATTGGTGGGCTCTATCAGCCCCTGCCGGATGTCCCGTGGATGGATGTCACGTGCGCACTGCTTTCACTCATTACGGCTGTACTTATCGCAGTCACACTGGCACACGCCCTATCCGATTTCGCCGGGCGAGAGCTGCTGCCTATGTGCTTAGCTTCAATAGCTATTGCAGGAGTATGTGTGATTTCACTCAGCCTTGTTAATATAACTCGATATGCCATATTAATCCCAAGTTTAGTGTGGCTGTATGCGTGTCGCAACTCATTACGGCGTGGGTTATTGCTAACATGTCTTTTTCTTCCATTCGTAAGTATACGTGCATCCTTTTCGTTGATCGGCTTGGTTTTCGTCTTCTCACTCGTTCTATTGTTCGATCTGACTAAGTCAAGGGGAAGGATAGTTTTTCAGAAACAAAGCTTGCTTCTTGCCGTAATACCGATAGCATGCTGCTTAGGGATTATGTTATATGAAGATGCTCGTTATTCAGCTGTGGACACCGATTTTTTTGATACGAGTGTGCAAATTGTGAATAGCGGGAGATGTGCTAATATCCATGCAATGGATACAACGCAGACGCTAATCATCGAGTCGTATCGAAGCCTGATGGTGTACGATGCCAATGTTGCAGTGAAACAATTTTTGGGCGAATGTTCATTATATGACGATCTGCATGCCAAACTAAATCCTAAAGCATGGGTGCAAAGTAAGTCTTTTTTTCAAGCACTCTTGCTGCAATTGGTTCCTCTATTTTTGTTATTCTTATCTATGTATGCATTCAAACGAGTAGTGATCTACGTGAGCCTATTCATGCTCCTGATGATTCTCATTCATTGTGTATTCTTGTTATTTGCAAAATCTGTGCCGCGTGTTATGTTGCCTTTGGGCGTGTTATTCATGACAGTTCTCCTACTTCAAAACAAACCCAGTGATATTCAGAGGTTGCCAAAATATTTTATTGTATTTTTGCTTTTAATTATTAGTGGATTTGCTTTTTATAAGCAGCTAATCGTCTATTGGAGAAATAAACAATACAATCGAAACAATCGCACGTGGGTTTTTGATCGGCCCGTTATATTAGCCAGCGGATCGATGTATTTATTTAATTACAAACGACTCTTTGATGCCCCTCCCATTACGGCTCCTGATATTACATTTATTTACGGTTGGCCTGCCATTACCTCGAATTTAGATGCACTCAACTGCAAATCAAAAATGGCGCTTGGTGAATACGTAGATTGCAAAAATAAATCCAATGACCTACACGCACTCTTAGCCAAGGCTCAACGTGATTCATCCGTGTTGATCGGTGGGGCAGGTGATCAAGATTTGACTACACGTTACATGCGTCATTTTTATGCATCAGATATCAGATTCGAATCCATCGACACAATTAAAAACCTTACCAGTCAGCTTGAAGACGTCTATATATGGCGCTTAGCAGTAGAGCCGAGTATTCTCGATACAGCCAAAGGCACAATGCACAAATGAACGCAACGACCGCCGCTGACTTTGCTTGAATGGAATAGTAGGTATACATCAACCCCAAAGCCGATATGCGATGAAACACTTTGGCGAAATCTGGGAGAAAATGGCACAGACCGATATACGCGTAGGGATGCTCTGCCGCTGATCATAGTCTCTTGGATGAGATGGCCCTGGTGAAATGGGTAGGTTAGGACCCGCACATCCGATATCGGTAGTTTCACGCGGCGCTCTTCGCGTCACACCCATTCTAAGTCAAACCACCCCCGCACAACCGAGCGATGCGCCAACCCCCATTCGCCCCCTGGCTGCGGCTCGAGCGCCTGGCACCCACCCTGAGCGTGGGCCTGCTCGCCATGATGATCCTGTGCAAGGTCACCATCTACGAGGTGAACGACGAAGTGGCGGCTGCGCTACTGCTGAAGCAAGCCCCGCAGCACCTGCTCAAGGGCTACTTCATCGGATGGGACTATCTGCTCGGCGGGCTCTATCAGCTCAGCCCCGACGTTCCGTGGATGGACGTGCTCTGCGCGGCGCTGTCGCTCGCCACAGCAGGCCTATTGGCCTTTACGCTGGCCCAAGCCGTGTCCGACGCTGTGGGGCAGGACCAGCTGCGCGTGTGGCTGGCGGCGATATGCATTGCTGGGCTGTGCCTGACGGCACTGAGCGTCGTAAACCTTTCGCGGTTTGCCATTCTGCTGCCGAGCTTGATTTGGCTGCAAACGGCCCGTGTTTCGCTGCGGCGGGGACTTGCGCTTACGCTCATTGCTGTCCTGATAACACTACTACGCCCTCAGTTTGCCATCATAGGCTTGGTCTTTACGTTCGGGCTCACCCTGCTATTGGCTTGGGTGAATACGAAAAGTGTCTTTCATTTTTCTAAGCAACAGGTTATATTCATTAGTATACCTATTATATTTTGTGTGGGCATTTTGTCGTACGACGATTCGCGGTACAAATCAGCACAAACCGACCTATTCGATGCCAGTGTGCAGGTGTGGGACTACGATAGATGTGCAAATGTCACAATAAAAGACCCGTCCGTCCAATTAATTATCGAGTCGTACCAAAGTTTTATGGTGTACGACACCCATGTTGCGATGAAGCACGCGCTAGACGAATGCCCGAAACCGAGGAATTTGTTTTCGCGCTTAACAACAGACAAATGGATCGAGAGCAGATCGTTACTCCAAGCACTATTTCTGCAAGTAGTGCCCATATTCATCTTATTGCTTTCACTAGTTTCGATTCGCCAAAATATGATTTATATTTTTCTTTTTTCAATTCTCATGCTCGGTATACACACTGTTTTGTTACTATTTGCTAAGTCAGAACCTCGATTTCTCCTGCCGATAGGCGTGTTGTTGATGACCGTAGTGCTGCGTAATCATAGGTACTCCAATTTGCCGACTCAGCCCAAGAATATAATTTTCGGGCTGCTCATTTTAACCAGCGGATTTCTGGTTACCAAGCAGCTCGCGCTGTACATAAGAAATACTCAATATGCGCCCAATAACTTTACGCTTACGTTTGATCGGCCAGTCATTTTCTCACGTGGGGCCATCCAGCTAACGAACTTCAAGCGTCTGTTCGACGCCCCCCCCATTGAGGCTCCTCAGATCACCTTTATTTACGGCTGGCCAGCCAGAATGTCAAACCTGAATACCCTGAACTGCCAATCACAACAGGCCCGAGGCGAGTCCGTCGACTGCACGCCCTATGCGAACGACCTGCATGCACTCTTCGCCACAGCCGAGCAGCAGCAGCACATGGTGCTCGGGGGCACAGTAGAGCAGGACCTACTGAAGCGCTACGTGCGGCATTTTTACCAGGCCGACCTCTCCTTCCACGCCACCGGTGCGGTGAGCAATCGGGTGGGGCCCATCAAAGACCTGCACACCTGGCGGGTAGAGGTGAAACCTGCTGGGCCAGCTGCGGCCGAAGGCGCGAAAGTCAAGTGAATAGAGGGCTGTAAATCGGCCTAGACTTACTCTCCGGAAAAGGCATCTGTACTCACCCCTCGCCGAACCACTTGACCAGCTGGGCGCGGGCCTTTTGGTGGGTGGCGTCGCTCAGGTGTTTCTGAATCGAGCGCAGGGCTAGGCCCAAGAT
>VYLV01000150.1_pt1 | contig 11028 bp, 15 predicted proteins | sample 5114191 | NCBI WGS metagenome assembly VYLV01 (sample SAMN12291782, study PRJNA351875) | freshwater metagenome | isolation source: freshwater lake | place: USA: Michigan, Little Long Lake | collected 2013-08-08 | reverse complement strand
CAGAACAGAGTAAATCTGTTAAGGCAGGTGCGAAACCCCGCAAGGGAAAGAAGCAGAAACCTAAATCGTGAGGTTTGGGAATCACCGTCCGTTTTACGGCGGTGAGGATGTCAACAGCTATCAGTTACTTAGAGCCTCCTGACTTGAAAGAGGGTGTAGGGTGTGGGGTGTGGGGAGAACAAAGCTGCCTTTTGCATGAGTGCATGAGTGCCCCCTGTCTCCCATCTTCTCAATGGTCACTGATCTTTGATAAACTGAGTTTCGGTGAATTGGCGCAACCGATTCGATAATTCATCAGGCTATGGATCAAGGGTAGTAATTGTAAAGATTGACAAAGAGAGGTTGACATAGATGAGATTTCGTGCCTTGTTAGTTGCCTTTTTAGCCTTGTGCTTAGGGGTGTTGACAGCTTGTAGCGACGCGCCTAGTGCCGTCCTGAATAGAAACGAGCTAACCTATGATGAAATTTTAAACACGGGATTAGCTAACAAATGTCCGCAGATTTCCGAGTTCACCCGGGGTACTCTCCCCTTAGAACGCGGCGAAAGTTATGTGGTGACAGATTTATGCTTGGAACCCCAAGAATATTTTGTCAAGGGTGAACCCGTTAATAAGCGGGAAGCAGCCACCTTTATACCGGGTAAACTCCTAACCAGAGATACCACCAGTTTAGAACAGATGACAGCGAGTTTAACCGTAGGCGAAGACGGTGTTTTAACCCTCAAGGAAGAAGACGGTATCGATTTCCAACCCGTTACCGTACAATTACCCGGAGGTGAAAGAGTTCCCTTGTTCTTTACCATCAAAGGTTTCACCGGCAAAACCGAAGCCGGCTTTAACTCGATTAACAGTTCCACCGATTTTGAAGGCGACTTTAAAGTTCCCTCCTATCGTGGTGCTGGTTTCTTAGATCCCAAAGGTCGGGGTGTGGTGACGGGTTATGATAACGCTGTCGCTTTACCCGCTAGTGCTGATAGTCAAGATTTCCAGCGTGCTAACGTCAAAGCGACGGAACTGGGTAAAGGTACTATGTCTTTACAGGTAACTAAAGTTGACGCTTCTACCGGGGAGTTTGCTGGTGTTTTTGAAAGTGAGCAGCCTTCCGACACCGATTTAGGGGCAAAAGATGCTGAAGAAGTGAAAATTCGCGGCATTTTCTACGGTCGTCTCGAAGCTCGTGCCTAATTAATAAATTCAGAATTTCTGGAAATTAAGGCGAATTTCTCCCTAGAGAAGTTCGCTTTTTTCGGCTCTCTTGGGGTTGTTCAAGGGTTACACTATATTTGGTTATTAAAAGCTTATTATTTATTCTCCGTTTTGCCTCTTGCCTCTTGCATGAGTGCCTCTCCTGATATGTAGCCTATACTCAACGGATTTAGTATTACAATAAAGATTGACCTCGCCTTTACCCTTTCGAGCAGGTCAAAGAGTAGAAATTATTATTTTCGCAGAAGATGGTCAGGAAATCAACCCTCAATTAGAGGAGTTACGGCAAAAAATTGATAGTGCAACCGAGCAAATTTTAGCGGGTAATGTAACCGATGGTGAATTAGTTTTTGAGCAGTTAAAAACAAGATTAAGAGAAGAATATGGCTTAGAATAATGGCAATTTATCAATTCTCCCAAGAGGCAATTAATGATCCGGGGTGAGCGCATCTCAAACGCCATTGACAATTGACCAATTTTGTTATCCGCTTGCTGTGTAAGCATTTCAAGCGATACCAGTCAATCAGAATAGTTACGAACTCGATCCATTTGGTCGATTGTTGCTTAACAATTGAGAAGGCAAATCCTACCCAAAAATCGTGGGTAGGCAACCCACATAAAGTTCATTTTGTCAAGAATTTTTAAGATGCACTTACCCTGTGTTGATTTTCTGGTTTGAACCGATTACAATGAAAGTGGACTTAGAACCGGGTAAGAATGTCCCCGCTTGGTTTTTGGATAGCAACTACAACGGTTTATGTTTCCACGTCAATCAGGCATTTTTCCCCCGTACCGGTGCTTGGGATTCGATTAAGAAAGCTTTAAAGGGAACCGATGAGAAGTCGGTCTGGGAACATCTAGCAGGGACAACCAGCGCACCTTTTGAAGTTGGAGAACATCAACAAATTGCCGTTAAAGTGATTGATGACCGGGGGAATGAATTGCTAGTTGTTAAGGAGTTATAAAATGACTGAATCACAAGAAAAATCTAATGAAATAATAAACCTTATAGAACATTTACCTACAATTAAGATTTATCTAACAAAAGAGGAATCAGAGAAAAAAACCTTAGTCAGAGTTATTCTTGAAAATGCTACTACTTATGGATTAATAGGGATTTTAATAGGGGGAATAGTAACTGGTTATGCACAGTGGCAATCAAATCTAGCAGAAAGAAATACTCAAATCATTCTTGAGTCTCTTAAAGAAAGTAATGACTACAATGGCTTGATTGATTCTTTGAATAAACTGTCTTTACTACAGAAAAATGGATTGCTTTCATCGAAAATTGATTATGATAAATTTAAAGAATTTGTCCCTGAGACAATCGCAACAAATTTAGTAACAGCAACTCAGTATGATGTCTTGGGTTTTCAGGCATTATTAGATCAAAAGCTTGGACAAGCACAAGATTATTTTAATAAATCTTATAAAGCTTATCCCACTTATCATAATGTTGATGAAATTAGCCAAAAATTACTTAAGAAAAAGACTTCAGTTTCTGACTGGGGAAAAGAAATATATTGTCCAATTGTCGATCAATATTCATGGGGAATGCCTCCCGATTTGAAACAACAAATGAATCAAAAAGGCAATTGCAAAAAATAATATTATGTCCTACAAAGGCGATCACCCGATATTAATCTCAAGAGGAACCAAACCATGAACTTAGAAGAAGCTATTATTACTGAAATTAAGACACTACCTAAAGACCAACAACAAGAGGTCTTAGATTTCACCTTGTTTTTGAAACTGAAACAAAATCAATATCCCCAACGTTCTTCTTTATTTGGTAGTGATAAAAATATAATTTACCTTAGGGATGACTTTAACCAATCTTTAGAAGATATAATTAAACAAAGTGACGAACAAGATAAACTATTAACCCCACAAGAAAGAACCGAGAAATGGTTAAATTTTGTTCAAACTCTTCCCTCAGAGAGTGCCAACTTACCAGATGAAGCTTTACATCGAGATACTATGTATGATTAATCGATTAATTTCTAGATGAACCTCTATTTGCTTATACTTAGAATAATTCTATGTCAGCCAAAGATATTTTTCATCAATCCGTGTGTATTGCCCTTGAAAAAGATGGCTGGAATATCACCCATGATCCCCTTTATCTTAAAGTCAATGACGTAGAATTTTACATCGACTTAGGCGCGGAAAGATTAATTGCCGCCGAAAAGGCAGGTCAAAAAATCGCCATAGAGATTAAATCTTTTTTAGGCGCATCTGAAGTCACCGAATTTCATCTCGCATTAGGACAAATCCTCAATTATCGGTTAGCATTAAAACAGGAACAACCCGAAAGAATTCTTTATCTAGCCATTCCTCAAGATACCTATGAGGACTTTTTCTCTCGTCAATTTATTCAAGACGCTGTAGCCGAATATAAAATTAAACTCTTAATCTTTAATTCTCTCAAACAAGAGGTGGTATTATGGAAAAAATAAACTACTCTCAACTGATTCAAGACATTCTCACCCAACATTCAGATCATGACAGCAAAAATCACACAGAAACTCAACTTCTTTTTGACACAAAACGCCATCATTACCAAGTCTTAAATATTGGTTGGAAAGAGCAAAAGCGAATCTATGGTGTGATTATTCATCTTGACATAAAAGATGAAAAAATCTGGATTCAAAGAGATGGAACAGAAATCGGCATTGCTAATCAATTAATCGCGGCTGGTGTTCCTAAACAAGATATAGTCTTAGGTTTTCAGGCTCCCTATAAACGCAGTTTAACCGAGTTTGCCTTTAGTTAATAGATAAGAAAAAATCAAAAATCGAAATGACCTACGAAGTCAACGAACCTATCCTAAATTCCCCCTTTGATGAACCCTCCCGTTACTGGTTCATCCGAGAAGGTTATGAACCGGAATTAAAAGAAGGGAGAAGACCGGCTATTGTCTATCCCCTCTGGGAAGGTGACACCGAATGGGAATTAGGAAAAGTTCTCAAACTTTCACCCCCCGATGAATTTTTCCCGGGTTATGAAATGACCCTAGTTAACCACATCAGGAACAAAATCAAAGAATGGAGAAACGAAAACTATCCTAGGGTCATCCGTACCACCTTAGAACTATTAGAATACTGGAACCGAGAAGGGAGAAAGGGAGAGAACATCGCCTATTTTTTGCTCAAAAAGAAGCAGTAGAAACCATAATTTTCCTGATTGAATCACGCGCTGACTTTCGCCAAGGGATTCATATTCCCCAAGACACCCCCATTGACACCACCCTCAAAGCTTTCATCCGCTACGCCTGTAAGATGGCAACCGGAAGCGGTAAAACAACAGTGATGGGATCGAGGGATTTTAACGAACTCGAAAATCAATGAATTAGTAAAACCCATAGAAGGATTAGACTATATTACCGGTTTAACTAAGCCTCAAATTCGGAAACTGGCGGAAGTAGAAGTGATTCAATTAGGATTATTTGAGCAGGTAAACTTAGTGGAATTTGAGAGTGAAGATTATCCAGACCAAAGATTAATTGCTTGTCGAAATCCCTTCATTGCCCAGAAAAATCAACAACAAAGAGAGGCATTATTAGAAGCGGCAGATAAGGAACTAGATTTGATTGTTCAAGCGACTCAAAGGGAGAAAAGAGCTTTAAAGGGTCAAGATAAGATAGCTTTGAGAGTCGGCAAGGTTCTTAATCAGTTTAAAGTCAATAAATACTATAACTTAGAGATAAGGTCAGAAGGTTTTTCTTATCAGCGTAAGCTGGAATTAATCGCTCAAGAAACGGTATTGGATGGTGTGTATGTGTTAAGAACTTCTGTGGAGTCAACCTTGATGGATGCAGCGATAACGGTTAAAGCTTATAAAAGTTTATCTCAAGTGGAGGAAGCATTTCGCTCTTATAAGTCAATTGATTTAAAGGTACGTCCTATCTATCATTATAAGGGTGATAGAGTCAAGGCTCATATCTTTTTATGTATGTTGGCTTATTATGTGGAATGGCATTTAAAACAGTCCTTAGCTCCTTTATTATTTGAGGAGGAAGAAATTGATGATAGTTTTCTGAATGTGATTAAAGCGAGTCGCAGTGAATCCGCTCAGTCTAAAGAGAGAAAAAAACGGAATCAAGAGAACTTTCCCGTGCATAGTTTTCGGACTTTGTTGGAGGACTTGGGGACGATTTGCTTGAATACAGTAGAATGTACGATTATAGAGGGAAGTTATCGTTTTTCTAAGATAACTCGACCGACCCAACTGCAACAATCATGCGTTAGATTTATTAGGTGTTTCCTTGATTTGTACCCAGTAACGGGGCAGCGGAAATTCTCTTAATCCCTCCTACAGCACAGGTTATGGCTTTTTGTCAACGGGGAAGTCCAGTTATTAAATCTCTTTCTCCTACTCAATTTGAAGATTTTCTTCGCAAGAGGCTGAGAGAATCAAATGCAACAAAAGAATTAGAAGCAAACCAACGTCGAGAAATAACAAGAGTTTTAAATAAACTTAGGGAAGCCAATAAGCGAGGTGACTTGTATTTAACTAATCCATATTACTTATCACTATGGGTTGACTTAATTGCAGAAGAATCAAACATTGGAGACGACTATGTTCCTACAATAGACGAACTTCACGAACGGGAGTTAAAAAGAGAGTTTCTCAAATCAATGAAGATAACTGAACATGAATTTTATCAACAACATCCATCGCTTATTATCAACACGAAAAAAGTTTTATCAGTCTTGAGTTATTATATTCTTGAGCAATCGCTAAAAAAGGACATCCATGAAGGCGTTGCCATAAACGATGACGAACTACTTAAGCGTTGGGTACAACCTATATTAGAAATAAATAACAAAGACGATGTTGACAAGCTTGCTAATAAGAGATTAAAATCCTTTTTTCAAAACCCCTGATGGCCAGGATTTAATACTGTTCTACGAATATTTTCACGGAGATACAGGTCAAGGACTGGGAGCAAGCCATCAAACAGGTTGGACAGGACTCGTAGCTAATTTGATCTATCAGGTCGGAGAATATAACTGTCTCAATAGCGCACCTTCTTAATACTCAATTAACGTCAGTCGGACGAGAGAATGAAAGTTTTAACCCGGGACAGGATCAAGCTTTCAGCTAATCCAGGATTCGGGTTAAGTAGGCTCTAATAGATTGTACCCCGTTGACGGGCGGGGCGATCGAGGGATTTAATCGCCGTTTCTAATTCCTCGACGGTCAAACAAGTACCGCCCAGGGCCCCGGCCATAGTGGTAATATGTTCTTCCATGAGAGTGCCACCGAGATCGTTGCAACCCCAGTCTAAAGCTTCTGTCGCCCCCTGTAAGCCCAATTTTACCCAACTGGGTTGATGATTTTTAATGCTATTGCCCAAATAAATCCGCGCCACTGCCGTTAATTTTAATGTATCGGCTAAAATTGGTTGATCTCGTCCGACTCGATTTCTCAGGGGTTTGGGGGCTGATTGTCCCACAAAAGGCAATAAAATAAATTCGGTGATTTTAGCCCGATAATTATTTTCTAGGGCGATTTCTTGCTGTTTTCTAATTTTTTCAAGGTGCTGCACCTGTTGGCTAGGGGTTTCAATATGACCGCAGAGCATGGTACTGGTGGTATGTAACCCCAAGCGATGGGCAATACCAACTATTTCTAACCAAGTGGCGGCATCGATTTTTTCTGGACAAATTACCCGTCTTATCTCATCGACTAACACCTCGGCAGCCGTCCCCGGGAGAGAATTCACTCCTGCTTCTTGCAGGGAAGCGATGACTTTTTCGTAACTTAAACCGTCTTCCCTAGCAATAAATTGGACTTCTTGGGGCGAAAAAGCGTGTAAATGCAGGTCGGGAAAGGTTTTTTTCAGGTTTTTAACAATTTCGAGGTAATAGTCTAAGGAATTACCCTTAATCTTGGCTTTTGGGTTTAATCCTCCCTGCATACAAATTTCTGTCGCCCCACGACGGACAGCATCCGCCGCTTTAGCGATAATTTCCTCTAAATTAAGCCAGAATGCTCCCTCTTCATTTTCATCGCGTCTGAATGCACAAAAACTGCAATGCTGCTCACAAATGTTACTAAAATTAATGTTGCGATTGATCACGTAGGTGACGGTATCTCCTGCCTGTTGACGACGCAAAAAGTCGGCAGTTTCCCGAATCTGGACAATTAAACGGTTATCGGTAGTTTCTAGCAAGATAATCGCTTCTTTTGCCGATAAATTTGCCCCTGACCGCGCTTTGGCCAAAATATCGGTTACGGGTGCGGTGATGGAGGAGTTAGTCACGGGAGATAAATATTAAGGGTTGCCGATCTTAATTGTAGAACGAGGTCAGAAGGAACAGTAAAGAAAGAGAGCCGATTTAATCCTTTTTCTGTTCCCCATTCCCTTGTCTGCACGCGGTAATTTCCGGTTGAGAGCCTTTATTGCGGGGTGGTTTGTTTTTCCTGTTCTTTTTGTTGACGTTTTTTCTTTTCTGCTTCTAAGGCATCTTCGATAACCTTGAGCAGCTGATCCATTTTATCAAGATTACCGCGATAAACATCGAGGTCTTTTTGCAGTTTCTCGCTGGAGAGATGGAGAATTTCTGAGAACTTTTGCAAAATTTGTTCGCGTTTTTCTTTTTCCTTGATCATCTCTGGTTGTGCTTCCGCCAAAATTGTATAGAGACCGATGGCAAACAGGCGACTATACTTAAACTTAGGCGCGTTGATAACCGAAACTAAACTATCAGACAACTGATTGTTACCACCCATAGCAGGGTTTTGCAGTTGGGAAAGCAAGGAATCAATATTACTTTCTTTGGCAATAGCGATCATATTTTCGGCATCACGACGATAGACTTCGGGATTACCGTTAACCGCTTGGCACAAAGCATTAAAAATATTCGGTTTATCCTCCCCCGGACGATAGCCTTCCATGAACTTCTCGAAAGAAGTAACCACACCAAGGGCATAAATTGGATCATAATGGAAATCTACATTAACGGAGAGCAGGTGCATCTCGACTAATAATTCCTCAACCACGCGCCGATACACCGAATTGATGGGGCGGGTGTGGCGAGTATAAAAATCACGCTTACTATCGGAAACAGTACGAATTTTGTCCACAGAACCAAACTTCATAAAAATTTAACACTGCTCTCATTTTCTCCCTTCTCGTTCCCCCTGACAAGGCCAGTGATCACCAAAGAGCGGCAAGCAGTCAGTCCAGAGAGAGCAAAAGAGCGAGTAAGATGGGGAAATGGGGGAATGGGGGAATGGGGAGACCACTTCGTGCGCGTTGCGGGGGGGAATGGAGAATTTCAAATAAAACCCCAACACCCTAACACCCTAAAACCCTAACACCCCAACACCCTAAAACCCTAACACCCCAACACCCAACAGCTTTTTCACTTTTCACTTGACTATATGGCTAATCAAGACGACAAAATCAAAATTATCAGTGATAACCGGCAAGCGCGCCATCTCTACGAGATTTTAGAGACTTTTGAAGCGGGGGTGCAGTTGCTCGGGACCGAGGTTAAATCTGTGCGTGCTGGTAAGGTAAACCTGCGGGATGGTTACGTTTTAGTCCGCAATGGTGAAGCGGTGTTAATTAATGTTCATATTTCCCCCTACGAACAGAGTAGCGAATATTTTAATCACGATCCGCGCCGGACGAGAAAATTGTTGATGCACAAAAAGGAAATCAGCAAACTCATCGGTCAAGTGGAACAGAAAGGCTTAACTCTTGTGCCTTTGAAGATGTATTTTAAAGGTAGTTGGGTAAAAATCAGCATTGGCCTCGGTAGAGGCAAGAAATTACACGATAAACGCGAAGATTTGAAACGTCGTCAAGATCAACGGGATATGGCGCGAGCGATGAAGCGTTAATCAAGACACTTATCGGACTGGCAAAGGTCTAGGTAAGAAACGAGCGGGTTTTGTTACAGTTGAACTGTATTAGGCTCCTTGTGGCTGTCACCATCCCCCTCACTTTGGGTTAAAATTTATGTTAAAAGTCTTGACAAAAGTAATTAAATATGCTAAAGCACCCGCTTTAATTGCTCTATCTTTAGCTGTGGGTGCGGGGATTATTTTACCAAAAATAACTTTAGCCAATGGCAACCCCGGCCTAACCATTTTTAGCGGAGTCGATCGCAAGGATATCTTAGATTATTTCTTGCAATTCGGTGGTCGTCCCAAGCAAATGGATCGTTATAAACTCTATATTCCCCCGAAAAAACTCTCCCAAGGGGCCGCGGCTTTTTTTATTTCCTATCCCGATTATTTTAACGGCCAGTTTGACACCAATAAAATCGAGGTACGCATCAACAACAAATCTTTACCTTTAAAGGAAGTGGTTTGGGATAAGGATAGTCGCATTATTCAAATTGTCCCCGAACAACCGATCGATCCGACCAGCAAAGTTGAAATCGTCATGTCTAATGTCAGAAATCCTGAATTAGGCACTTATTACTTTACCTGTGATGTGATTGCCTCTGGCAATATTCCCGTCCGTCTCTACGTTGGCACTTGGATTGTCAGTATCGAACCTTAAGTATTTATTGGGGGATGGGGAAATGGGGGGATGGGGAAATGGGGAAATGGGGGGATGGGGAAATGGGGAAATGGGAGAATTCAACTAAAACCCTAAAACCCTAAAACCCTAAAACCCCAACACCTAACACCTAACACCCAACACCCTCTCAGCCCGAGAAAAAGTCAACCAAAGTCAACTATTTGCCTCCGAGTTGCTAAAATCTGAGGAGTTTTCACCTATAGACTCGTTGGCTGGGGAATTTTCTTCGGAGTTTGAGTTTTTGCGACTGCCTTTGTGAGAATTTTTGCCCCCTTCCCGTCCGATAGCTGCCATGTGGGCGCGATCTCGGCTAACCGCTTCACCACCTTTTCGTCCCGCTTCGCGAGCTTCTTCGGAGGTAAATTCGTGGGCTGTACCTTTTTGATGAGCAGCTTTACCACCTTTACTAGCGATTTCCCGTTGTTTAGCTTGATCCATAGAGGCAAAACCGCGTTTACTCTTACCTGTCATAATATCCCTCCTGTGTGAATGCTGATTTTAAACGTTCTTAAAGACTTATGCGAGATTTTTAAAACACCAAAATCATGGTCTTGTCGGTGGGCAAAACATTGAGATTGCCCCGCTTTCCTCCTCTAAGAACTATGGATTCCTACCTAGTATCATAACTCATTAGCTTGACTTCTAGGGAACCAATTACAGCAATCAAAGAGCATATTTTATGTTAAAAAATATTAAGCGAATCGAGCATTTATCAGTCTAAAGATATAGAAGTTATCTTAATGGTGAGGTACAAAGTTTTCGTTTGGGGCAGTCGGTCTTCAGTTATCGGTTATCAGTTATCAGCTTTTTTCTCCCTGCTCCCTTCTCCCCACTTCCCCACTTCCCCACTTCCCCACTTCCCCACTGATTACTGGTTACTGTTCACTGATCACTAAAAAGGCTGCCATGCAGCCTTAATTGGGTGTACGGGCAGCTTAAAGCCTAGTTTTTGGGGATTTAATCGGAAAAAATTAGGCTTAACTACAGAAACCAAAAACCTACCTAAAACTTTTTCAAGTTACTCATTTCTGTAGCTAGATAACTAAAATAAGTAACTTTTGCCACCGATAGATTTTAAGAACGTTATCAGGTATAATCAAGACATGAGGCTAGTTGAACGTCATATTATCGCCCAAAACCATCCCCTGTGGTCAGAAATCGACCATTATGCCTTCTTGTCAAAAAATCTGTTCAATCTAGCTAACTACCATTATCGCCAATATTTCTTTGAAAACTCCCAAAAACTGAGTTTTAATCAACTCTATCATCTGGTA
>VYLV01000148.1_pt1 | contig 11162 bp, 6 predicted proteins | sample 5114191 | NCBI WGS metagenome assembly VYLV01 (sample SAMN12291782, study PRJNA351875) | freshwater metagenome | isolation source: freshwater lake | place: USA: Michigan, Little Long Lake | collected 2013-08-08 | reverse complement strand
AGGGCAGCTGGATGTTTTTGCTCCGGTCGCCCACGCGCAGGGTAGCTACGTTGTCACAGGTGCCCGCGCCGAAGTCAATCTCACGGGTGGGGCGGTTGCTGCCGGTCATGCGTAGCACTCCGCTCACTGGCCAGCGGCAGGCCCGCTCGATGCGCACGGGGGTCGCGGTGGTCACACTGTAGGTTTCGCCGCGGCGGTTTTGGCCATTGGCCTCGCCCACCACCGTAAACACATCGTCGAACGGATTGGGGGTGAAGAAGCCCTGCACCCAGCGGCGCTGCCGGTTCGAGTTGTAGTAGATCGTGCCTTCGCCGTTGGGGCGGATCAGCGTGTCGCGCGCCACGATGTTTTGCACGGGGGCTTGTCCTGCCGTGAGCACCGTCACCAAGGTGCGCATGGCCTTCACTTGAATGCCGTTCACCGTGTAGTTGTTGGTGCGGATGGTTACGGCGCGCCCGGCTTGCTGATTTTCTTCACGAATGAAGCCAAACCAGGTGATGATCACTTGCCCACCGCGGCGTTTGCCGTCGCGGCATGCCACTGCGGGGTCGAACGTGATGGTCACGCGCTTGGCGAGTGCGCTGCCCGGCGTGCGCATGGTGTCGAAGCTGACGCTGGCCACGCACTCTCCGGCGCGCAAGTGCTGGCCGGCGGGGTGATGGTCACCCTTGCCCGATCCGGGCGAGAGCACTTCGCCTTCGGTCATCTCCATCAGGGCGTCGCCCTCGAGCTCGGCTTGATTGTTGTCTTGCACCGTCAGTTCGGTGGCTTCATCGATCTGAGCGGGCTCATCTTCTGAGCAGGCGCTGAAGAGCACGAGGCTCATCAGGGCAGCCAAACAAAGCAGCAGGTTGCGGTTCATAGGGGAATAGCGGTTCAGTGAAAAGATGCGGAACTGAGGATTAGAGACCTACGCCTTGCCTGCGTTTAAGCACTCACCCAACTTTTCTATCAAACCGCTGAAAATCAGCAGATTGAAATTGATCAGTGGGCGGTCGCCAGCCCAATGCCGTGGTGCGCTGCAAAACGTGCGAAGCCATCCGGCGACATGTATTTGCGCAACATCTCGTGCGGGGTTTGGCGCAGGTCGATGTACATCAGCCCGTCCAACACATCATTGAAATCGGGGTCCACATTGAAGGCCAGAATGTTGCCCCCCATCTTCAGGTAATGCTTCAGCAGGATGGGTACCTTCAGGTCGGTGGTCTCGATCTCACTCAGCAAATCCTGCACGTCGTTCAGGCTCTTCACCGAAAACGAGTTGTAAAACTCCAGGTTCATCGCCTGCCGCTCAGGATACGGGTTGCGGGGTTTGACCATGTTGCGCAGCTTCTTTTCTAGGTTGTTGTCCATTAAGAAGCGCACCATCAGGTCCTTGCTCGTGCCTTGGAAGTCGGCCGAGATCGACACTGGCCCAAACAGCGAGTGCAGCCCGATGTTATGGTTCACGATAAAGTGCCCGATGCCCGTCCACAGCATCAGCAGCGGGTAGTAGCTGCGCTGATATTCATCGCGCACAAACGAGCGCCCCAGTTCGATGGCCCCTGTCATCTCTTGGAACAGCTGGGGCTGGATGTGAAACAGCGTATTGGTGTACAGGCCCGCCTGGCCCCGCTCGCGCAAGATTTGCTCCACCATGCCTAGGCGGTAGGAGCCCACGATTTCGCCCTTCTCGCGGTTCCACACGATGATGTGGTGATACCACTCGTCAAAGGGGTCTAGATCGACGGCGCGACCGGTGCCCTCGCCTACATTCCGGAAGGTCACCTCGCGCAGGCGGCCGATCTCGCGCAGCACGTCGGGGCAGTCGGCCTTGAGTGCCACCACCACGTCAAATTCCTTGTAGCTGTACAGCACGGCCTGCTTCGGCAGCCCCTTGATCTGGGCCCGGATCAGCTCTGGGTTGCTTTCTGGCACGATCGGTTCAAACTGCTGCGGCAGCACCGGCGCCTTCAGCAGCTTGGTCTTCAGCTTCGACTGCCGAAAGTGCGACTTCAGCACATAGCACTTCGACCGCAGGTAAGCCGTGAGGTCCTCAGGGCTGTCATACTGCTTCAGCTTTTCGGGGCTGATGATCGAGCCCAGCCGATACTCAATGCGCCGCATGTGCGGGTGCGCAAACTCGCGGCCCAGCAGCGTGGTGCGCAGCTTCGGGTTAATCAGCGAGGCCAGTTGCCATAGCGGGCTGTTGTGCCCGTTGAAATACAGGGGCACCACGCTGGCCCCCGTTTTTTGGATCAGCCGTGCGATGTTCGGGTTCCACTCCGTTTCCTCTATCCGGCGCGTGCGCACATTTAGCGAGGCCACCTCGCCTGACGGGAACACCCCCAGCAGGCCCCCATTGCGCAAAAAGCTCATCGCCTCTTTCAGTGGGCGCGTGTTGTAGGTGCGCGACTTCTCCTCGCCAAAGGGATCGACAAAAATGAAGCTCGACCGCAGGTCGTCGATGGCCCCAAGCATGAAGTTGGCCATCACCTTGTAGTTCTCCGGCCGGATGCGGTAGAGCAAGATGATGAACAGCAGCGCCTCGAGTCCGCCCAGGGGGTGATTCGCCACTACCACCATGGGGCCCTTTACCTCGCGCAGGCGGTTGATGTCGGCCGTGTCTAAGGCGTAGCTCAGTCCCAGCTGGCGATACAGGCAGTCGCAGAAGTCTGCAGGGTTCGGTGCCCCATAGCACGCATCGTGAATCTCATTCAGCCGACGCACCCCAAAAAAGGACTCAATGCCGGGCTTGACCAAACTAAACAAAGCCCGTTTGACCGGGGAGTCCTTAAAGGGCTCTTCGGTGTCAATCAGCTTTTTCGGGGCTCGGGGCATCGGCGCTATTCGGGGTAAACGAACTGGCAAAATACACGGGCTACCCTTCCGTGCAGCCACCGCCCCTTTAAGTCCCCCACACAAGGCCAGGAAGCTGTGCGGCCAGCGGGATCCGACAGTCGGGCGGCGCCAGCCGGTGGTCATGATGATAGCCCACGATGCGATAGGCGTCAGCGTATGCGGCAAGCACCGAATAATGCGCGTGGGCCGCTACGTGCGGATAGAACCCCAGGTCATGATACACCGTCTGTGGCACAATGCCGGCGCGCTGCAGCCATTCGAATAGGTACTGCCCATCGCCCAGATCACCCGAATAGAGGATCGAGCTCTCGGCGTCCCCAGGGTCGGTGAGCAGGTAGGCATAGGTGACCATGCCGGGCACATGGCGACCCGTGGTATCGATGCCCGTCAGGCCCGGCAGCGCCGCCATCGGCTCGAAGCTGGCATAGGCGCGTGCATCTTGCATCGCATAGCTCAGGTACTCCAGCAGCATCGCCTCGAACGCCGCACTTGGGCACACCACCCGCAGCCGCCGCTCGGGGGTGAAAAAATGCCGGTGGTAGAGCAGGGTGCTTAGGCTGCCTACATGGTCATCGTGCAGGTGGGTGATTACCACTACATCTGGGGCTTCTACCAAGCCCAGGCGGCGTAGTTGAGGGTAGGTGCTGTGACCACAGTCGATCAGCACCCGGTGCGCGCCCAGCTGCACCAGCGCGGCCGAGTTGCCCAGATCGACATCGAACGCGCCCCCCGTGCCGATGAACTTCAGGTCAATGGCCATCGGCTAGCGGGATAGCAGGTAACGCGAGAAGCGCCGGATGTACTGGGTCTTGTCGGCTTCTTTCAGCAGCACCAGGGTGAGTTCGGGGTCTTCAGGGTCTTCTTTTTTCTTTTCCTGCTTCGCGATCAGCTCTTCGATGCGGCGGTTGTACGAGTCCATCGAGGCCACAGTGCGCAACTCTTTGCCACGCAGCTCGAAGTAAATCCACGTGGCATCGTCCACTTGCAGATACACGCGCATCGAGTCAGACAGTGCCGTGCCGTCGGGCAGCGCACGCCCCAGGCGGTACTCGATCTTGGCATCCACCATTTTGTTCAGCGTTTTTCCGCCGATGCCCACGATGGCCACAGGCGCAGCCGAGTAAAATCCGCGTATCGAGTCGTTGTAGGCCAGGCGGATATCCCCCAGCACCAGCTCGCCGCCGATGTCTTTGGCCACATTGATCTTGCGCACATCGGCCACATTGGTCACGTCTATCGCCAGTTGGTTCGTTTTCTCTTCGGTGCCGCCCAAGCTGTCGGGCACAGGGTCGATAAACTCCGCCAGGCTCTCGATCACGATGCGCTCGCCGATGCTGTAGTCGCCGTTGTTCGAGGTATAGAGGTTGAACTTGCTGTGGAAGTCATCCAGCGCGTCCCCCTCCAGTCCCGGTAGGCTCAGCTTCATCAGCAGACGCGTGATGACCGATGTGGTTTGGGCATCGTCGCGCCACGAGCCCGACATCTCCACCTTCGCCCCCGTGCCCGGGAACGAGTAGGGGAAGAGCAATCGCCCACGCGATGTGGTCACGCCCAGTTCGTCGTCGTAGCTCACCACGTTGCCGCGATACACCTGCGCCGAGAGCTTCTTGTAAGGTCCTACGCGAAACTCGCGCGTGCTGCGGTCGTAAGTCAGGCCCCCCTCGGCGATGAGCACATCCTGCTCGCGGCGGTCGCGCTTCTCTTGGAAGAAGTTCGAGTTGAAGCGTTTGCGCGAGCCCAGGTACGAGATGCCCACCGTCAGCGGGTTGCGAGTGCGCGGGTTGCGGGGGTTCTTGATCGGCACCACCACCGTGTCGGGGTTCACATTCGGGTCTTTGAAAGCAAACCACGCATCGGCAAAGAAGGGCTTGCTCGACTGAATCTTCACCTGCCCGGCGAAGCTCAAAAAGCGATTGCGCGAGCGCAGCTCCACCGTGTCGCGGAAGCCAATCCGGTCCGAAATCAAAAAGCCGTCTTCGCCTTTGATTTTGCCGCGGGCGTAGGTGCTCGTGTCGGCCTTCGTGTACAGCTCTACTAGTTCGATCAGCTGCTCAGGCACGCCCAGCGTGCGATAGGGGTAAAAGCCCCGCCCACGGAAGGCAAGGCGCGAGGCCACTTCGATGTCGGCCTTCACCACGCGGTGCGAGCGTTGCAACGTGTCCATCAGCAGGCGCGCGTTGTTCAGCTTCTCCAGCTTGCCCACCTTCAGCACGGCCAGTTTTTGACTGTCCGGGTACACGATCGCATCACCCACGATCAGCGAATCCACCCCCCGCACGGTCAGCCGCTGATTGGCCAGGTCATACACGGCCCGTGTGCCCGCAAAGCTCAAGCCCTGCTGCATTGTATCCAGGCTAGTGAACGTGTTGTTTTGCTTTTCTGGGTACTTACTCGTCAGCGTCAGCGCCTTCGACTTATGGTCGTAGGCCCCCATGCTCATCGCGGTCTTGTACTTCAGCACCGTGAACTCGCCCAACTGCTTGCCCGGCTCGCTCGTCTCAAACGTCGCGTTGCGGTTCTTCACATCGATCGCCACCGCCGCCCGCTCTACCACGAAGTCGAACTTGGTCGTGTCTTGCACATTCTCCACGCGGTAGGTCGATACGCCCGCCGTGATCTTAAGATTGGCCAAGTCTATCGAGTCGCTCTCCAGCCGGTTAAGGCCCGCCTCTACCACGCCTTTGCCCACCACCCCGCGGGGCGTGATGAAGATTTGGCCGTAGAAAAACGCTGCCCCGTTCTGCAGTACCAGCGGCAGCTTGATGGTCTCTAGCCGCAAGGTGTCGCGCCGGGGGAACCACGTGTACTTCACATCGCGAATGGCGATGGGCGGGAAGTACTGCCCGTTGAGGGTGGTTTCCTGCATCGCGAATGACTTGGTCACGGTCATCACCGAGTCGAAGTGAAACAAGAAAGTGTCGGCCTTTGCCGTGCTGCTCAGATAGTCCAGCGCCCCCCGCCCGTGCAAGCCATACCCATCCATCTGCATGTTGCCCGTGAAGCTGCCCTTGCCCTTGAAAAGCTCCACCGCTGCGAAGGGCTCGCTCACCCCATACGTATTGTCTGACACCGGCTTGAGTGTGTCGCGAAACGACGGAAAGATGTCCCCCGCGTAGAACTCCCCAATCATTTGCAGGTTTTCGATGTTGAAGTTCTCCAGGCTATCGAGCACAAAGGGGTCCAGCGCGAAGTTTACCCGCTGCTTCGGGTACTGCCCCTTTTGGATGTTGCTGCTGTTCCAATACACATACGAGTACGAGTAGCAGTCAAACACCGGATAGCGTTTCACGGGTTTGATGCCGCTCTTGTTCGTCGGCCGGTTGATGTACACCGCACCGCTCACGTCTTGAATGTTCAGCCGCTCGAGCGCCTTGGTCAGCTGCGGATTTTTCCTCGGGTCGAAGTTTCGGTCGCGCTTGGGCACAAACTTCACCGAGTCCAGTTTGGTGGTCAGGATTTTGAAGTTGCCGTAGTCAAACTCAAAGCGCTCGGTGCCCACCCCATAGAGGTTCAGCTTGCCCGCATACACCAGGCCGCCAAACTTCAGATTTCTGTTTTTGCCCACTTCCACGCGCTCTTGCTGCGGCCGCACCTGCACCATCTGCGAGTCTGACAGTACGAAGCTCTCCACGCCGTTGATGCGCATGAGCTTGGTCTTGAAGTTCAGATCGGCGTTGTCGGGCAGCGGCGTTTTTGAAATGACCTGAATCACGTCGTAGTCGATCTCCTTTCGCGCGGCGCGGTTCCAGGCCACCAGCTTCTGCTTCGCCTTGAAGCTCTCGCCGCGCTTGTTGTAGTAGATGTAGCCCGCCGCATCCAGGTTGACCATCGCCTCGACGAAGCCCACTTTGTACTTCGTCAGCTTGTTCACCGCCAGCACGTCGTTGATGTCGTGCCAGCGCTCGATTGCGTCCTCTTCTGGCAGTGGGGCCTCTTCCGCAGGCTTGGCCTCGCCGTCGGTCGGCTCAGGGGGCGTGGCGGTTTCAGCCCAGGGGTCCACGCTTGCTCCACCAGTAGAGAAGCCAAACTCATCCGTCTCGGCCGTGCCGGCTTCGGCCTCAGCCTCGGCTTTTGCTTTATCGGCTTCAGCTTTTTTGCGGCGGGCGCTCTCTTTTTTCCGCAGCTGCGTCACGTACTCATATACTATTCCCATCGGGTTGAATGGCATCACCCCGCGATACTGCCGAAACCGCTCATCCAAAAAGTAAGCTTCTGACTCGAGCGCACCGATGCGATTCTTCTGGTCGATGGTGGCCGAAAAAATGATCGAGTCCGTTGCGGTATTCCACCGAAACTGCTCGAAGTAAAACCCATACCGGTGAAACGAGCTCGTCATCGGCTGGCGGTAATAGGGGTCTTTTTGATCTTTCAGCAGGAGCACTAGATTTTTTTCTGGCTCGTATCTGAAGTTCATCGAGGGGTGGTACAGGCTGTCGCCATCGGGCAGCCAGATGGTCACCGCGTTGCGGTCATTGCGCAGCGGCACCTGCGATAGGTTGATGCTGCGCGCCTGCATCCGCAGGATGCGCTCGCCTTTGCGCGTCAGGATAAACGAGGCCGGCACTTCGTCGGTGCCATACCCAAATTTCTGCAGTCCGCGCAGCTCAAATCCCCCGATGAAGTCCACCCCCTTCTGCACGTTTTTCAGCTCTACCCGCTGATCAAAACTGCGGAACACCGGCGTGAGCGCGGTCTTGGGGTTGGCCATGTGCTCCACGGGCTCTTCAAAGGTGCCCGGCTCCGCTTTCGTTGATACCCCCCGCCAAAACAGCGTGGCCGAATCGGCCTTGAAGCCCGTCTTGTTTACATCGCAGGTGTAGCGGTAGAGGCTCACCACGATTTCGCCTTTGGGCAAACTCAGCTTCTCGTAGTCGTATTTCCCGAAGCTCCCGTTGAACCGGCCCAACTGTAGGTCGAGCTCCCCCACCGCGTCATAGATCGCCACCGAGTCGGTACCGTTCACCACGCTGAAGTAGGCCTTGCTCACGTTCAGCACCGGGTAGTCGCCGCTGGGCCCGAAGCCCAGATTCGCCTCGATGCGCTGAAAGCGGAATCGGTAAATGAGCGAGCCTGGCCGGGGCAGTGCTCCCGTGCTCAGAAACCGATGCAGCAGCGCCAGCGATTTCTCCAGCTGGGGGGCTGTCAGGAGTTGCAGGCAGGTGTCGGTGAAGGCCAAGTACTGTGGCAGCGGAATGGTGATCTGGCTCGCGGGGGTCAGCGTTGTGCCTAGGGCGGCCAGGTGATAGGCCACATCGGGCCAGGTTTTGAGTCCTCGCTCCAGCAGTTGGTTCGACTGCCGTGCAATGCGCTCCAGGTCTTCGGTGCCGAAGCGCCGCTCTACCCACGCCAGCACAAAGCGCTTGTTCACCGCCTGCTGCTCGGGGGTACCTTTTTCCAGCCGGCGGTTGACCTCTAGCACAAACTCACGCGCGTCGGTCGGGAACGGCTTCTCCGCTTTCGCTGTCGCGGCGGGTGTGCTTTTCACGGCGGGGGCTTGTGCCTGCAGGGCGCTGCTGATGCCTACCGCAGTGGCCAGCAGTAGCAATAGGGGGCCGGTAAATCGCATGAGGGGGGTTAGCTAGCGGCGCACGAAGTGATGGCAAAGCCATGGATCTGCCACATGTGTGGCCTGCAGCTCCAACGCGCGCATGTTGAAGTTCTGCACGATTCGGGGGCCGTCCAAATCAAAGTAGCCGCTCGTCAGCAGCTGCCCACCTGGGCGTAGCCGTTCGGATAGAAACTCGGCGTGCGCGATCAGCAGATTCCGGTTCAGGTTGGCTAAGATTAGGTCAAACGTGCCGGGGGGCACGGCCGAGGCATCGCCAGCGATGATGGTGGCCGCAGCGGGGCTCAGGCCATTGCGCGCAAGGTTTTCAGCCGTGTTTTCGGCGGCCCAGGGCTCTACGTCCACGAATGTCACGTGGGCCGCTCCCCGCTTCAGCGCCAGCAGGCCCAGCACGCCCGTGCCGCAGCCCAGGTCGAGCACGCGTGCGCCCGCTAGGGCCAGGGGATCGAGCGCGGCCAGCACCGTGCGCGTGGTGGGATGGTGCCCGGTGCCAAACGCCATCTGCGGCTGGATGCACAGGTTCACCGCAAAGGCCGGGTCGGGCGGTAAATGCTCGGGGTGGATGTACACAAATTGCCCCACGGCTACTGGCTGCCAGTTGGCTTCCCACTCGGCGTTCCAGTTTACGTTCGGCAGGGCGATGGGGTCGTCGGCCATCACGTTTAGCTCGGCGCAAACGGCCCCTAGGGCCAGCACGTCATAGTGCTCGGCCGAGATGTAGGCGCGCAGTGTGCTCGCCTCTTGCCAGAAGCTATCATAGCCCAGCGGCTCAAGCGCGGCCACCAGCAGCTCTTGCGTAGCCTCATCGGCGGGGATGCTTACCTCGAGCCAGGGCATTTTTCTACGAAAACAGTGCAACTTAACTCACTGCTTTTTGCTCAACCCCCTTACTTGCCCATCACTATGGAAAAGCGCGTGACCGGCCTTGGCGGCATCTTCTTCAAGAGCCGTGATCCCCAAGCTGCCAACGACTGGTACAAACGCCACCTCGGCATCCCGGCCACCGAGCATGGCGCCACCTTTGGCTGGCGCAAAGTGAGCGACCCTGAGCAGTCCGGCCACACCGCTTGGTCGGTGTTCAAGCACGACACCAAGTACTACGACCCCAGCCCGAACGAGTTTATGGTCAACTACCGTGTGGCCGACCTCGAGGGCTTGCTCGCCACGCTGCGCGCTGAAGGCGTGACGGTGGTGGGCGAGATCGAGACCTACGACTACGGAAAGTTTGGGTGGATCCTCGACCTCGAGGGCCGCAAGATTGAGCTGTGGCAACCGAATGACACAGTGTATGCCAGCTATGGCCCTGCGCACCCCTCAGAGTGATCGTCGGTAGCCGATCGTGATCAGCGCCTGGGCCACATAGTAGCTGAGCATGATCCACAGGCCGCTGGCCTCAAAGGGCCGCACAAATAGCGAGGTCGCCAGCAGGCAGTCAGACAGCATGAAGCTGACCGCGCCCAGCAGCACCAGCCTAAAGCTCAGCAGTGGCACACCGTCTAGGCGGTGCAGGGCCGCGATGGTCATCGCCGAGATCACCGCCACATAGGCCGCTACGGGGCCGAATAGGTCGCCCAGCCGCTGGCGCCCCATCACATCAAAGAGCATCCAGCCGGCCACCCCCAAGATCACAAACACCCCCAGCAGCCGCGAGGGGTTGCCCACTAAAGCATCGCCGGGGCCGCGCTGCCGCCAGAAGGCCACCACATAGCACAGGTGCGCCACCAGAAAGGCACCCAGCCCCGCCAAGAAGAATACCTGCCCCGTGACGAGCAGCAGCAGATCACCCACCAGCGACAGGCCCAACGCCGCCAGCACCCAGCCGCCTTGGGTGGTGCCCGCCGCCTGCCGCTGCTGAACGAACCACGCGATCAGCACCGCCAGCGGCAGGGGTTTACTCAGCCACCGCACCAGCGAGGTACCGTCAAAGCCCGCCAAGTACAACTCAGGAATACTCAGCAGGGCAACTAAGAGCAGCAGGCGGCGTTCGGGCATCGGCAGGGTGATCGGCGTGAGGGGACCCACTGGGGCGGCCGACTGACCGCCGTACCGTGCGCCAGCTATTCCCGCAGCTGCGGGTAAGTTACTGCCAGACCAATAGACTTGTCAGCCGCAGGTCAATCCCCACGGGCTGCGGTCGCCTGAGCCCAGCATCGCCCTATCCCAAAGTCGAAATGTGCAGCTCGCGCAGGGCGGCCGTGGGCACCGGCCCAGGTGCCTCCAGCATAGCGTCGCGGCCCGCCTGTGTTTTCGGAAAAGCGATCACGTCGCGCAGCGTCTCGGCCCCCGACAGCAGCATCACCCACCGGTCAAAGCCAAAGGCGCAGCCCCCGTGCGGCGGCGCCCCATACTCAAACGCCTTGAGCAAGAACCCAAACTTCTCCTGCGTCTCGGCTTCGCTCAGGCCCAAGATTTGAAAGATGCGGTTCTGCGTCTCGCGGTCGTGAATGCGGATCGAGCCCGACAAGATCTCGTTGCCGTTCATCACCAGGTCGTAGCAGTAGGCGCGGGTGCGGGCCTGCTCGGCCGGGTCAGTGCTGGCCAGCAGGTGGCGGTCTTCGGGGTTGGGCGCCACGAACGGGTGGTGCGCCGGCAGCAGCGCCCCCGTAGCCGCATCCTGCTCGAACATCGGAAAGTCCGTCACCCAGAAGATGGACCACTGCGCTTTCACGCGCTCCATCAGTCCGGTCAGCCGCGCACACTCCAGCCGTAGGTCGCCTAGGGCGCGCCGCACCGTGGCGGGCGCGTCGGCGGCCAG
>VYLV01000146.1_pt1 | contig 11198 bp, 15 predicted proteins | sample 5114191 | NCBI WGS metagenome assembly VYLV01 (sample SAMN12291782, study PRJNA351875) | freshwater metagenome | isolation source: freshwater lake | place: USA: Michigan, Little Long Lake | collected 2013-08-08 | reverse complement strand
AACAGAGTAAATCTGTTAAGGCAGGTGCGGAACCCCGCAAGGGAAAGAAGCAGAAACCTAAATCGTGAGGTTTGGGAATCACCGTCCGTTTACGGCGGTGAGGATGTCAAAGATGAGTGATTTTACGGTATGATTTCCCCAATACTTAGATTATCGTGGATCGTGACCATTTGAAATCAGCTTTTTTAGCACTCTCATGGATCGAGATGGGATTGAAACCACTCTCAAATGGGAATGGATTCCCGCAGACGCTCCCGATAGTTGCGACTGGTTTCCCTGGGAGGTAATAGGAGTAAAGGAAAGTGAGGATGATTCTCGCCCTGTTAGTTGCCGTATTCGCTTTCAAAACGGTTAAAAATGGGAAATAAAAGCAATATATCAGTGGAATCGCCCTAATTGGCGTTTTCTGACCTGAAGGAAGATCACTGCTCGGTTATCGGCTAAAATTAAGAACTGTAAAGAAAACAGATAAATTTTATGGCCGCTAAAGTTGAGATCTATACTTGGAGTTCCTGTCCTTTCTGTATCCGCGCTAAAGCATTACTCAAGAAAAAAGGGGTGGAGTTTACCGAATATTGTATCGATGGTGATGAAAGAGCGCGAGCCAAAATGTCCGATCGAGCCAATGGTCGTACAAGTGTACCACAAATTTTTATAAACGATCAACACATCGGGGGCTGCGATGACATCTATGCTTTAGATAGAAGTGGTGGTTTAGCTCCCCTGTTGCAGAATTAAGGATAAAAACTATTAATGAAACTAGCCTTTATTATCGATCCGATCGAGTATTTAGATCCGGGCCATGATACCAGTGTAGCTATCATGGAAGCGGCCCAATTATTAGGCCATGAAGTCTGGATGACTTCCATCACTGATCTCAGTGCGATTGCGGGAAAAGCTTGGGCAAAACTAACCAGAATTGAACTGGTTCCTGTGGAGTTAAAAGATAATCATTGGGTGGCTGTATCTCAATGGTATCAAAGACAAGAGACAGTTTTAACCTGTCTAGAAAACTTCGATTTTGTCTGGATGCGAAAAGATCCACCTGTGACGATTGCCTATCTTTATGCCACCTATTTATTAGACCTGATCGACCCCAAAAAAACCAAAGTAATTAACTCAACTAGGGGTTTACGCCATGCCAACGAAAAGTTATATACTATTCACTTTTCTCAGGTAATGCCCGCCACAATTGTTTCCCAAGATAAAGCGACAATTAGGGAATTTGTCAAACAAAAAGGGGCGGCAGTTATGAAACCTTTAGGGGGCAAAGCAGGGGAGGGAATTTTATTTCTTAGTCCCGAAGATCGCAATCTCAATTCAATGATTGAAATTAGCACAAAATGGGGACAAGAACCGGTAATGATTCAAGATTATTTACCAGCTGCCCAAGAAGGAGATAAACGCATTATTGCCCTCAATGGTGAACCGATCGGGGCAGTTAATCGTATTCCCACCGGTTCAGAATTTCGCGGTAATATGGCCGTGGGTGGACGAGTGGCAAAAACAGAAATCACCGATCGAGAATTAGAAATCTGTGCCACTTTAGCCCCAAAATTACGAGAAGATGGCCTATATTTTGTCGGATTAGATGTGATTGGTGGCTATCTCACGGAAGTTAATGTCACCAGTCCCACCGGCATTCGCGAGATCGATCGATTAAACAATGTTAGCTTAGGTCAACAGGTGATTAAATGGCTAGAAAATTTTTGGGGAAATGGGGAGTATTTTCAGTGAACAGTAAACAGTAATCAGTGAAAAGACAGTAGGAAACTTCTATTTAATACTGCTCACTTAAAACTCAAATCTGATAACTGATAACTGTCTCCTGTAAAAAAAATGAATGCTTTATCAATACCGACGTGGATGGTTCATGTATCGAGTGTCGTAGAATGGATAGTGGCGATCTGGTTAGTCTGGACCTATGGCGACATCAGTAGCGATCGATCGTGGCGAATGTTATCTTGGGGAATGTTACCCGCTTTAATTGGGGCAATGTGTGCCTGCACATGGCATTTTTTTGATAATATCAGTGCCTTATCCTGGTTAGTCACCCTACAGGCAGCCATGACTGTCTTAGGAAATTTTACCCTCTGTGCTGCCGGTTGGTGGCTGTGGCGTTCCAGCAAAATTAGCGTTAACAATGAATAAAGAGAGTTTATTTGCCATCTCCCTGTTTCCCTATCTGGGGTTTCTTTGGTTGATCACTCGTTCGGGAAAAATGCCACGTTTAGCCTTAATTGGCTTTTATGTGCTGTTAATCTTCGTTTTTATCACCATTCCTGCCGGCATCTACGCCAAAATCCACTATGGTCAAGAATTGGCTAACGTCGATTGGTTACACGGCAGCGCCGAACTTTTCCTCACCCTCTCCAATATTCTCGTCGTCTTAGGTTTTCGTCAGGCAATTTTAGCGAAAAAGGAAACAGAGAAAGGGGAACAGGGAGCAGTGAACAGTGAACAGTAATCAGTGAACTGACAACTCACATCTGACAACTCGCATCTGATAACTGATAACTGAATTGTGATACAATCGCCCCAAAACGTCCCTGCGTCAGTCAACTATGTCCCCGATTACACCGTCCATCAGTGTCAACGAACCAAACCCGCAGGCTGCTATCCAGACTTTATCGGTAGTGGTTCCCATTTATAACGAAGTGGACAGTATCCCCCATCTCGTCGAGAGTATCGCCACGATTTTGCGTTCTTATCAAATTAACTACGAGATAATCTGTGTTGACGACGGTTCTAAGGACGGTTCCACCGAGGTTTTAACTAATTTAGCCAAAAATCGCGATGATCTCAAGGCGGTAATATTGCGACGCAACTACGGACAAACCCCCGCCATGGCTGCCGGATTTAATTATGCCACGGGACAGGTCATCGTTACCCTCGACGGCGATTTACAGAACGATCCCAATGATATACCCCTATTATTGGCCAAATTAGAGGAAGGTTATGACCTCGTGAGTGGCTGGCGCAAAAATCGCCAAGATGACCGGGTAAAACGGCTTTTACCCTCAAAAATAGCTAATTGGCTGATAGCAAAGGTAACAGGGGTCAAATTACACGACTACGGTTGTTCTTTGAAAGCCTATCGAGCCGAATTAGTCGCCGATATGAATCTCTACGGGGAATTACATCGCTTTTTACCCGCATTAGCTTTTATTGAAGGGGCAAAAATAACCGAAATTCCCGTTAATCACCACGCTAGACGGTTCGGACAGAGTAAATATGGTTTAGGTCGCACAATTCGCGTGATTATGGACTTATTTACTGTCTTTTTTATGAAAAAGTTCCTCACCCGTCCGATGCACATTTTTGGATTCTACGGACTTTTATCGATGGTAGTGGGGATTATTTTAGGCACTTATCTGACTATTCTCAAACTCGGTTTCGGACAAGAAATCGGCGATCGACCTTTGTTAATCCTGGCCGTGTTATTCTTTTTAACTGGGGTACAATTACTCTGTTTTGGTCTTTTGGCAGAAATTTTGATGCGAACTTACCATGAATCCCAAAAACGTCCTATCTACCGCGTTCGTACTGTTGTCGGGGATAGGGGATTTTTCAGTGAGCAGTGAGCAGTAAACAGTAAACAGTAAAAAGACAGTAGGAAGCTGCTATTTAATACTGCCCACTTAATACATACTGCACACTTAAGTAGGGAGGCACAATTATTTGTAGGATGGGTTAGCGCACTTCGTAACATGAGCGGGTGTTGGGTTTCATGCTTCAACCCAACCTATGTTCTGATAACTGATAACTGATAACTGATAACTGAAAAAAATATGACTATTTGGGAACTTGATTTTTATTCGCGGCCGGTGGTGGATGAAAATAATAAAAAAAGATGGGAAGTATTAATCTGTGAAACTCCGGCAACAATCGATCGCTCCTCCGATACACTATTTAAATATGCCAGTTATTGTCCTAATACGATGGTTAATTCCCAATGGTTAGGAGAGGCAATTACTGCAGCTATCAAGGAAGCGGGGGTAACTCCCAAAAAAATTCGCTTTTTCCGTCGTCAGATGAATAACATGATTAGCAAAGCTTGCGAGGATATCGGTATTCCCGCTTCCCCTAGTCGTCGCACTCATGCTTTAACTAGATGGATAGAAGAAAGAATGGTTAATTTCTACCCTCAAGAAGTTGGTTATGATCAAAATTTAACTAAAACCGCTTCCGTGAATTATCCTCCTTTAAATGCGGTTCCCCTTCCCGATGCTGTCCGGGGAGATAAGGCAGATAAATGGGCTTTTGTCACGCTAGAATTGTCTTCTTTTAATGATATAAAAGATTGGGATATTAGCTTCGGAGAAAATTTGCCTACACTAGGGATGGGATTAGATGAAAATCTCAAAATACCCGGTTTAGTTATTTTTTCTCCCCGCGCTTTACCCTTAGCTGGTTGGATGTCAGGGTTAGAAATGGCCTATTTAAAGTTAGAAACTGGTTCTCGTCCTCTGCTACGTTTAGAAACAGGTGCTAGTGATAGCTGGATTCTCGTCAACGTCACTAATGCCGAGACTTTAAACGAAGCCAAAAACTTTGAAGAAGCTAAACAAAAAGCGAATAATCTGCATTTTTTAGCCATTCAATCTAACCCTGAATCGGAATCCTTCGCCGGTTTTTGGCTATTACAAGAAGGATATCAAGAGTAAAGTTTAGTAAAGGTGGGTTTTCAATCCACCCCCACAGAATTAACTTAAAAACATTGTCTAGTCCAACTACCGTGTAACCCGTAGGGAATATGATGTTTAAGATGAATAATCCCTAGGGAATTAGTGATATCTTTAGCATCTAAGATTACCATATTCGATCGATGATTGGCCGCATCGTAAGTGACTACCAATAACCAACCATCATCTTCAGCAATTCCATCGGGTTTAGGCACAAAAATTGGCTCACCTGCGAATCCCCGGGGAGCAAAAGAATGTAACTGTTTTTCTCCCGTTAATAGGTCGAGTTTTAAGATTGCTTGCAAAGGAGCATTACCGGTGGCATGATGAGTGGCAGCGATGTATAAATAACGGTAATCTTGACCAACTTTTGCAGGATTAATGCTGGGAAACTCACAACAATGCTCTAGAATACATTCTCTTGTAACGGTATTTTCTGATAAATTTAGTGTAAATCGCCACAGATGTCCGGGAGCTAAACTATCAAAATCTACCGATTGAAAATTGCTATTTGAATCCAGTTGTGGTAAGGATTGATAACAAATAGAATCGATATAAATTTTCTCCCCTTGTTCAAAAGCATTGCTATGATGGAACACAAAACCTGATGGAGTTTCTAAAACTTTCACTTCTCTTTTGTTAGTATCCCGGGGGATAATAATAATCTTAGTTAACTTGTCCGGTTGATTGATGACGCATTCTCCCGCACCTTTTAACCCAAAAAGAAAGGGAAAAGGATTATAACTAACTGGGTTTTGGAAAAAGATAGCGTAGTGGGGAGTAATAACAAAATCGTGGATAAAACAGAAGCCCGGTATACTGTGGGTATGACGACGTAATAACTTACCCGTGGGACTAATTTCGTAGAGAGTAATGGAACTCGACAAACCCGTTTTAATGGCAAAATTTACCAGACAAGGTTGATGATTATCGAAGATACAAGCGGGATCGATGCGAGGATGAGCGGCAAAAGAATCGCCTTTTTCCAAGATACCATCGAGATAGTCTAAACCAATAGTATCAAGGGTTTTAGCATCGAGGCGATGGGGTTCGGCCGCTTCCCAAAGTGCCAGTAATTTATTACCCCAGTAGATAACATTAGTATTAGCAATATTTTTCAGACGCAAATCAAAAGCATTGCCGAAAATTCCCCCCGGTTTTTTCGTGCCGAAAACTCCGCGATAAAGGGGTTTTCCCGCTTTCTGTTCCTGGAGATAACCCTCAGTTTTCACAAAACGATTACGATAATGTACGCGCCCATGATTGAAGCTAATCGCGCTGATCATACCATCCCCATCGAAGGGATGAGCGATCGCAGTGCCAGCGATATCCAGTAAACCGGGGCCGTTTTTAAAGACTGTACCCTGTAAATCGGGGGGAATTTGCCCCTCAATGTCTTCTACCTCGTAATCGTACTCGTTAGGTTGGGATTGATAGCCTTTTTGCCAATCCTGACGATTATAGGATTTTTCGCCAATTGTCGGAGTTAATACCATAGCAGTTTTACGTTTGTATTTACTTTTCTTAACATAACTTAAAACTACCAGACCTAAAAAGAAGGGGGTGGCGAATCATTTTTCCAGCTATTCACCCCCTCCTTGCGGTCGTGTTATTTAACAAACAACATTTCTTGATAGGTAGGTAGAGGCCAGAAATTGTCAGCTACTTCCCCTTCCAGTGTGTCAGCATATTCGCGCACCTGATCCATCAAGGGACGGATAGTTTGAGCAGAATACTGCATATGTTCCTCGATCGAGGCAAAATCCTGTTTAGCTATGGCCGCACTCAGTTTGCTAACGCCATCCATCAGTAATTTAATTAGATTCGAGACAGTTTGGGCGCTTTCCTTATCGATCTCGATACCGATCGCCGCAGCATTAGCGATCGCCAATGACAATTCCGACAAGTAGCGAACGGCAGCGGGATAAATAATCGTTTTAGCCATACTTACCACCAGTTTCGCCTCCACCTCGATGGCCAGTAAATACTGTTCCGCATAGACATCAAAACGACTTTCCAGTTCAACGGGAGTAAACACACCCATGCGGGTAAACAGTTCTTCGATATAATCGGCCTTCAGCACGGGTAAAGCATCGGCAGTGGTGCGGAGATTAGCTAAACCGCGATCTTCTACCGCCATTTTGTGCCATTCCGGGGAATATCCGTTACCTCCGAAGATCACATTTCTGTGTTTGTCCATGATCTCCTTGAGAACACCCTGGGCAGCAGTCTTGAGGTCTTCCCCTGCTCTCATCTGGCTTTCTAAGTTATCCGCCACCCAAGTCAGGGAATCGGCTAGAATCGTGTTCATCGCCACCAGCGGCCCGGAAACTGACTGATTAGAACCCACGGCGCGGAATTCAAAGCGATTGCCCGTAAAAGCAAAGGGAGAGGTACGATTGCGATCGCCTGGATCCTTGGGAAATACCGGCAGGGTATCGACACCCAGATCCATCAACCCTGGGGCATCAGAACCCCCAATTTGTCCTTGGCTAATTTGGTCGAATACCTTTTCTAACTGGCTGCCCAAATATACCGAAATAATGGCGGGAGGAGCTTCATTTGCCCCCAAACGGTGATCATTGCTGGCGGTAGCCACCACTGCGCGTAAAAGCGGTCCGTACTTGTGAACACCACGAATAACCGCCCCACAGAATAACAAAAACTGCATATTAGCGTGGGGAGTATCGCCCGGATCCAGCAGATTGCCCTGGGTAGCGTTGCCGACAGACCAGTTAACGTGTTTTCCCGAACCATTAATCCCTGCAAAGGGTTTTTCGTGCAGTAGGCAAACAAAACCGTGTTTTTTAGCCGTACTTTTCAGCAAAGTCATAATTAACTGCTGATGGTCACTGGCCACGTTAGCGGCCTCGAAAAAGGGGGCAATCTCGAACTGTCCGGGAGCGACTTCATTATGGCGGGTTTTGGCTGGAATGCCGAGGCGATACATTCTTTCCTCGACTTCCTGCATAAACACCTGAACCCGTTCGGGAATCGCGCCAAAATAATGATCGTCGAACTGTTGACCCTTAGCGGCGGGTTTACCAAATAGGGTGCGACCGGTGAGCAGTAAATCGGGGCGACTATGGGCAAAATGAGCATCTACGAGGAAATATTCCTGTTCAGCACCGCAGCTGGAGTTAACGGGGGCGACTTCCGTATGTCCTAAGAGCTTCAGCACCCTGGTGGCGGCTTTACTCATCGATGAAATCGAGCGTAAAAGCGGCGTTTTTTTGTCGAGGGCCTCTCCTGTCCAAGAGATGAACACCGTGGGGATACACAGGGTTACACCATTATCCGTCTCCATGACGTAGGCTGGACTGGTGACATCCCAAGCGGTGTAACCTCGCGCTTCAAAGGTGGAGCGAAGTCCGCCGTTAGGAAAGGAGGAGCCGTCCGGTTCCCCCTGTACTAAGACTTTGCCCGTAAATTCTGTGATCACCGAACCGTCGCTCTGCACGGAGATAAAACCATCATGTTTTTCGGCGGTGGCGTTGGTCATCGGATAGAAGACGTGAGCATAGTACAGCGCCCCTTTGGACGTGGCCCAATCTTTCATCGCAGCCGCTACCGCACTGGCGATGGAAACGTCTAATTTTCCACCAGTTAAAATCGTGTTTTTGACCGATTTGAATACGTCTTTGGGAAGACTGGCCTGCATTTTGCTCAGGGTAAAGACATCGGTTGCCCACAAGGCCTCTAAACGTTGCGGAATTTTGCTCGGTAGGGGTTTACGGTCTGTGACTTGAGAGATAGCTTGAACACGCGTTCCATAACTCATAAGTATTTTTCCTATTGTGTTGTGTCGTGGATGAATGGTTACTTTACTTAGGCGATGACAAGTTTCCTCCTAACTTTGATGTTGAATTTCGGTCAGAGGCTATTCTCCGCTTAATAATTTCGATCCCACGGCACAAGCTTCTGTGCGGTTTTTATCTGCTTGCGCCCGCCTCTTTCCCGATCAATTAGCAACACCAGCCTTCATCTTAAGAACAGATAATCCAGAGATTTGTATCAAACATTACAAATATTTCAAACCCTATCTTCCCCAAGCGATCGCACCTCTCTACAGAAAACGGGTTTCTGGATAAAACCACAAATAATCAATAAATATTTAGGGAAAGTAGCGATAAAATTCACGTCGGTGTAGGAGCCGCATTACCTCAATGTTATTATCAACAACTGCTATTCCTAATCGATATTCACCAAGGCGTATTCGGTAGCGATTGGTAGCTCCCTTCATTGGCTTGACATTACCAATATCCTGCAATGACTTGGCATTGGGTAAATCTCTAAAAGCAAGCTGTAAAATTTGTTCATAAACAGGCTGGTTTTTCAATGCCTTCAAATCTTTGAGAAATCTTTTTCGATATTGAACCTTCAAGGTAAATCTATTCTTCTAAATAAGCCAGTGCCTCTTCGATAGCTAATAGTGGACTCTGCTGTGCCTCATCCATGGCTTGGTTAAGGCAGTAGTCTTCTATTGCTTCAGTGAACTCTTCACAAGACATATCTTCTTGGGGAAATACTTGTCTCCATAGTTCAATCGGAATAACAACGGCTTTGGTTTGTCCGTTTTGGTCAGTTAGGTATTCTATTGAAAGCATAGACAAGACTTGTCAAGTTTGATAAGTCTATGATATAGCACTACGCGATTACATTAGAAAACGGGTTTCTTCCAGAAACCCGTTTTCTAGACTTACATAGATAAAACTTATAAAACTTATAGAATCGATAAAAAAGCGATATTTGACAAAATCGGGGGGGGTGGGAAAATATTGGAGAAATTTGCCCAAAATTGCTGATGAATACTACAACTACCTTCAAATCTCTCTCTCTGGCTGGTGTTGTCTTCGCCAGCACAGTTAGCGCGATCGCTAGTTTGACCGTCCTCCCCGCCAGTGCCGTCAGCTTTACCGGAACTGGTGCTGGTTTCAACATCCCCGATAACGACGCCACAGGTGCTTCCAGCACTATTACCGTTCCCACCAGTTCCAACTTCCTGATTACCGACATCACCGTCACCCTCGATAGCCTAACCCACCCCTGGATAGGTGATCTGATCGCCAATCTCACCTACGTCCCAACCAACACAACAGTATCTCTGTTCAACCGCATCGGGCTGGTTAGTTTTGGGGCCAGTGACGCCAGCAACTTCGGCGGTAACTACAGCTTTAACGATGCCTTTACCGGCAACATCTGGGCAGTGGCGGCTTCAGGAGGTTCTAGGAGTTTTGTCATCCCCTCCGGTACCTACTTCCCCACCGGTGCCCGTAGCAGCACCCTTGTTCCCATGCTCACTTCCCTGAGCGGGGAACTGTCCAGCGGCACTTGGCGGCTGACGATTTCGGACAATGGAAGTGGTGATACTGGTGCTCTCGGCAGTTGGGCGCTGAACTTGCAGGGCAATCCGTCATCCCCCGTGTCTGTTCCTGAATCAACTTCTGGCCTGGGTTTGCTGGCTTTAGGCTTACTGGGGGCGGCAGCGGCATTTAAGCGCCATTTGAACTGAGAAAAGCGGCATTTAAGCGCCATTTGAACTGAGAAAAAGGGTTTCTTTGAGAAACCCTTTTTCTGAATTTCTCGTGATCCTTGGGGATTGCTAACTCGCGCTAGACTAGATTGAGTAGATTGGGAGATGTGGTAGTCTGGGAAGTATAGCAAAATTATCGCCAGAGTCAAAACAACTGATCATCAATCTGAAAAATAGGCTATTAGACATTGTTGACGAATCTAAAGCTGTAGAATTTGCCATCTTAAACCGTTTTGGTGAAACAGCAGAAACCCTAGACAGTTTAGAGCAACTCACAGAAATTGCCCTCCAAGCAGAATCTCGGTTTTCTCAGCTATCAAACTTAGAAATTCGTGCCGCTCAATCCCAACCGATGATTTCTCCTGATTTGCTAAGATTTATAGAAGAAGTCATTAAGACAACCCAAGTGCGGATTCCTGCCTTGATGCGTAGTGTCGAAGAAGTTAAACTTGAATGGAGTTAAATATGGATTTTGTTCCTCAGCTTCCCCGGGATTCTGATCAACTTAAGCAAACTTTGGCAAAAGCACACCGCAATTGTCAAGAGATGGAATTAGTTGGATTACAATTAGAAGAAGCGATTAGTCGCTTAGAAGCGGAAAATCGTCAAAGACGAAGACAGCAGCTAGAAAACCTAGAAAACGGGTTTCTTTGAGAAACCCGTTTTCTGGAGAAAAATGCCAAAATTATCGCTAGGGTCAAAACAACTGATCATCAAATCAACAATCTTCGAGATAATCACTGAGCTTTATTCCTGTCAATGATGCTAACAAAATATCTAAAACAAGCAATGGCACTGGCCACTTATGAAGTTCTAGAAGACGGAACTTTTTATGGAGAAATTCCGGGATTTGAGGGAGTATATGCTATTGACATCCTCGCCGCCCTAAAAGTGCGGCGATTCCTAAACCTCACGATTTAAGTTTCTGCTTCAACCACCGTTGCATACCACGGTTAAAAAACCATGTACTGTCTTACACA
>VYLV01000144.1_pt1 | contig 11243 bp, 8 predicted proteins | sample 5114191 | NCBI WGS metagenome assembly VYLV01 (sample SAMN12291782, study PRJNA351875) | freshwater metagenome | isolation source: freshwater lake | place: USA: Michigan, Little Long Lake | collected 2013-08-08 | reverse complement strand
CTGTGCATTTAGCTAAATAAATTTGTTTGTCTTTGAACTTAAAAGCAGATTTGGTAAATTCGGCACTTCCTCCTTGATGTTTTTTCTTAAAGTTAGGATACTTAGTACGACCAGAAAAGAAATTAGTAAAAGCTGTTTGTAAATGTCTTAACCCTTGTTGCAAAGGTACACAGCTAACTTCGTTTAAAAAGTCTAATTCTTCTTGCTTTTTCCAATCAGTTAGCATTGAAGAAGTTTCAGTATATCCTACTCTTTCTTGTCTTTCGTACCATACTTGTGTTCTGACATGGAGAGCTTTATTGTAAACTAATCTTACACAGCCCAATGTGCGCCGCAATAGCGACTCTTGTGTTGGTGTGGGGTAAAATCGAAACGAATAGGCTTTCTCCATATCTCACATTCTAGCATATATCGTGTAAATGCGCTAGTATTTAACAGTAAAGCCAACCTAGAACGGCGGGGTTTCAGACGCAAATTTTCGATGATCGAGAATGGCTTTAGCTTGAATTAAAGCCGATCGCACTTGTTCAAAACCTGTGCCACCATAGCTATTACGGGCCGCTACCACCTGACGAGGAGCGATCGCGTCGTAGATATCGGCCTCAAAAGCCGGATGTAATTCTTGCCACTCCGTCAGGGTTAAATCTTTTAATAACTTACCCGCTGCCAAACTGCTTTTAACGACTTTCCCGACTAAATTATAAGCTTCTCGGAAGGGAATCCCCTTACTGGCTAAATAATCCGCCACATCCGTCGCATTAGAAAAATCTTCCGCCACCGCATTAGCTAATCGGTCAGTTTTAAATTGAATTCCGGTGGCTAAAAGTACCGTCATCGCTTGCAAACAAATCCGCACGGTTTTAACGCCATCAAATAACGCCTCCTTGTCCTCCTGCAAGTCTTTGTTATAGGCCAGGGGTAAACCCTTCATTAAGGTCAATAACGCCTGTAAATGCCCAAAAACCCGCCCTGTTTTGCCGCGCACCAATTCGGGAACGTCGGGATTTTTTTTCTGGGGCATAATGCTAGATCCCGTGGCACAACTATCGGTGAGAGTGATAAAACTAAATTCTTGGGAAGACCAGAGAATCATTTCTTCGCTCAAACGGCTCAGGTGTACCATAATCAGACTAGCGGCCGTCATGAATTCAATGGCAAAATCTCGATCGCTAACTCCATCGAGACTATTGTTGTACACCTGCTCAAAATCGAGTAAATTGGCGCTGTAATGACGATCGATCGGAAAAGTCGTCCCCGCTAAAGCGCCACATCCTAGGGGCGAAATATTAGTCCTGGCGCGAATTTCTCCTAATCTTTGGTGATCCCGTTCGGCCATTTGAAAATAAGCTAGGAGATGATGGGCTAAACTAATCGGTTGGGCGCGCTGCAGGTGGGTATAACCGGGGATCAGGGTTTCCAGATGGTTTTCAGCGTGATTGACTAAAGCTTGCTGAAAATTGCGAATTTCTTGCCTAATATCATCGATTTGTTGTCTAAGATACAGACGAATATCCGTTCCTACCTGATCGTTTCGCGAACGGGCCGTGTGCAGTTTTTTGCCCACATCTCCCACGATCTCGGTTAAACGACGTTCCACGGCAAAATGCACGTCCTCTTGATCGATGCCAGGGTTAAAGTTGCCGGTGCGGTATTCTTGACGAATTTGTTCCAATCCAGAGACGAGACGATCAGCTTCTGCGGGGGTGATAATACCCGTATAGGCGAGCATTTTAGCGTGAGCGATCGATCCGGTGAGATCATACTCGATTAATTCGATATCAAAGCCAATACTGGCGTTAAATTCTACGATCGTAGGATGGAGACTACCTTCAAAGCGATCGCTCCAAGTTTTCTTTGCTGTCACTGTTTTCGTTAGATTATTGTGGATAAAGTTAACCAAAATATGCTGGGCAGTTTTTAGGGATAATCCGGTGCTGATAGCATTACCGCTTCAGGTTAGAAAAATCTCCAACTCTACAAGCATAAGAATAGCAAGAATTGCTCACTCTGGCTGAAGGCTGATAGGCGAAAAGCTAATAAGAAGTAAAACCTCGAAACAGATAACCGACAATCAACCCGATTAATAAGGCCCATGCTTGCCCAGTTTTGACGAAATTTGAGAAGGATTTCTGGACATTCCCGATGATATCCACGTCTTGATCCGAAATAGTCATCAAGACATTGGTAAGAGGCGAAAAGTCGATCGAGACAGATAGATGATGGAAGATGTCGATCACGATAGAATTCCTCAAAGACGAAAATCTACAGAACAAGTTAACATGAAAACGACTCAATAAAAACCACTTTTGTCTCCCTGGTGGTGAGTTGGAGAGGAGGTCACTTTCAAGATGATTGAAATTGCTGGTAATAGGATAATAATAAATTGCCCGCTTTTGCTATATCTTGACCAAAGGCGATAATTCCTTCTTCATGACCACTCATCACTAAAATTTGTTGCTCCTCTAGACGATCTTCTTGACATAAACGGATAATTTCTGCGGCCATTTCTGGGGTTCCATAGGCAATATTTTCTTGAGTGGTCGGCACTCGATACATCAAATTTTGCCACAGGGGGCGATGATGAATATGAATCACCCCATTAATCTGGGGATTCGCTTCATAAATTGCTCCATGGGTGAGAGTTTCCGAAGAAGCGGCAATTGTTCCCCGACAAGTGACCCGATTTTCTCTCCAATCGTAGTCTATAACTGTGGTGTAATGGGATTCATTTAATACTGGGATTCCCCCAGTGTTAGTGCCAGAAATAATAATTTCTTTGTCTATTTTCCCTCGTTGACTCACATTACCAAAACCGATTCCGTTATCGTATTGACCGATTAATCCCAGTTGATAGAGGCGATTGCGCCAATAATTTAATTCTGCAATCTCTGAGCTTGCTAAGGGACGGTCAGGAATCCAAGTACAATTGTATTTAACGCAACCTTCATCAATCATATATTTTTCAAAAATATTCGGGATAATTTTGACACACTTTCCGCACAAAGTCCTGGAGAGGATAGGAAATATTAGTGATATAATTATCTTTAATGACTTGGGAGAATAGGGGTAAAACTTCCGTGTCTAAGGCGGGTTTAAATAATTCCATCGGCAGGATTAAATCGGAACCTTCCCGCACATCAATTGTCTCAAAATTGCTGGCTAAAATTAACCAAAGAGGACGCACCCAAAGAGCCGAACGACTTTCGATCACCTGAATTACTTCTCCGTATAAAGTTCGATTTTTGCAGAATAAACTAACAATTTGATGGGGAGTAAATGTGTTCATAGACAATTCTAGTTTTCCTCGATAAGCTAAGACGCATTTTAACCGCTTATTCTTAGATTAGCCGAATCTCCCCCCAATCTCTTTACTCTTGCAAGAGCCAACAGTAAAGAGTGTCTCATCTCAACAAGCAATTTAAATGCGCGGGCAGCTTATCTTTCACTGGTCACTGATTACTGTTTACTGATCACTGAAAAAAGCTTGCCACTTGCCGCTCCCTTGCCAGATTGGGAAAAAACTCCGTTAGAATACGGGAAGCCGTTTACAAAACGATACAAAATCATGACCGTTGCTTACCCTCGTAAATTCAAGAAGACGATGAGCGCTCGCGACATCATGAAGCGTGTCATTAGCGATCGCGAAATTCATCTTGTCACCCTCAACCGCTACCGCTACAACGAACAACGTAGCTGTAAAGACCTGACCGAACTGATCGAAACCTTAGACGGACAACCGAAAGAACTGATACAGGAGCTTTCCCACCACGTCGCCGATGAGGCCCGCCATGCCTACTGGTTAACCGATTTATTGATCGAATTGGGGGCCGATGTGGGGAAACCGCCGGGGTTGTCCTATATCGACGAATTTGAACGTCTTCTCGATCAAGATCAATTCCAAGGCGAAGAACAAAGGGAAGATGGACTGATTGCGGCCCTAGCGGCAATTAACGTCACGGAAAAACGGGGATGCGAATACTTTGCCGCCCATATCTATGCCCTCAAAGCAGGGGAACAAACCCCAGAAAATCTGAAAATTCAGGAAACGATCGCCAAAATCTTTCCTGAAGAAGCGGGTCATGTGCGTTGGGGCAATCGTTGGTTAGCCAAAATTGCCCAAAAAAGCCCCGAACATCGGCAAAAAGTCGAAAAAGCTAAGGCCAAATACTCAGCGATCGAACAGGCCGCCTATGAATCGGGTATGGATATCACCCTGGGGGCAGAATTGCGCCGCGTCGGTCATTTAATGGAAATCGCCGCCACTATGCCGCTTTGGGAACGTCCTCAATATCTGATGGAACGTTTACCCCAATCCCTTCTCGACCCGAAATTACAATTATTCCGGGTAGAAGCGGCTCAAAAAGCCTGGAATCGTGATCCACAAATGTTTATGGAACGCTTTTTGCCGATGTTTTTTAATGCGGACGACAATATCGGCAAAAAAGAGAAAGTCAACTAATTTAACCTTGATTTTCAGGGGCAATCCTTCAGCGATCGCCGAAGAAATGTTCATCGAGGATCGAGAAAATCGGCTATTGTTTTAAATAGGGGTGAGTTCTCGGCTTTAGGGCCGGAGAAACACCACTTTTTTACTGTTTATTTTGGCTTTTCTCTTTTAGATTATGCGTCTTTTAGCTGCCTTTGATCGCTATCCCGATAGTGTATCTTTAACCCTAGAACCAGTAGCCACCGACTCGCAAAAATTTGATTTATATTTAACTTTACACCTACAAGCTCAAATTCAATCTCTCCTCGGCGGGGAAATGAAATGGGGACTGAAAGGAGGAAAATTAGATTTTGTTTTAGTTAATTGTCACCTAGTACCAAATCCTCTTTCTAGTCAAGAGTTATACATAAATCGTATTAATAATCATCAATGGCGGTTATCGTTCAAAAGTCCTCAGTCAATATTTACAGGAGCGATCAAAAGGATTAACCTAGGAACCGTGAGTGTGGAGGAAGAACCTTATCATCTCACGGTGCAATTTTCGGTGACAGCTTCTGATATCTGTATCACGGAAACATCGGGATTATGGAAACACGATATAAGCCCCAATAAACATAGTATTTTAGAGCGAAAGTTAGCATTTTTCCTGATGGAAAATCAATTTGATGCTTTTTTGAGTCGTATTTCTTTGGGGTCATCGCAAGTAGAATTAGATACTGTTCTAGTTGAACCGAAACCAGCAGCATCAGAAAATTTAGAGAAATTGCCAGCACAAATCGAGGGAATTTATGCTTCTGTTAGTGATGATTTTCTCGAACTGGCCCAATTAGCTGAACTCGATCCCCTAAGGGATTTTACTGGGGCAAATCTCCTAGCAGCGGAATTAAGTGGTATATCTTTAGGTATGGCCAATCTCTATCAAGCTAATCTGCGCGGGGCCAATTTAACCGATGCTGATTTAAGCGAAATTAATGGCAGTCATGCTAGTTTTAAAGGAGCGGATTTAAGCGGAGCCTTATTAGCTAATGCCGATTTAAGTTATGCTGATTTTTACCGTTCTAGTTTGGCTTTAGCTAATTTAATCGGCTCCAATTTAGAAGGAGCTAATTTGGTTGAAGTCAACATCACTCAAGCGAATTTTAGCGGAGCAAAAGTGAAGGGGGCAAAGTTTGCCGATAATGTGGGTATGACCGAGGAATTGCGGGAAAACTTACGCTTGCGCGGAGCTTTCTGCGATTAGTCAACTATTAAGCCTCTAAGATGCTACTAAATCCGCTCACCGCTCACCGAAAATAGCGTTATTGAATAACAAAAGAAGATTAGAGATTTTCCTCGGTATCTATGCCTAATTCCCGCAGTTTAGCCGCTAATTTCGCCGCTTTTTGCTTTTCTTGCTGGACTTGGTTTTCTGCCTCTAAAACCCGATTTTCTGCCTCTACAGCCCGATTTTCTGCCTGTTGTGCCGCTTCTGCGGGAGTGGGTACTAATTCACCTTCGGGGGTAAAATAGCGCAATTTATTGGCAGATAAACCCAAATATAAGCCTAATTGTTGACTCCAGAGCCATCCCTGGGCATTGGGGGTAATCGGTTGATATTGACCGCTAATTAGGGTAAATCCTTGAAATTCTAGGCTTTCTGGGTCAAACCAAAAATAATCGGGAGTGCGAAATATATCTTGATAAATTTGTTTTTTCTCCTCTCGGTCAACTTTGGCGGTACTATCGGAGAGAATTTCGAGAATTAAATTGGGATATTTGCCCTCTTCTCGCCAAACTACCCAACTTCTGCGGTTGGGGTTGGAATTTGTCCCCAAAACGACGAAAAAATCAGGACCACGGAAGAATTCTGACTTTTTCTGGTTGGGACTGTAATAAATGGTTAAATTGCCGGCGGCAAAATAATCTTCTCGCTCGCGCCACCACCATTCTAAACACTGAATTAGTAAAATAATTTGTTGTAGATGTAGGTTACTTTCCAAGGGTGGTTCATCACTCCAAAATTGGCCTTGTGGGAAGATTATCTCAGGGTTTACATGAGACTCGACTAGGGGTAAGCTTTCAGCGATAGTCATGGTTTTCCAACAGAGATAGGTCGAGAACTTATTATAAATGATTGAAGGGATTTTTTGAGCAATTGTAGCAGTAGCAATTGAGGTAGAATATTCTTGTTAGTAAATCGCCATTTTCCCCTTAAACAATACCAGAACGCAGGGCAATTACCGCCGCTTGTACTCGGTCGTCCACGGCCAATTTATTCATAATGCCCCGCACATGGGTTTTAATCGTATTGGTACTTAAATAAAGTTGTTCGGCGATTTCAGCATTACTTTTGCCCTCAACAATTAACTTTAAAACCTCCATTTCTCGCTCCGATAAAAGTGCTAGATTGGGATTAGGTTGCACTGCCGGCGGCTTGAGATTATCCATGACTAAACGGGCAATTTGGGGGTCTAAATAGGTGGCTCCGTCCTTAGCTGCTTCAATGGCGGCCAAAAGGCGATCGAGACTCGCTCCCTTGATACAATAGGCATCAGCACCACTAGCCAGAGCTGCGATCACTTCCTGTGGGAGAGTGTGGGAAGTGAGCATGACCACATGAACATTAGCTAAACCCTCCTTAATCTGTTTAGTTGCCGCAATGCCATCGAGACGGGGTAAACCGATGTCCATGACCACTAAATCCGGCCGTAGGGATAGGGCTAATTGTACCCCCGCTAGACCATCACTAGCTTGACCGACAATCTCAAAATCCGGCTGTTCACCGAGCGCTTGTTCTAAACCTAACTGCATTAAAGGATCGTCTTCAACAATTAAAATCCGCATGATCTTTGATTCCTAACGGGAAAATGTACGGTTTTCACCCATCTGCATGAGGCAGAACTACTCCTAGTTTAGGCAATCTGGAGATAGATTAACAGTGACCAGTGACCAGTGACCAGTGACCAGTGACCAGTGACCAGTGACCAGTGACCAGTAAACAGTAATCAGTGAAAAGACAGTGAGAAACTACTATTTAATACTGCCAGCTTAATACATACTGCTCACTTAGAACTCAAATCTGATAACTGATAACTGATGACTGATAACTGATAACTGATAACTGATAACTGAAAATGCTACGGATTTCATCAGATCGGTCTAAAATTGTGCTTGTTGCCCTAGTTTATCTGGGTGTTGGTTGGCTAGGCTATCTCTGCTTAAATTTAGGCTCGCGACCTGCTCCGATTTGGATGAGTGCTGGTATTGGCTTAACTGCGGTTTTTTTAGGGGGAAAAAGGCTAGTTTTAGGGGTTTTTATCGGGGATTTGCTTCTTACCTTCTTTTTAGCGGCCAGTTGGCCCATAGCTCTATTTTCGGCACTCGGTAGCAGTTTATCGGCTCTGTTAGGGGCGCAATTCTTGCATTATCTGAGATTTTCCGCCACTTTGCAGCGCATTCGCGATATCCTTTTACTGGTATTTTTAGCGGCTTTATTGGCCTCGGCAGTCAATGCCACTATCGATACTTTTGCCCGTAGTTGGCTAAATACTTGGGATTGGCGGCAATTTGGACAGTCTTGGGGCATTATCTGGCTCGGAGATAGTACGGGTATATTAATGACCACGCCGCTGCTGTTGCGTTTTTCCTTCCATCGTCACTCCCTGCGGGAACCAAGGCAACCCCAACGCCTTGGTGAGGCCTTACTTTGTCTGAGTTTGCTAACGGTGGTGACTTCCGTGGTTTTTGGTGATCAACAGGATTTTCTTAACCCCGATTGGAGTATGGTGCAGTACCTCGAATATCTGCCTTTTCCTTTTGTGGTTTGGGCCGCTATGCGTTTTCAGACTTGGGGAGCGGTAATAGCGAATTTTTTAGTATCTATTTTAGCTTTGATGGGATTGGCCAAGGGAATCAGCCCTTTTATCCTACAGGCTCCCGATTATACCAGAGGTGTCTTGATCTTACAAATCTTTTTAGTTATTGTCATGTCAACTTCTCTGTTTTTATCGGCGGCGATTAGCGAAAGACAACAGATCGATCGAGCTTTAAATGAAACTTTAGAACGAGAACATTTACTAACACAAGTTGCTTTAAAAGTCCATCAATCTTTAGATATAGATCAGGTTTTAAATACCATTGTTGAGGAAATCAGACATTTTCTCGATGTCGATCAAGTCTATATCGGTCACTGTCAAGAGCGGGGTTGGTCCAAGGTAATCGCTGAGTCCCGTCGTCCCGAGATTCCCTCGCTGATGGGTTGGTTTCCTGAACCAGAATTACTCGAAGAATTGGGACAATTATTTTCTTTAGATAAGTTAATTATTGCTGATAATACCGCTAAGGTGCAAACTCTGCCGACTCTCAAGGGTTATTACGAATACCTGCAAGTTAAATCCTCTTTAGTTTTACCTCTAACGGTTAATAATCAACATTTAGGTGCTTTAGTTGTCCATCAATATTCCCATCCTCGTCATTGGCAAAAAAGCGAGGTCAAATTATTAGAACAGTTAGCCACCCAAGTTTGTATTGCTATCGGCCAAGCGCAACTATATCAGAGGGTGCAAAGCTTGAATAATAATTTAGAACGGGAAGTGGCAGCAAGAACTTTGGAACTGCGGGAAAAAGTCCGGGAAATTCAGCGTTTATACGAAATGAAAACGGTTTTTTTACAGGCAGTATCCCACGATCTTCGCACTTCGATTATGGGATTAGTGATGTTATTAAAAAATTTACAGTGTCGGCAAACAGAAAAAGTAACTATCTCGCGAGCAATGCTCGATCAGGTGGTGCGTAGTTGCGATCGACAATTAACTTTAATTAATGCTTTATCAGAAAATCATTTTGCTGAAGAACGGCCTTTAATCTTGCATCGTCAACCTCTATCTTTAAAAGAACAGGTGGAAATTTGGCTCAAAGATTGGCAGAAAGATTTTGATTTATACCAAGCTACTTTTATTAATCTTCTCCCCGATGACTTACCCGCTATTGATGCTGATCCTTGTCAGCTAAGAAGTGTTTTTGAACAATTATTAAATAATGCCTTAAAACATAATCCTCCACCGATTCAATTAGCTTTAGATGCTCGTATTGACCAAGATATGCTCTACTGCACTTTAAGCGATAATGGCATTGGCATGGATGAGGAACAATGTCAACATCTTTTCCATTTATATGTAAGAAATCTTCATAATCAACACCTAACGGGAATCGGTTTAGGTTCCTACCAATGTCGGCAAATAATCGAGGCTCACTCTGGGAGAATTGGGGTAAAAAGTACCCCGCGGGTTGGCTCACAGTTTTGGTTTACTTTACCCCTTACCCATCAAAATTCTAGAGTGATTAAGCAGGAGTTAGTCAACAGTAATCAGTGATTTTTAACAGGATCGAGATAATTATGCTTACTCGTCAATCTGGGGTTAGATTTGCTTTAGGTTTATTGATTATTTTCAATATTTTCTATTTTGTCCATCTCGCCTACTATAGTTATGTTTGGCACGATGAATCTTTGGTCTTACTCCATCTTTCTGGTTACACACCCGAACAGTTAATTAACTATCTGTTCGATGGACAAATTAAATCTACAGAACAACTCTGGCAATTTCAAGGGGTTAATTCCGTGAAAGGTTTTCCTGATACCTTAGCCTCTCTTTATACTAGCTCGAATTACGATCTACCTCTCTATTATAGTTTCCTCTGGTTTTTAGCAAGGTTATCGGGCAATTCTTATCTAGTCTTAAGAGGATTTTCGGTAATTATTTGGCTTGGCATTTTATGGAGTTTTTACCATTTGGCTTTGACTTTATTTAAAAATAAAAACGCCGCTTTAATCGCCACTACACTTATCTTCTTTTCCCCGCGTTTTACTGGTTATGCTCTAGGAATTGGGGAATACGGACTATATGTTTTCTGTTCGATACTTTCTAGCTGGTTATTTCTCAAAGCTATTGATTCCTCGCAACCAAAAAAAGATTGGTTTTTCTATAGTTTATCCCTAATCGCTGGTTTATATACCCATGTTTTCTTTATCTTTGTTCTAGTAGTCCATAGCCTATATTTTCTGTTGCAGCTGAATTCTTTTAACTCTTTAACCCAAAAATACTATAGCATCAGCTTACTTGCTTCTCTGTGGATTTATTCAATTTGGTTAACCCGGATTTTTACTGGTCGATTTACTATCTTTGGATGGTCAAAAGGCAGTTTACCCCTAGAGGTACTTTGGCAAAGATGGGTAAGAATGATCGCTCGCTTATTTTATAATTTTAGTTTAGCCAATCCCACCATCAACCCTATTATTGAATACTGCCTAATTATCCTCGTCATCATCTCCTTTATTTATCTGGGCAAAAAAGCCGATAAAAAAGTTTTTACCCTGATTATTCTCCTGACAATTATCCCCTTTTTCTCTCTTTTAGCGTGGGATCTAATCAGAGGATTTCGCTACACGGCTGTGGGCAGATTTTACTTACCAAGTTTTCTCGGTATGCTGCTGGCAGTTACCTTTTTACTAAGCAACGGATTACAGCAGCGCCAAGGCTGGGCAAAAATTCTCTTAATATTATTGCTAGTTTTCGGATTAATTGCCAAAATTCCCTATCCACCGCCGGCAACTAGATATGTGGGCTATGGTAGTAATATTCCCAACGCTTATACAATGATTAATCGCAGTCAAAAACCTCTAATTATTTCAGAACATTGGTTAGATCTGAGAGGGGGACAAGCGAGCTAGAAGGTAGATAGAGCAAGCGATATAGCTCTTTGTCCCTTGATGTAATCCTTCAACCGATAGCGGCTAATTTGCATTAGCTCTTCTATATTT
>VYLV01000265.1_pt1 | contig 11294 bp, 10 predicted proteins | sample 5114191 | NCBI WGS metagenome assembly VYLV01 (sample SAMN12291782, study PRJNA351875) | freshwater metagenome | isolation source: freshwater lake | place: USA: Michigan, Little Long Lake | collected 2013-08-08 | reverse complement strand
GGAAAAAGTCCCTGAATTTTCCCCCTGATCACTCCCATGCCTGGTACTTTTTGATTGACAAAAAGTCTAAAAGTCTTACCCAACAAGGTTTTTAGATTTATTCAGCAGACCCTACTTATAAGGACAGGCAATAGGCACTCTTGCAATAGGGGTAATAAATAATCAGTTTTTAATAAACGGATTTAGGATCAGACTTATCTGAAATGACTAGAATGACTAAAATAATTTCATCCATAGAGAAAAATCTATAACTAAAGACGTAAAAATTGATTGACTTTACAGATCGCATGATCCAAGCTGTGTGAGTTAGATCACTCAGGTAGTCGCAAAACTCAAGTTTGAATTGCGCCTATTGGGAATTATAGTCATTTCAATTAAAATTGATAAATAAATGCCCGATTTCATACTAAATCCAGTTATCAAAGACTCATTATCTATTTCTCCTTTTGCATGAGTGCATGAGTGCATGAGTGCCTGTCCTGATATGTAGCCTATACTCAACGGATTTAGTAGTAAGCTAAACGGCGCTTAACCTGCATGATCCAATAGCTATAACCCTTTTGGAGTCTATATCGGTGATCCGAAGTAAAAGCCGTTTAGCTTATCATAAGGTTTTCATCGGTCCAGATTGTATCAAAATTATCTGAAATAACTTTAGTTTTATCCATAGATAAAAATCTATAACTAAAAACATAAAAATCTATAACTAAAGACATAAAAGTTTATAACTAAAGACATAAAAATTGATTGAATTTATGGATTCCATGGTGTTATAGTAGGTGATATAGGTCACTCAGTCGTATCGCACAACTCAAGTTTGAGTTGAACTGCCCCTATGATTCCTTTTTTGTCACCATCGCCTGCGGTAAGCTAAGACGCATTTAAATTGCTTATTCTTAGATTAGCCGAACCTCCCCCAATCCCTTTACTGTTGCCTCTTGCCTCGCCTCAACAAGCAGTTTAAATTACGAACAGCTTACTTGTACTGTAAACCGGTAAATTTCTACTGACGGTGACATCGGTTTGGTGGTGGAGTGCAACGACAAGTTAAGCTTCAAGTCTTTCTGTAGTGAATGCCTTTACCCTTTTCTAACTTATTAGCCATGACATCAACCACTCCTATAACTACCGCCCAATCATCAACTAAGATTGATGAGTTGTTGAAAGATCTTGTCAAGGGCAAAGATTTAAAGAGTTTCTCCAAAGAAGATTTAAATGATCTTCTGGACAAAGTTAATTTTTTAAGTGAAATTGGATTTGATACCGACGGAAAAAGCCTGAAAAAATCGGGCAATAATACAACCTCAAGTCCTACCTCAAGTCCTACCTCAAGTCCTACCTCAACTCCTACCCTAAGTACTGCCTCAAGTCCTACCTCAAGTCCTACCTCAACTCCTACCCTAAGTACTGCCTCAAGTCCTACCTCAAGTCCTACCTCAAGTCCTACCTCAAGTCCTACCTTAAGTCTTACCTCAAGTGTCTCACTACCAGATTTAGTGGGCAGTTTTGGCACGATTAATTTACCAACTACGGTTGACTTCGGCGCTCAGGGAAGTGCACAGGTAATTGTCACCAATCAAGGACAGGGGATCGCCAGTGGTCCGAGTACTGTCAACCTGTACATTTCCACTGACGGTCAGATTGACAGTAACGATGCCTTACTCACCAGTGTCAGCACAAACTTGAACCTAAATGCCGGGCAGTCAGTTACCCTAAACTTAACGTATAACAACAATACTTCAGTCATCGCTCCGGGGGCTTACTTTCTCATCGCTCAAGTTGATGCAAATAACCAAATTGCCGAACAACTGGAAACCAATAATGTCACCAGTAAATTAGTATCGGGACTCAATACTAACGCCGTCATCGACTGGAATGCGATCGCCTTAAATGCAGTTCAAGCTGAGGGAAAAGCGGGTCGGGGAGTCGGACCGACAGTAGGTTCTCGCTTAATGGCGCTGGTTTCTACTGCCGTCTATGATACGGTCAGTGCCTTCAACACTTTATATCCCTCCTACGCTGTAGATGTGAACGCACCATCGAATGCCTCGTTGGAGATGGCGGCAGTTGGTGCTGCTTATCGAGTTCTTTCTACTCAATTATCTGGACAAAGTAGTTTGTTCTCACAGCAATTATCCAATTCTCTGGCAGAGATTCAGGACAGTGCCACCGCGGAAAGCCGGGGGTTTAATTTGGGCGTTTTAGTGGCCAATCAGAGCCTTAATTTACGCGCTAATGATGGTTCCAACGACAATACACCTTTCACTGCGCCACCGGGAGACTACGTTTGGCTACCAGAAACCTCGGGCCCCACTGCTGGGGTAGCACTTGGTGCGAACTGGGGGGGAGTAGATACTTGGACAATTGGCGCGATTGTCCCGTTTGTTACGGCCAATCAACTTGATGTGACTCTTGATGGCCGTCCTAACACAAATCCGACATTGTATGCCCAAGAAATTGAAGAAGTCCGGCTCTACGGTGGCTTGGAAAACACTGCCGTCACTACCACTTTACGCAATGCAGACCAGAAAGAAATGGCTGTTTTCTTTGCTTATGACCGCCCTGATACCTTCCGTCCCTACGGGCATTTAAACCAAATTGCTCAAGAAATAGCCGTCCGCGAGAGCAATACCTTGCAAGAAGATGCCAGCCTATTTGCCGCGTTAAATACCGCGCTGGCAGATGCGGTAATCGTTGCTTGGAAAGAGAAATACACTGAACTCCAACCTCGCCCCGATGACGTAATTGCCGGAGGATTTGCGGCTAATGACGAGATAGCTGCTACGGAGGCCGATCCCAATTGGAAGCCCTTGCTGTCACCATTAATGGGGGTTAATTCCCCACCTTTCCCGGATTATATGTCAGGGCATTCTGCCATGGGGGGAGCATTTGCGGGAGTGATGACCGAATATTTTGGTGACAACTATGTATTTAGTACTGTCTCCCAAGAGCTTCCAGGTGTCGTTCGTCATTTCGATAGCTTCTATGAAGCGGGAATGGAAGATGCCCTCAGCCGTATTTATGGCGGGGTTCACGTCCGGGAGGCTTGTATTGATTCTTTTGACATGGGGTTAGCTGTGGGCGAGTTTGTCGCACAAAACTTCTTTTAGCCGATTGTCTAGTATCAAGTCGAGTTGAACGAACCTGCATCAGTCCCCACCCTCAGCAACGCACCGGTGGGGAAGGTGCAGGGGTCGGCAATTTGAGGACTCGATGTCCGAAAAATTGCCAACTAAATTTTAGGTGTATCCTGATTTTTGATATACTCCTTAAGCTTTTCAAGCGGTGGTTTGTGTTAGGCAATGGACGGGGTTATGTCACCCGATCAAACCATACTAAGTAGGGTAATGCAAGGTTTTTGAAAGTCCCAATCCTATTTTCTTGCACTAACATCGGACTTTAACAGGTCAAAAGCTTTATTTTAAAAGGGTTTTACCATTATTCAGCAAGCCCTAAGTAGGGTTTGCTGAATAAATCTAAAAACCTTGTTGGATAATATTTTTAGGCTTTTTTGAAATCAAAAAGTGCCTTAGCCAGGATTGTTCGGGGGGGAAATTTAGGCACTTTTTCCCTGAAAATTAGGTAATTGGCCACCTCAAAACTGGTAAAACCCCACACCCCACACCCCACACCCCACACCCTACCCCCACCGAAAAACTTTTTGCCGCAAACCCTAAATACTCCCTATTTTTTTAGGAGATTTTAACTGACTGAGAACAACGATTTGATGAGTTGCATTCCAGACGTTTTTGACGTTCTGCTAAGATTGTAGTTAAATTCGGTCTTCCGGTTAAGGTTAATCGCCAAGAAGCCCAAATTTCATAGATAATATCCACTAGAAATCCAATAACCGGCCATTTGGTAGCGGCATAAATCCAACCAATGCCCAAAATATCATAGACTTGGCGAAACACTTCCACATTTTGGAGTATAGTACCATCAGCTAGTACGGCGTGGATTCGTCCCATGGCTGCCGCGAAGGAAATACCGCCATTTTCCTCCGGATTATAGTCTTCGGCGGCAATATCGACAAAAGCAACTAATCCTCTCCCAGCATCCCGTTTTTGCAGAAAATTGACCTCGCGCAAGCAGAGGGGACATTCTCCATCGTAGAGGAGTTTAATTTTCCAAGAGGGCGATCGAGTAGAATTTTCTAAGGTATCAGCAGATGGAGTCGGTAAAGATGACATGATCTTCTAGGGATTTTCTTTTCAGTGGGGGATTGTCAAGGCAATTTATCAGATTGGATGGTATCACTCTCTATGGGTTCTCGATCGTTGCGTTTTGAGAAACCCCAAGCAAAGAGGATAGCAATTAAACTAATCATAATCCATTCCGGCGGCACAAAATCGGGACTAATCACCCGCAACAGCAATCTTAAACCCACCAAACCGACGGTGACAAAACCAGCGTCTTCTAGGTGGGTGTATTCCTCTAACCAGCGAATAAATAAACCGGCCATAAAGCGCAGGGTAACTACTCCGATCGTACCACCAAGCAGGATTAACCAAGTATCATCGGCCACGGCGATGGAAGTGGTGACACTATCGAGGGAAAAAGCTAAATCAGTAACGGCAATTAGGGGGATAGCTTGCCAGAGAGACTGAAACTTGAGACTATGATGGGTGTGATCCTTGTCTTCAGGGGAGGCAAAGTAATTAAAGACTAACCAGAGCAAATATACTGCTCCCAAAAGTTCAAACTGCCAGTATTTAACCACCCAGGTGGCGGTAAGAATCAAGATCATACGGAGAATATAGGCGAAAACTAAGCCAATATTCAAGGCCTGACGTTGACGCTGATGATCTCCTAATCCCTGTGCTATGGAAGCGAGAGCAATGGCGTTATCTGCTGATAATACCGCTTCTAGGGCAATGAGAACCAACAGAATTAACGGGGTTTTTAGACTAAGGGTTAGAGATGAATCAAGGAGCGAGTCTAACATTGAGGCCGCAGGTAAAAATAAATGTAATGATGGCGATACCTCAGCTTAACGCTTTTACAACTTTCTTTTCTAGGGGAGATAACCGTCATCGGAGTGGGGAGATATGAATTCTTGTAACGAAATGATGCAGAGAACCCCGATGATGTCGGAAAGTATTGGATAAATATCTTTATGAGGAGATAATCAGCAATGCTTTCTGATACTCAAGTTTTAGTCGCTCTGGTAATTGCTTTAATCCCCGGGATTTTGGCTTTTCGTCTAGCGACGGAACTTTATAAGTAAAATCGCTTTCAATAAACCCTGATCCCGTCTGACCTAGCTATAGGATAGACCGATTGGGGTTTTTTCGGTTATCGGTCATCAGTTATCAGTGATTGGGTGTAAATTGAAAGTGATTAGCCATTTTTCTGACCGATTTTACTGATACTCGTAAATCTATGACCGCACGAACAGGAAACCAAACCGACAAAAAACCACAAAAAAAGCCAAAAAGCGGCAATAAATCCCAAAACTGGCAAGTTATCGAGATTTGGCTGCGAATTATTGCCTATAGCGCTCTTTCCATCACGGCAGTTTTTGCGATCGCTCGTTTGCTACCCTACCAACAGATCCAACAGGCAAAATTAGAAGAAGTGCGTTTGGCGGCCCAAGAAAAGGAGGAACGCGTTAATCAACTGCGGGATCAATTTAGTCGTAGTTTTGATCCTAGTCAAGCGCGGCAAGTCATGGGTGAACAAAGTTCCCGACGGGATCCTAATCAAAGACGCATTTTTTGGGTTTCTCAGTAGAATTGATCGAGATAAATTCGTTTTTGAGCAGATTATAGGGGTATTTTGCCGATGCTGGTTGTTCACAACGAAAAAATTCTCGATTTCATTAAATACCGCTACTCTCTAGGGGATATTCAGAGATTATCCTCGTTTTTGTCGGAAAATCACGTCTTGAGATTTCCCCACCTAGAAAATGGCTTATTTCCAGCAGCATTAGTCAGTAATGAGACAGAATACACGGGATACGCCAATGTTTGGCTGAGGGATAACGTTTATCTGGCTTATTCTCATTATATTATCGGACAGACAGCGATCGCTGTCAAGAATATTCAGACTTTGTTGAACTATTTTCAAAAGTTCCAAAGGCGTTTTATTAATATTATCGAAGGTCGAGTTAATCCTGAAAAGATCATGGAACGTCCTCATATTCGTTTTGAGGGACGTACACTGACGGAAATTGACCAAGTTTGGCAACACGCACAAAATGATGCTCTTGGCTATTTTCTCTGGTTTTATTGTCGTTTAGCACGGGAAAAATATGTTGAGCTTTCCCCCCATTGTCTAGAAACAATTGCCCTATTTCCTTTATATTTTCAAGCGATTAGTTATTGGCAGGATGAGGATAGCGGTCACTGGGAAGAAACCCGCAAAATAGAAGCATCTAGCATCGGGGTTGTGGTAGCGGGATTACGGGAATTAAAAAGGTTATTAATCGAGACAGAGATAAATCTCACAGCCGAAAATCGCAGGATTACACCAGCATTTTTAACGGAATTAATTGAGATAGGAGAACAAGCTTTATACCAGATTTTACCAGCCGAGTGTCTTCTACCAGTACCACAAGGGAGAAGTTATGATGCAGCTCTACTTTTTTTGATTTATCCTTTACAAGTGGTGGAGACAAATATCGCCGATCAAATTCTTAATAATGTTATCGTTCACCTTCAGGGAGATTACGGTATTCGTCGCTATTTAGGTGATTCTTTTTGGTGTCGAGACTATCGCTTAATTCCCCCAGAAATCCGCACCACCGTATCAGCAGAAAGAGAAGGTTGGTTACAGGAACAAGGGAGAGGATTAAACCTAGGCGAAGAAGCACAATGGTGTATTTTTGATCCGATTATTTCTGCCATTTTTGCCCTTAAATTCCAGAGTACAGGTCAGGAAAAATATCTTAACCTACAAACCCATTACTTCAATCGTTCTCTCGGACAAATTACAGGTAATGATTCCCCCGTTGGTGAGTTTAAATGTCCCGAATTATACTATCTAGAACAGGGAAAGTATATTCCTAATGATGCCACTCCTCTCCTTTGGACACAGGCTAATTTACAAATCGCATTAGAACTAATTAAGAAAAGTTTAAGCCAATAGTGTAATTCTATTTGACCAGATAAAATTACAACTATATATAAATTCAGGATTTAAAAAATGCCTAATAACAACAATCAACCCGATATAAATAAAGCGATCGATGTGTGTATGGAGGAGTATAAAACCCTGAGAACGGAAATTTCGCAAACCATACAAAATCGCACTAATGTTATTGTCTTCGGAGGCGCTCTAGTTTTGACTTTACTGGGAATTGGGATCAGTCCCATCGCTAATCTTCCCATCATGAAAGAGACAACAACTGTTACTAGAATACCCACAGATACAACTACAATAGAAAAGAAAACAGGAAATACAATAAAACAGACAATATCTCATCCAAAAGCGGATAGTAATCACACCAATCAAGAAAAAAATTCAGGGTTAGTTATTAAAGAAAAAGACACAGAAACAGAAACAATATCTCGACAAAACTTTTATGATATTCCAATTGAACGACGAATTCCTTCAGCCATTATTCTAGGAATAATAGTTCCCGCTTCTTGTATATTAATCATCCTTCTTGTTCATGGAAATACTTATCTGATTCTTAGAATTGGTAGATATATTGCCACTAATATTGAGCCTAAAATTAATGATTTATACTTTAATAATTTACCGAGTGGTCAAAAGCCTATTGTTTGGGAAAGCTATATGCAAACTTTAAAAACTGAAAGAGAAGAAGATAATTGGGTTACGGTCGTTTTTGGTGGTATTGCATTAGTCGCAAATGTAGGTGGTATTTTTTCCGTAGTCAACATATTAAATAATATAGTTTCTTTAGCAATATTAATAGTTTCTTTAGTAATAATTGGATATCTCTGGAGATGGAATAGTGTAACGAGACAAAAAAATTCCGAATTAAAAGACGGTGAAGGAAGTTTAAGAAAAATCTGGTACAAAGGAATTAACGCACAAAATAAAGAGGTGAAAAGTACACGAATATTTTGGAAGTCTAACTATAGATTATGGGAAATGTATCAAATAGTAAATGATTTTAAAAATCTTCTTGATCAAGTTAATAAAATTAAACTATTCAAAAGACAAGCAGAAGGAGCAGATATACAAGTCTTTTTAAATAATCTTATCAATGATTTATTTAAAAATCTTTTTAATAAAATTAAAAATTACAGTAGAAATCCAGAATATAATCCACCTTTCTATTTTAACTTAGACAATGGTGGAGGAAAACGCATTAACAATATCCCAGAATTACTCGAATTATGTATAGATAATCCCAATAAATTTAAAGAACACATGGACAAAGGAGATTTTGAGCGTTGGCTGGATAATATAGAGATAGGAGAAACCGAACTAGCAAATATAGCTCAGGCAACTCGCAAGATAGTCCCTAACGATAATGAGCGCCTACATTATTTTCTCAGAGAATGCTGTCTAGTCTTGATTGGGAGAAACCCTTAATATTTCCTAACAAAAACTTGATTCGATCGCCGACTACCTGCAAGATAAAGAAAGAGCGTATGAGATAGGAATTTACAAGGGGATAAAAATTAAAATCTTTGGCTCTCTTATTCCCCGTATGATGAGTTTAACTTAATATAGGATCGATCGATCTTTGTGTCCTTTGTGTCTTTGTGGTTCGCTCCACTCCCCCGCCAGCCCAACTGTATCTTAGAATATATTTTACCCACCAAACTCAAGAGAGCCAATCTTTCTGATTTCAAGCTACCAACGACCGGCGCTAGTCACTAAAAACTGATTACTGATTACTGATTACTGATAACTGATATGACTCGATCCTATTTTGCTACTACCGCTAGGGGACTAGAAGAAATTGCCGCTAGGGAATTAGAATTCCTGGGGGCCAAAGAAGTTAAACCCGTATTCACCGGAGTCCATTTTCAGGGAGATCTGGCCCTACTCTATCGAGTCAATCTTTGGTCAAGAATTATTTTTCGGGTTTTGGTTCCCATTGCCGAAATTCCCTGTGGGGATGGGGAGGAACTGTATGATGGCATTCAAGCCATTGATTGGCGCGATTATCTCAGCAGTGAGGAAACTTTAGCGGTACAATGTACGGGAACGAATGATCGCCTCAATCACACCCATTACACCGCTTTAAGCATCAAAAACGCTATTATCGACCAACAGCGTCAACAGGGGAATCCACGTTCTTTTGTGGATACAGAAAACCCCGACCTGCAAATTAACGCTCATATCGAGAAAAATCGCTGTGTGCTTAGTTTAGATAGTTCTGGCCACAGTTTACATCGTCGCGGGTATCATCGGGCCATGGGAGTCGCACCCCTAAAAGAAAGTCTCGCCGCTGCTTTGGTAGAATTATCGGCATGGCAGGATGATATGGCGCTTTTGGACCCTTTCTGTGGTTCGGGAACCATTGTCATCGAAGCGACGTTAAAAGCTTTAAATATTGCCCCCGGTTTATCTCGTTCCCAGTTCGGATTTCAGAAATGGCCAGACTATCAACCGGATTTATGGCAATCTTTGGTTAAGGAAGCTAAAGAAAAACAAAAATTTCAGCTAAATGCGCCAATTTATGCTAGTGATGCCGATTACGAGGTTTTGCATCAGGCCGAGGATAATGCCTATTTTTGTCAAGTGCAGGACCATATTAATTTTAGCTTGCAAAGCATCACCGACTTAGAACCGGCGAGCGATCGAGGGATTATTCTCTGTAATCCCCCTTACGGCAAAAGATTGGGCAATACCGAAGAATTAGGGGCCTTATATAAATCCTTCGGTGATGTCTTAAAACAGAGGTTTAAGGGTTGGACAGCCTATATTTTATCGGGAAACAAAGAACTGACTAAACAAATCGGTCTGCGTTCTTCCCGTCGCACTCCCTTGTATAACGGTTCTTTGCCCTGTACCCTCTTAAAATATGAATTGTATTAACTACATCAAAACCTTGAGACTGTCAAGAGCTAAATGAACATTTTGACGAACTGAGGCAGCAGAATTGTGTAAATCCAGACGTTCAGCATCGGTCAAACGCACTTCCAGAATACTTTCCACCCCCCGACAGCCTAAGCGACAGGGAACCCCCAGATAGACATCCTGTAGGCCGTATTCACCCTTAAGATAGGCTGCCGCCGGCAGTAAACGGGATTGATTTCTCAATATCGTCTCGACCATGGTACAGGCAGAGGAAGCAGGGGCGTAATAAGCGCCGCCAGTTTGCAGTAATTTGACGATTTCAGCCCCAGCGTTGCGAGTTCTCTCCACTAGACGGTTAATTGTTATCTCGTCCATTAATTCGGTAATCGGCACACCACTGACGGTACAGTAACGGGGTAGGGGCAACATTAAATCACCGTGACCACCCAAGACCATAGCATGAACGTCGGCGGTACTAATCCCCAATTCCATGGCGATAAAGGTTTGTAAACGGGAAGAATCGAGGACCCCCGCCATTCCCATCACTCTTTGGGGGGGTAAACCCGTCGCTTGCCAGACTAGATAGGTCATCACATCAAGGGGATTGGTGATGACGATAAAAATGGCTCCGGTCGAATACTTGAGGCATTTAGTGGCGGCCTCAACGACAATTTTAGCATTGACATTCATGAGATCATCGCGACTCATGCCCGGTTTTCTGGCTAATCCAGCCGTAATCACGACAATATCGGAGCCTGCCGTGTCTTCGTAGTTATTAGTGCCGATAATCTCGCTGTCGTGCCGTTCTATGCCCTGGGCTTCCATCAAATCTAGGGCAATACCCTGGGGTAAACCATTGACGATATCGAGGAGAACCACATCGGCGAGGTTTTTTTCGGCGATGCGTTGGGCCAGGGTGCGTCCGACGTTACCAGCACCAATAACCGAGACTCGGGGCGATTGACAGGGGAGGAGTGTATCGTAGAAGTCAACCATGATTTATGGATGAGGCAATATCCTCATCAGGCGGGTTCCAGTTGTTCGAGCTTTAGCCACACACTGGGGGTAGGAACATAGAATTTAATCAAAGCATAATCATCTTTTATATCCAAGACTTCTGCTGTCGAGTTGAACATATAACTGGGTAAACGGCGATCGCTGGCTAGGGCTTCGAGGCTATTTTCTAGGTTTCCCGTCACCACGCGGACTAAAGCTCCTTTCTTAATTGTAGCTGCCATGTTTTTCTCGTTAAATTTGCTTGGGGGTTTCTCCCATAAATTGTTACATATTCGGGCGGGCCTCTGACAAGAGGGTGCGGGGTGTGGGGCGTGGGGAGATAGGGGTGTGGG
>VYLV01000138.1_pt1 | contig 11413 bp, 10 predicted proteins | sample 5114191 | NCBI WGS metagenome assembly VYLV01 (sample SAMN12291782, study PRJNA351875) | freshwater metagenome | isolation source: freshwater lake | place: USA: Michigan, Little Long Lake | collected 2013-08-08 | reverse complement strand
ACCCAATAAACGCTTGGGGAGAGAATACCTCTACTTTTTCAGAAGCAATTCTGTCTTTCGCAAGTAATCTCTGTGAACCAAGAATCCCCGTCTCTTTAGAGCGGGGAGTGTCAACTAAGGTATTCTATGAGGGGGAGCAGAAAAATCCCGCCTCGAAGCTGGTTGTTGTTGAAAAAATCCGTAAAAAATAGTTGCGATCTTGTATAATCCGCTAAAATCCAGAGAAATAGCTTTTGCCATGGCGACTACAGAAGCATTGAACCCCAGTCAGTTCTCACTCTTAACCAACCTCACCGCTGATCGTTCAAGTTCACCCAACCCACAACAAGAAATGGACAAAGTTATCATTCTCGTTAATGCCGAAGCTCAAGCCAATGGTCAGATGTCTCGGCTATCGCCCGTTACCGAAAAGATGGTGATTGCCTTAAAAAATGCAGTTCCTAAATCCTTGGCGGTGGAGGTAACGGGGACGGCTTCTTTGTGGTCAAAAATGGAGTCGGGTAAAACCAGCCAGAATAATCTAATCTGGTGTCCCTTAACAATTCAATTACCCAATTGGGTGAATTTTCCTGGTAAAAAAGTTTATCAAGCTTGTCGGGATATCGAGGAAAGACGCACTTGGGTTGCCCATACCCTGCACTATAAAACCAGTCAGGGAGATTCTTCTTTTGGGGATCTTTGGTTGCCGATCACGGTGACATCTAAGGGTTTAGAATACGGTGAGGTAATCGGAGAAGGCATGATCCCCAACGCCTACAGTCAACCGATTAGTCTAGAAAGAGAGAGTCTTAAGTCTTTACATCGGCTGGCAGCGCAATTACTCGATAATTTACAGGCTCCTGCTTCTGTTTATTTGCTGCAGTTTCGTCTGGCTCATCGAGAAGTGGTTTTTGATCGTCTCTGGCCTTTTCCTGCCGCACCTGCGATCGCTTCTCTGCGCGGTCAACAGACAGACCTCTATGCAGCCTACTGGAATTGTTTACGTCGGCAAGCAATGCTCGATCATTCCTTGGCAATTTAATCCAGTAGCAGAGAAAAACTGTCTAACTTTGCCCACAACAGCGATCGATCCCTAAACTAGCTAAAATTAAATCACTGACGGCGTTAGCGATGGCAAATTCACTATAAAAACTTTCGGAGGGGATGTAAGACCAAAAGCTGGGCGTAAGTCCGTCTTAAGGAACCCTCCCCCGTGAACTGTCTAGCAGTAATGTATTAAGTTGACAAAAGGGATACTTTGGCAGAATATTTAGCGTAGCGGCCGCCATAAAAACACGGCTTTTGTCCGTTCCAACTTTCGAAGATGCCGAAATATTCGCTAATTATCCCGATTTATAACGAGGAAGAAACCATTCCAGAACTCTATCGCCGTGTCAGTGACATCATGGATAGTTTAGATGATTCTGTGGAACTGATTCTGATTAATGATGGCAGTGGGGACCGTTCCTTAAAATTAATGCGGGAACTACAGGAAAGAGATGCTAGGGTCTGTTACATTAGCTTTGCTCGCAACTTTGGCCATCAGGCAGCAGTAACGGCAGGACTTAATTTTGCTAGGGGTCAAGTTATTGTTGTCCTCGATGCCGACTTGCAGGATCCACCGGAATTGATTCCCAAAATGATTGAGTCTTGGCAAGCAGGTTATCATGTGGTTTACGCCCAGAGAACAAAACGGAAAAAAGAAAGTTGGTTTAAACGCCTAACTGCCTACGTTTTCTATAGATTGCTGCGACGATTAGCTGACGTGGATATCCCTGCGGACACGGGGGATTTTTGTCTGATGGATCGTCAGGTAGTGGACTTATTAAATTCTATGCCAGAACGGAATCGTTATATTCGCGGTTTGCGAGCTTGGATTGGTTTCCGACAAACTGCTGTTAAATTTGAGCGGGATCCCCGGTTTGCCGGGGAAGTCAAGTACACTTTTAAAAAATCCCTCGCTTTAGCGATTAATAGCTTGGTGTCTTTTTCTAAGATCCCCCTGCGTCTTTCCACTTATTTAGGCTTATTTTCTGCTTTAATTGCCCTGTTGATGGCTTTACTGGTTCTCTACTGGCGCTTACAGCAACCCGACTCTCCCGTTACCGGTTTAGCTACTATCTTGATCGCTGTGTTTTTCTTGGGTTCGGTACAATTGATCAGTATTGGCATATTAGGGGAATACATCGGGCGAATTTACGAAGAAGTTAAAGGCAGACCCGCTTATACGATCGCTGAGATCGCTGGGTTGGAAATCAATTAAACTTTTAAAACAACTATCAATTAATTTTTGTCGATTGATGACCTACGGACAAATAAACTTATGATAGACCAGAAAAAATATTTACCTACTCGATCGGCCGCTAATTTCGGCAAGTTTTTGATTATCACTATTTTAGTAATCGGTATAGGATTACGGTTTTTCAATTTAGAGCAAAAAGTCTATAGTGCCGACGAAGTTAGAAGTATCATGCGTTTTTCGGGATACACGACCCAAGATGTCGAAGATATGGCTTTTATTGGGGAAATTATTGACAGGAAAGACCTACAATATTTTCAACATCCTCATTCCGAACGCTCTCTATCCGATGCCTTGCGCTCTATGATGCGGAATCCGGAACATCCTCCCCTATACCATTTGTCAGCGCGCTTCTGGATGCAGTTAATCCCCATCGAAAATTCGGCTAGAACTTTCTCAATTTTCTTAAGCATCTTAGTCATTCCTTGCCTTTATTGGTTATGCCTAGAATTGTTCGATTCCTCCCTAACGGGCTGGATAGCGATCGCTTTATTCGCTGTTTCTCCCTTTCAGATGCTCGTGGCTCAAAATACTACCCAGTATAGTCTCTGGACACTGACAATTCTTTTATCGGCAATCAGTCTTTTGCGAGCAATCCGTAAAAATACGCTTAAAAGTTGGCTATGGTATAGCCTGAGTTTAGCCTTGACTTTTTATACTCATTTATTTTCAGCTACTGTCGCCATCGCCCAAGCTTTATATGTGATTCTTCTGGAAAGATTTAAAATTACCAAAACACTGATTAATTATGTCTTGGCAGGATTGGGTAGTATAGTTTTATTTAGCCCTTGGTTATTCGTGATTTTTACCAACCTAGACAAAATTGATCGCAATAATCGGTACTATCGACAGTTTCAAACTAATATCATCGAAATATCTCAAACCTTATTCCGTCATACTGGCCATGTATTTGTGGATTTCTTTCACCGCAGAGGAAGATTAGAATCGGCTTTACATTTATTAATTTTATTATTAGCGATCTATTCTCTTTACTATCTCATCCGATACACCTCTAGGAAAGTTTGGTTATTCCTAATAACTTTGATTGTTGTTCCTACACTGTTTCAAATTGTACCTGATTTATTAACACCATCGATTCGCTCCCTACAAGCCAGATATTATTTACCGGTTTTTCTGGGAATGCAGATGGCTATATCCTACCTGATTGCCAGTTATATCGGCTCAAAATCGCCAAAAAATTGGCTGCACTATTTAGGACAACAAATCTTGCTAATTTTCCTGCTACTAGGTATAGTATCGGGTGTATTTCTGGGTTTAACTCCTGATGCGGCTTTAGATGATCAACGAGGTACAGCCAGTGGCAATAATCTAGAAATCGCTCCTGTTTTAAACTCCATGACTAAGCCGATAGTTATCAGCGATAATACCCCTAGTTTCTTTTTGGCATTATCCTATTTAGTTAACGATCGAGTTAAGTTTCAATTATTTCGGGATGGCGATGTGGAATCCTGGCGGCAAAAACTCAATCTCAAGGAATTAGCCCAAAACTACAGTAATATCGTCGTGGCACATCCCGAAGAAGATTTTGTTAACTTCTTAAATGAGCAATACCCCATTCGTACAAAAAAATTAGCAGGACCGCTAATAGAAATTAAACTCCAATAGCAGAGAAAAACTGTCTAACTTTGCCCACAACAGCGATCGATCCCTAAACTATCTAAAATCAAATCACTGACGGCGTTAGCGATGGCGAATTCACTATAAAAACTTTCGCGAAAATCAAAAGCCTGCATCTCGGTAACGATCGCAATTACCAAGCTACCGAGATCGTTTTCCCCTTCCAAACGCTGACGCAGAAAAATTTGACTAGCGCGTTCAGCGATAGTTTCATTAATAGCTTCGGGAATAAATTCTGCATCTAACCAACGATGCAAAGCGGTGCGCAGCCAAGTTTGTTCCTGTTGGGGATTTTCGATCGGTGGTAAAGTAATAGGTGGAATTGGTGCGGGATGATCGGGCATAATTAGAGAATGATCAGGCTACGAGACTGAATTCTTGGGGGGAGTCGTGGATACCGCCTCTATTATACAAGGATACGCACGCGGTTACTTTCTCATGGCCGATGAGGGGGGGCGATTGGATTGGTATTCTAGTAAAAATCGCGCTCTTATCCCTCTCGATCGGCGTTTTAGGTATCCCAAGTCCCTAAAACGAGTTTTGAATCAAAATCGCTTTAGCGTGGCTATTAACGGCGATTTTGCTGGGGTTTGTGCCGGTTGTGCCGATCGCTCGCTGACTTGGATTTCCCCGGAGTTAATCCAAATCTATCAGCAATTACACCAAGCCGGTTGGGCCCACAGTTTCGAGACTTGGCAAGGGGATCAATTAGCGGGAGGGATTTTAGGTTTGGCAATTGGTGGGGTTTTTATCGGGGAATCGATGTTCTATGAAATTCCTGATGGTTCTAAGGTAGCCATGGTCAAGTTAGTCGAACACCTTAGAGAACGGGATTTCTGTCTATTTGATGCCCAAATGCAAAATCCCCATCTGGCTAGATTTGGGACCTATACTATCTCCGAAAAAGAATATCATCCCCTACTTGAAGGCGCTCTGTTGAAGCATTGCCATTTTGTTTAAGTATTGTTTCCGATTGTGGCAGTCATCTTAATAGTGAGGTAGTAATTTTTCGTTTTGGCGGCCAGTCGTCACGATTCAGTCGTCAATAGCAAATTAGGCTATACTTCATCTTTATGAAAAAAGCTGTAAGAATCGACCTCGAAAATGTCTTGACCATGGAACCCGATTCGAGGTATTCTATCAGGGTAGATCAGACAGTAATGAAATTCAGATTTAAATTGGCAATGTTAAACCAGTTAAAAGTTCTAATTGTTGATGATAATGAAGTAGATCGGGTCGCCGTGCGCCGATTCTTAAGAACATCGGAGATGGCGATCGAAATAACAGAAGCCGCTGACTATCAAGAGGCTAAAGAAAAGATGTCCAATAATCTTTTCGACTGTATGTTTATCGATTATCTTCTACCCGATCAAGATGGTTTGACTTTGGTGCGGGAAATTCGGCAGCAGGGAGTTAAAATACCCCTAATTGTCTTAACCGGTCACGGAGACGAAGGAATTGCCGTAGATATGATGAAAGCCGGTGCTTCCGATTATCTGAGTAAATTTCGTCTTTCTGCCGCGCACTTAAATCAAGCGATGCGAAACGCCCTAGGCATCTATGAAGCGGCACAAGAAGTGGCGATTGCCAAACAAGAAAAAGAGCAATTGGCTAGACAAAAAGAAGATTTTGTTTCGAGGATGACCCACGATTTGCGAACTCCCTTAGTGTCTGTCAATCACATATTAGAACTATTTCAAGAAGGTTTATACGGTGAGATTACTCCCGAAATGAGTCGAGTTATTAAGGTGATTATTCGCAGTAATACAAATCTCTTGGAAATGGTTAATAATCTTTTGGAAGTTTATTGTTATGAAAACGGCGAAAAGACACTTAATTTTACTAAATTAAAGATTATCGATATTCTCGAAGAAGTCTGTCAGCAGTTAACTCCCCTTGCCCGAGAAAAAGGACTAGAATTAAGCTTAAATGCCGAAAATGCCAGGGAAATTTTCCTAACTGGCGATCGCTTGGAACTGCGGCGCGTTTTTACCAATCTCATCGGCAATTCGATTAAATTTACCCAAAAGGGTGATGTGAAAATTCATCTAATCCCCGCTACAGAGGAAGATACTTTTGTCACCATTGTCATCGAGGATACTGGTATAGGCATTTCAGCAGAAGAACTACTCCGGATTTTCGAGCGCCTGTACTCCGGTTCCCCAGACACTTCCAACAATGGGTTAGGACTTTATCTCTCCCGTCGCATTATCGATGCTCATGGGGGAACTATTGCCGTCACCTCAGAATTAGAACGGGGTAGTAGCTTTTCTGTCCGTTTACCTAAAATGTCAGCTTGAAGGCTCTCGGTTTGACACCTTGTACGATGAAAAGCTTGGTAGATAAGGTAACTGGATGAACAGGGAATCCCTCGCATGAGTGCGATGGGAGCGTCAACTGTCTAGAAAGATCGATAATAGAAAAAATACTTTCTGCCGATCGGTCACTGTTAATGGCTTCTAATTGGGATATCTTGTTAATACAAGCGGCGCGTCAGGGCAATCGGGCGCGGGTTCAAGCTTTACTGAGTCAGGGGGCAAATGTCAACGCCACTGATGTGCAAAATACTACGGCTTTAATCTATGCCGTGCAGGGGGGTCATAGGGAAATTGTGGCAATTTTGCGAGAATTTGGGGCTGATATCAACAAAAGTAAACAACCTCAAGGTTTAACCCCTCTCATGTTAGCGGCTGCGCTCAATCACAGTGAAATCCTTGCTCAATTAATCGCCGCCGGTGCTAATGTCAATCAGGTCAATCAAGATGGTACACCTGCACTAATGATTGCCACTTATAAGGGTCATACAGCGATCGCAGAACAGTTATTAATCGCTGGCGCTCGGGTCAATATGCGCGATCGGGATGGAGATACGGCTTTATCTGTAGCTATTAGCCAAAATTACGCCGCAATCGTCCGTTTACTGCTCGATAGTGGTGTAGATGACGAAATCCGTCAAGAAGCTTGGTTACAGGCTCTCACCGCTAATTGCCCAGAAATCCTCGAATTGTTTATTACCCGTGGTATGCCCCTCGATTCTCCCACTTTATCTGGGGAAACTCCCCTAATTTTGGCTGTAGAGAGGGGAAATCTCGGCAGCGGGCAAACTTTACTGCAAGCGGGAGCAAATCCGAATATCAGCACGGAGGAGGGAGAAACTGCCCTCATGATCGCTGCTGCTGAGGGATATTTCGATATTGTCCGACTTTTACTCGCTAAGGGGGCCAGTATTGACAATCAAAATCAGGCTGGAGAAACGGCCCTGCATTTAGGGACGATCGAAGGACATCTAGAGATCGTCCAGGCCTTACTACAAGCCGGCGCTTTTGTCAATCACCGTAACCATTTTGGGGATACACCCCTGATCATCGCCACGATGCAAGGATACGAAGCGATCGTTTTAGAATTGTTAAAACAGGGAGCGGAGCCTAACCTAACTCAGCAGGGAGAAACACCGTTAACCTTAGCTCTACAGCGCAAATTTGCCGAAATCTGCCGTTATCTCCTCGACTACGGGGCTAATCCCAACGCCGTTTATCCCGATGGCAAAACCGTCCTCATGAAAGCTTGTGAGGGCAATAATAGTCAACTGGTGCGCCGGTTAATCGATATCGGTGCTGATGTCAATAAACTCGATTTTAGCGGCGCTTCCCCTTTAATGTGGGCGAGTTATCACGGTTGTCTCGACACGGTTAAAGTTTTGTTAGACTGGGGAAAAGTGCACTTAAATCAGAAAAATCAAGGGGGAATGACCGCTTTAATGTTAGCTAAATTTAATCACCATCAGGCGATCGTTTCTTTATTACAACAAGCAGGAGCGATCGAGTAAGCTGCCCGCGAATTTAAATTGCTTGTTGAGATGAGGCTCCGAGGCTGCGAGGCAGGAGATAGGGTGGTCACTGCGTGCGCGTTGCGGGGGGTCTTAGGGTGTTAGGGTGTTAGGGTTTTAGTTGAAATTCCCCCACTTCCCCACTTCCCCACTTCCCCACTTCCCCACTTCCCCACTTCCCCACGAGAAACTTTTTGCCGCAAACCCTAGATAGTCAACAGCTTACCATGACCACAGTGATATTATCAGAACCGCCAGCTTTTTTGGCCGCTGCCACTAAATTCTCGACAATTTCCTGACAATCAGCACCGGTTTGCAAATAATCGCTAATTTCCTCGTCGGACACTTCTTCCGTCAAACCATCACTACAGAGAATTAAACCATCGCCAGATTGCACATCGAGGGGAGATACCGTCACTGGGGGCAAATCGCGACGACCGAGACATTGAAATAAAATGTGTCGCCAAGGGTGGTTTTTCGCATCTTCTTCGGACAGATCGCCCATTTTTATCGCCCTAGCTATCCAAGTATGATCCTCCGTCACCTGTTCTAATTTTTGCTCACGAAAGCGATAGAGACGGGAATCACCAATATGGGTGTACCAAGAGCCATCATCTCGGAAGATAGCCATGACTAGGGTTGTCCCCATGTCCTGTCTTTCGGGATTTTTGAGTTGATCTTCAATAATCTTCTCGTTAGCGGCAGTAATTGCCTCCTGCAGCAATTCCCCGGTATTCAGGGGCGAATTCCAGTGTTCTTCTAGATGAGCTTGGATAGTTTCATTGGCTATTTGACTAGCTTCCTGGCCTCCCGCATGACCCCCCATACCATCGGCAACGATAAAAAAGCGGCGATCGGGGTCGATATAATAACTGTCCTGATTAACCGATCGCACTACACCAGGATCGGTCATTCCTCCAAAAGAAAGGTTGTTCATCGAAATTTCTGCTTCTAACACAATAACTTATTATCCCGTGATCAATTACATCATGCGATCCTGACGTTGAATTTTCTGCCAAAGTCTCAACAAAGCTACCCCCGGGAAAAGCGCAATTCCTAACGGCAATAAGGTCAACCAACCAAAACCACTGACAAATAGAAGCGTCGCTGAGACAATTAAAGCGCTGATAATTAAAGTATAGTTGGTTCCCATTTGGATCATACCCAATCGCCGCAAAAGTCGCTCAGATTCGCTCGAACGCACCCGGACACGGATATCACCCCGTTCTAATTTTTCGATCGTATCATCGATGCGTCGGGGTAAACTCAGGGCGGTGCTGCTCACTTGGGCTGCTTGTCGTCCTAACTCATCGAGGATATTACTGCCATTATTTCCTGTCATATCATGTACTAATTGCAGGGCAAAAGGTTGGGCTACTTCCATAAAGTTAAATTCGGGATCGAGTCCTTTGCCTACCCCTTCCAGGGTAGAAAATGCCCGCATGACGAAGGTAAAGGTAGCGGGAAAGCGAAAAGGCTGGTCGTAGGCGATTTCATAGAGATCATCGCTGATAGCGGCCACGGATTGCTCCTCAAAGGGTTTATCCATGAAGTTATCGAGCATATACTGGATCGAGCGCCGCACTGCTCCCATATCACCATTAGCAGTTAATGCTCCTAAATCTACCAGAGAAGTGACCACGCGATCGGCATCTTTTTGGGCAATTCCTAAGAGAGTCTGCATTAGTTTTTCGCGCACGTTGGTTTTAATTTGTCCCATCATGCCGAAATCGTAGAAAATTAACGAGCCATCACTATCAACGGCGATATTGCCGGGGTGAGGATCCGCATGAAAAAAGCCGTTATTGAGCAGTTGAATTAAATAAGCTTTGGCCCCCAGTTTAGCCAACAATTTGCGATCGAGTCCTGCCGCTTCTAGGGCTTCATAATGACTGATTTTGATGCCGGGGAGGTATTCTAGGGTTAAAACCCGGGGAGAGGTGTAGCGCCAATAGACTTTCGGTACTTTGACCCAATCTTCCCCGCGAAAATTACGGCGAAAAGTGTCAGCGTTGCGACCTTCGTTGAGATAATCGGTTTCTTCCCAGAGAATTTTACAGCATTCTTCATAAATACCCGTCCAATCGCGACCTTTACCCCATTTGGGATGATTTTGGAAGTATTGGGCGATTTTTTTCAGGATGGCCAGATCGATACTAAATAATTTTTTCAATCCGGGCCGTTGGACTTTGACCACCACATCTTCCCCGGTGTTCAGTTGGGCCCGGTGAACTTGTCCTAAACTAGCGGCTGCTAGGGGGATGGGATCGAAGCTTTTAAAGAGTTTATTCAGGGGTTTACCGAGGGATATCTCGATAATTTTGCTGGCCTGTTCGTAGGTAAATGCGGGAACCTGATCCTGTAGTTTGGAGAGTTCTTCCACATATTCGAGGGGAAAAAGATCGGCGCGGGTGGAGAACAGTTGACCGACTTTAATAAAAGTCGGTCCCAATTCTAACATGGTTTCCCGAATCCAAGCGGCCTGTTTTCTGCGTCTGCCGGCGAGTTTTTCCTCGCTATAGCCGCCGTTATAGCTCCATTTTTTACCGTTGAGCCAGAATTGATAAAGTACAGTCAGAACGAATCGCCAAATATCTAGACGACGACGATTGATCGAATAGTTTTCTCGATTCCAACGATAGCTATTTTTGGCGACTTGGAGGGCCGGCATTGCTGGGTTTAACTCTGGGGTAACGGGGACGGGTAGAAAGGCTGACACGCAATTTTTGGGGCTTTAAAGCGACTAAAAGAGGGTTTTGGGTTAATTCTGGTAGTTTTTTAGTTCCGAGCGCAATTGGGCGATTTCGGCGCGCATTTCGTCGATGTTTTCCTGCACATCGGCACTGGAGGAACCACCGGACTCTGTACCAGTATATACTCCCTTTTCCATGGCTTGATCGGCTCTCATTTGCACTTCTTCGACGAATTGCCGCAGGTTTTCCCGTTGTTCGGCATCAAATTTGCCTAATTCGCTTAAAGCGTTGGTAAAAGCATCTTCTAGCTGTTCACCGATCACTTCAGCGATCGCTCGTCCGAGGAAAAAGGCGTGAATAACGGGGTTAGTCATAATCTTAAATGGATGTTTTCGCTTCGGGGTTTGTGGACGGGAAAGGCAATAATAAATTCCCTAACTACTAGGTTAGGCGACAGAACCAGAAAAGGCAAATCGTTTTTCTGAAAAGGGAGGTGAGACCAAATCCGTTTTCAATAGTGTGATTAACTCTCAAGTTATGAATTGTTTCTCCCTTCTCCCTACACCCTACACCCTACACCCTACACCCTACACCCCACTCTCCTATGCCTTTTAAACAGAATTTAGTATTGTAAAGTTTCAATACAACTATAGTCAGATATAGTCAGGCGTGGTAATATGTGAACACGAAACTATCAGACTAGGCAAAAAAAACAGCAATAAGTTATCGAACGGCTTGGAGGTGGTGGAAACAAGGGAATTTAACAGGTTATCAATTGCCTTCTGGTACAATTATCACAACGGATGACAACCCTTCAAAACCCGACGCTGAGTTAAAAGACAACGGAGAATAATGTTAGTAGCCGAAAGACACATTATCAAGAAAGGACATCGATTTTGGGCGGAGATAGATAATTTATCTTGGCAGTCTAAAAATCTCTACAACTCAGCCAATTATTTAATCCGACAAAACTTCATT
>VYLV01000135.1_pt1 | contig 11483 bp, 9 predicted proteins | sample 5114191 | NCBI WGS metagenome assembly VYLV01 (sample SAMN12291782, study PRJNA351875) | freshwater metagenome | isolation source: freshwater lake | place: USA: Michigan, Little Long Lake | collected 2013-08-08 | reverse complement strand
GTTGGGGGTTGGGGGTTGGGGGGAGCTTTTTTCAGTGATCAGTAAACAGTAAACAGTAATCAGTGAACTGAAAACTCACACCTGATCCCATTTTTCTTTAGGTGTGACATAGATAGTGTACTGGGCAAGAGGCAAGAGGCAAGAGGCAAGAGAGTGCATGAGTACCTTTTTTAACTAGCCATCTCTGCCGCTAGTTTAGAAAATTGCTATCACATCTGCTCACTGATAACTGCTCACTGATAACTGCTCACTGCTCACTGATAACTGATCAGTGATCACTGATTAAGGGATAATCAACACTGGACAGGGGGCAAGGTTAATAACTTTGGTGGTGACGCTTTCGGACACACCTTCGCTGGTTAATCCTAAACCGCGACAACCCATAACGATCAGGTCGGCATTAACTTCATCGGCCACATCACAGATGACAAAAGAAGGTATTCCCTCCCTTTCAATCATTTCCGCATTGATGCCAGCTTGGGCGAAAATCGATCTCGCCGATTGTAACAATCTATCCACCGCTTCGATCGAACTCATCTTATCGGCGGCGGCAATTTCTCCGCTGGGTGTCGTTTCCACCACCGACAACAGGACCAAACGACTGTCAAAGATTTTGACTAATTCGATCACACTATTGGTCGCGTCACGACTTTCGCGGCTGTGGTCGATGGGAAATAAAATCGTCTCAAACATAATTAGCAAGTCTCTCCAATCAAATTTTTCTGGGAAAATCAGTCTTAGAACTGCAAAACTGATCCCCAAATCTGAAATAATCTTTGTCAAAGTAATTGCCGCAAGTAGCGATACCCTGATTTAATCTTTATTGTACGGTAAGCAATCTAGGAGGTTATGGGCTGTGCCAAAAAAAACAGTAGCGAATTTAACAGAAGCCGATTTAGCGGGCAAACGGGTCTTAGTCCGGGTCGATTTTAACGTTCCCATGGACAAGGCCACCGGGAAAATCAGCGATGATACCCGCATTCGGGCGGCCTTGCCAACCATTGAGGATTTAATCAAAAAAGGGGCTAAGGTTATTTTATGCAGCCACATGGGTCGTCCCGACGGTGAGGTTCAAGAAAATTTGCGTCTGACCCCTGTAGCTAAACGTCTCTCGGAATTACTGGGCCAAGAAGTAATCATGTGTCCCGATTGTATTGGTGAGGGAGTTACGGCAGCGATTGGCCAAATGTCTAACGGTCAAGTGGCCCTTTTAGAAAATCTGCGTTTCCACGGTGAAGAGGAGGCAAATAATCCCGATTTTGCCAAAAAATTAGCCGCTAACGCCGATTTATACGTTAATGATGCTTTTGGTACCGCCCACCGCGCCCACGCTTCTACGGAAGGCGTTACCCACTATCTCAGCCCCTCGGTGGCGGGTTATTTAATTGAAAAAGAATTAAACTACCTACAGTCCGCCATTGAAACTCCCCAACGTCCCCTAGCGGCGATTATCGGCGGTTCTAAGGTTTCTAGTAAAATTGGCGTGATCGAAACTTTATTAGAAAAGTGCGATAAACTGCTCATCGGTGGCGGTATGATCTTTACTTTCTACAAGGCCCGCGGTTTAAGTGTTGGTGGGTCTTTGGTGGAAGAAGACAAACTGGAATTAGCTAAATCCCTGGAAGCGAAAGCTAAAGAAAAAGGGGTGGAATTCCTCCTTCCTACTGATGTGGTGTTAGCGGATAAATTCGATAAAGAGGCCAATTCCAAAATCGTCAAGGTCGAAAATATTCCCGATGGTTGGATGGGATTGGATATTGGACCTGAATCAGTTAAAGTTTTCCAAAAAGCTTTATCTAACTGTAAATCTGTCCTCTGGAATGGCCCCATGGGGGTGTTCGAGTTTGCTAAATTCGCAGCGGGTACAGATGCGATCGCTCACACTTTAGCCGATTTAACCGCTACTGGTACAACTACCATTATCGGTGGTGGCGACTCGGTAGCGGCGGTGGAAAAAGTGGGAGTGGCGGAAAAAATGAGCCATATTTCCACCGGTGGTGGCGCTAGTTTGGAATTACTCGAAGGTAAGGTTTTACCCGGTATTGCCGCCCTCGATGAGGCCTAATTATCGCTAATATCTAAGGTTTAAACAAGGTGGGTGCTAGCCCACCTTTTTTTTATGAATTAGGGAGTGGGTTTTTAAAGTTGGATTGGGAGTTAATCATACAAATACTTTTGCGGCAAAAATAGTTGAGCCACTAGGATACTTCATTGACAAGGTAGGCAATTATGACGACCTCTAGGATTTTAGAAGAGGCTTTCCTTGAAACGATGGAAGCCCTGGCGTGCTTTCACGATGCCATGAATAAAGCGCATCAAATCTATGCCCGCAATCTTCAAGAGCGAGGAGAAAGACGGGCTATTGGCCAAGCCGATTTAAATTGACCGAAAAGAGTGGCGATTGTCATATTAAATCAACTCGTAATATCCATTTATTTTTAGTTTAATATCAGAAGCCGTACTCGGAAGAATTTTACCTAAGTCAATCTCTAAAAATTCTCCTTGATGAAGTTCAAAATATTCATGATCAATTTTTTCCAGTTTGTCTGCTGTGTAAAAAACCTCTTTTAATTCATTTGTTTGTGAATCCTTGTAGATTAGAGATAGAGAATCGAGGTATGTGATTTCTGGATCACGTTCTTGTATTTTGAATTTAATCGGCTTATTCCCTAATTGGTATAATTTTGTTTGTTGTAAATTTGCTGAGTCTAGACCCGACAAAACCGTTCCCAACTCCTTCCATATTTGTTTTTCCGAATCAAAAACTAAGAGGTAAGGACAACTACCATAAGCAAAGTACGCAGACAAAGAAAATTGGGGTTCATTTAATGGCGGATCAATTTTAATTTTTTTGCCATTGACAGTCAGAGAGTTGATGTTGAGAACAGAGCCAACAGCTAACCTTTTAGGAATACCATTTATTAAAGACTTTATGTCTTTAGTAGATGTGATAAACTCATTGGGTAATTCAACGGTTGATGTTATTTGATCCAGACGAGGTTCATTGTCAAAAGACTTTAAGTCAGGTCTAGAAATATATAGAGGTTGATCACTGATTTTTGACAACCCATTAGAATCAAAGTTAGAATAACCCAGATAATCTGCTAATTTGATTGCTCTATTATCAAATCCAAATTCAGTAAGAATAAAAAGATGCTGGTTGGGCGGTATGCGTATTTTTAACTCAAATTGTTCAGTTGGAATTTTCTCAAAAAGCTTATCTCTTTGATCAATTTCGGTCAAAGTATAAGCATCTTTTGATATTATTTGACGTTCCATAGATTCTAAATTAACAGATGAATTACTAGGATTCCAAATATCCAAAAACCTTACATAAGGAGACGCAGCTTGACGATTAACTGTTGTCTCTCTATTACATCCCGCTAAAAACCAAATTGATATATCTCCTCCCCGAGGTTCTAATAACTTCGCCAACTGAGATTGAAACGATCGAGCTACAAAGTTATAAGTATAAGCAACTAATCCTCTTTGACTAGGATTGTGAGAAATAATATTATTAATCCACCCAATAGTAATTTGCTTATAATCAGGATTACCGTCATAAGTTAATAATGATGAAAGTTTAGGAAATTGAAATATTTCACCAAGTGTTGGTTCTTGAGTGTAATATGAACTAGCTTCACTTTTCAAAAAAGAAGTATATTTTGCATCATCAAGTGATGTTTGAAGAGAAGCAAGTTTAGGGACATAGGTAAATTCATTACCCTCTCCGTCACGAACTAGAGTTTTGTCATCATACTCATTACTTTTTTGATTAAAAGTTTTATTTTTAGAAATCTTTTTTGTTAATTTTTGCTTTTTGCCAATCAATTCTCCCCTTTCTATCTCTTCACTTGCTACTGTTGTTTTGTTATTTTCATTGTATGTATATTCATATCCTGAAGGAGATAAATAATTAGATACCAAGTCTTGATTTCCACTTTCATCTCTAAATTTCTGTATGTTTTCATAAACAGGATTTTTGGTCTGAATAATCGGAGAGTTACTTAAACCTAAAACATCATTAAATTCTTCAGGGAATTTACTTGATAAAAATGCTAAAACAGGGTACTCATTATTCCCTGTAAAATGTTTATAATCTACCAAGTCAGATTGATATTTTCCTTTAAATATTCCAGGTTCTAACCCTGAGTTTGTTCTTTCATAAGAGTAGTCGGGTTCGCTTGGAGGAAGGTTATGATAGAACAGAAAGTAAATCACAATGAAAATAGCAAACGCACCTGTACCTTTGGCAATACCTCTCTTAAAAGGAAGCCTTGCTTTTACTTCAAGTGTCCCTATGAATAAATATCCAGATACAGCAGCAGCAAAAGCGGCTAAAAATCGAATAATCGCAAAGGTGGATGTATTTAATTTTTGAGGATTAAAAATAATAAAAACGAAAGTAATTAATACCCCAGTCGCCAAAATTATTGCGACTACTCGTTCCCAAGTCTGATTTGAGTTATTCATAGATTAATTCCATGGTTAGCTGATGTTGATAGAGCGAGTTTATTTAAACAAGCATAAACATCGAATAGTTCTGGCTCTGTTGAATCTCAAGTGAAACAAATTGGTTTTCGTCTCAAAATTACTGACGCGAGTTGGAATTATGCAATGTACCGCAAGTCTTTCGTCATCGCTGTGCCTATCTGAATGGTTCTCTTTTTTAACTTTCTTATTTACCTCATTAAGCATAAATGCTTAATCCAGGGGTGAGATACTCCCTACTTCAATTGCGGTAAAATCCACCCGCTGATATAAATCTGTCAGGGATATTTGAAAATCTAGAGAAAACAAAGTTAAAATCGCTTCTTGATCGTGATAATCCCGAAATGCCCAATGATCACCTCTTTTATGAAATTGTTCGATATAATAACCATATTGATCGATTAAAATATATTCTTCAAAACTATTAAGAGAGCGATAAAACTTAAACTTATCACCCCGATTATAGTCTTGAGTAGATTTTGATAAAACCTCGATAATCACCTGTGGATTGGTAATCGTATCGGTGCGTCCTCTTTCAAGAATTGGTTCTCCCTTAACGATCATAATATCGGGATAGGTGTATAAATTATAGGCGGGTATGGCCAAGCGTAGATCGTTGATAAATATATCATAGGCTTGATTCTGGATAGTTAAGGGAAATCTTCTACAGAAATTCAAGGCAATGCGATTATGGTTAGGAGTTCCCCCAGTCATAATAATAATTTCTCCATCTCGATACTCGTGTCTGTCGGTGGCAGTTTCCTCTAGTTGAAAGTATTCTGCGACTGTGTAGCGTTTCTCAGTGGTTGCGACCATATTGCCCCCTTGAAAGCAAAGCTCTGTCTTTATAATAACCTGTTTTCTGAAAAGGTACAATTATCGGTTTTAATCAGGTGCTGACTGCCGTATAAATATCGAGAGACCTTGTTAACAAGGTCTCTCCAAAGTGGGTGGGATTATTGTTGCTAATTTGTTAATCCGGTCGGGATAATTTGAGGATAGCGCCGGTGACTTTCATGCTTTCTTGATAAAGCACGTCCTTGCCCCAACGCTGTAACTGTTTACCTAGCAGAGTTTCTGTTTTTTGGTCTTCCAGATGGGCTACTTGTTCAATGCGGCAAGATTGGGCTCCTCCCGAAGCTTCCATCCGCATACAGCCGGTAGTTCCCGAACAAATTACCGTACAACAATCAGCCTGAAGATTAGTAGAACTGAGTTTAATACTAATCAGATCCCCTTGTACCTCACCCCAATCGGCCACGGGAATACCAGCTAATTCTGCTTCAATTAAACGCTGGTCCTGACCGAGGAAGCTAATCCGATGAATAGCGTAATCTCCCGACCGGTGACTATATCCCACTGGTCGCCATTGTAACCGGCTGGCCATCCAACCGAGGAACATAAAAGCTTGGCAAGGATTGCCCTTTTCATAATCAATAGTGATGCGATCGACTTCCAGAATAGCATCCCGGCGCTCCGGTGGATCAAAAGCCTCGGCGGTTAGTTCTTGCCAAGGGGCGAGACGACTCCAGTTCAGGTCAGCCAATGGTACATCTGTTGCTAGTAAATCCCCCACTTGCAGCAGTTCCGTTTCCGGTTCCCGAAAAGTGCTGGAATCGACGATAATCGTATCACATTGACTGGCCAGACGCTTAAATAGTCCATATTCCGCATCGGGACTGGCTTTCCACCAGAGAAATTTGGGCAAACTGGGAATAGTTAACTCGGAAATAATGCCGCCAATTCGTTCCAAAGCTTCCGCCGTACCGCTTAAAGTGACGTATTCACAGCAAACTAAAGTGTTCTGACTACGTTTGTTGACGGGACAATAGGCAGAAACGGAGGCTTTTACCCCTTCATCGGCCTCGGCGGTGGGACAGAGGGTAATAATGCGACAGGGATTGGAAGCAGCGATCGCATCTGCGACCCCAATCGCATCCAAATCGGCGGCGTATTGACGATGATTAGCCCCGTCCTCGGCGTTTTTTTCCGCTTCCCAGGCTGCCCTTAACCGAGCGACAAATTCATCGCTAGAAAGCCCGGTTACTTCTAGTTCTAGGTCCTTCTGGGCGACTTTGATCGCGGCGTGGGTCCTGGGACCGGCAATACCATCAATCGGGCCGGTGTAATAGCCGAGAAGGGTTAACAATTCCTGTACCGCATCGGGTTCATAGACAATAAAGCTAAAGGTGGTGGCCCGGGTGGCGGCCATACCATCCTCATTATCATTATAGGATTGCCAGATATCGCGCAGTTCCTGCTCGATCACATCGATGGAAACATCTTTCGGTGCTTGCAGGGAGACAATGGGGGGGCTTTGGGTGGTCATGTCAGTTATCAGTTATTTAGGGTTTGCGGCAAAAAGTTTGTTGGTGGGGTTAGGAGTCAGGAGTCAGGAGTCAGGAGACTCCGAGACTCCGAGAGGAAGTCAGAATAACAGAATGACCTGGCGTGCCTGGAAGCGGAACCCTTTGTGTTCGTCTGTCTCCTGCACTTTTTGGGCTAAAAAAGTACCAAAACCGTTTTCTAGTAAGGCTTCCAGTAATTTTCAGCCAGCCTTATTTATCTATCAGTTTTGTCAGGAGACTCCGAGACTCCGAGTTAGGAGTTAGGAGTTAAGCTTCTGCTGAATGGCTTTAGTGTAGGATTCTAGAAGTTTACTTGTATCTTCTAAGTGAAGCATTAAGGTAGTGCTGTCACCATATCCTAGATCTTGAGCAAGAATTAGATAATATCGGCATTCTTCAAGAGAGCCTTGCGCTATATTCAGCAGTCTGACCTTATCGGCCAAGCCTTTGCGTTTAAAGCCTTCGGAAATATTTGCGGGAATAGAAACAGCTGCTCTCCTCAACTGGGAGGTTAAACCATATATTTCCGCAGAGGGAAAATTGCCGCTAAAACGATAGGCTAAAAGAACAAATTGATGAGCCTTTTGCCAAACCAGTAAATCGGTGAAGCTTTTCGCAGGTTCTTTGTTCATCATTTCTCCTGACTACTGACTCCTTAATTCCGAGACTCCTCAAAGATTAGAGTCGTCGCCAACGACGGCCATCGCGGTTAAGGAGAAATTCCGCTTCTGTGGGTTCCCAAGTACCCGCTTCGTATTGGGGTACGGAGGCAGGATCGGCGGGAGCGTCCCAAGCGGCGAGAGCGGGAGTAACGATGCGCCATGCTTCTTCTACCTCGTCAGAACGGGTAAATAGGGTTTGATCTCCTAGCATAGCGTCTAAAAGTAGGCGATTATAGGCATCAGCGCTGGCAACACCGAAGGAGGAACCATAACTAAAGTCCATTTCTACCGTGCGCGTGCGTAATTCCGACCCCGGCATTTTTGCCTCAAAACGCAGGGCAATACCTTCATTAGGCTGAATTCGCAGACTCAGTACATTTGCATTAGTTTGTTGGGCTGCCGATTGGAAGATTAATAACGGCACATTGCGGAATTGGATGGCAATCTCGGAAACTTTTTTGGGCAGACGTTTACCCGTACGCAGATAGAAGGGGACACCCTGCCAACGCCAGTTATCGACGATTAATTTCATGGCCACGTAGGTGGGAGTGGTGGATTCCGGATTAACCCCCGGTTCTTCCCGATAGCCCGGAATGGGTTTTCCTTTCATCCAACCGGCTTTATACTGGCCGCGGATGGCGGATTTTTCTAGGTTATTGATATCGGCCAGGTGAGTCGCTTGCAGGACTTTGACTTTTTCGCCGCGGATACTATCAGCGTTAATAGCGTTGGGTGCTTCCATCGCCGTTAAGCAGAATAACTGCATCAGGTGATTTTGCACCATATCCCGCAAAGCCCCCGATTTTTCGTAATATCCGGCCCGATCCTCCACTCCCACGGTTTCGGCCACGGTAATCTGGACGTGATCGATAAATTGACGATTCCAGAGGGGTTCAAAGATGGCGTTAGCAAATCGGAACACCAATAAGTTTTGGACGGTTTCCTTGCCTAAATAGTGGTCAATGCGATAAACTTGGTTCTCCTGACAAACCTCTTGTACGACTCGATTGAGAACTTGGGCAGAACTGAGGTCTTTGCCAAAGGGTTTTTCGATCACTAACCGGTGTTTAATTGGGTCTGTAAGCATTCCGGCCGCCCCAAGGTTTTTAAGGCCGGGGGGAAAGAAATTAGGAGAAACCGCTAGATAAAAGACTCGATTGCCGCGGGTTCCCCGCATTCCGTCTAATTCTTCCAGAAAGACTTTCATTTTGGCGTAACTTTCTGGATCGTCCATGTTGCCGGGGAAATAGTACAAGCCTTGGGCGAAGTCTTGCCAATATTCCTCACTACCAATCCCGTCAGAAAATTCTTCGATGCCTTGGCGCATCTGTTGGCGAAAATAATCATGACTCCACTCTCGGCGCGCTGTACCGACGATGGTTAATTCGGACGGCAGTCGTCTTTCCCGTTTCAGTTGATAGAGGGCAGGAACCAGTTTTCTTTGGGTTAAGTCTCCCGATGCCCCAAAAATGACTAAAATTAGGGGTTCTGGGGTTCTTTCTTGTCGCAATCCCACTCGGAGAGGATTTTCGAGCAGCTTTACCATAGGATTTTGTCTAGCCGAGGTGCATTATTTCCCAGTTTAGCGATAATACTCGACGGCATACCTAAAGTAAAAATTAACAACCACAATCAGTGATCAGTGATCAGTAATCAGTAATCAGTGACCAGTAAACAGTAATCAGTGATCAGTAAACAGTAAACAGTGATCAGTAAACAGTAATCAGTGACCAGTAATTATATTAAATCTGGTTATCAAAGACTGATTATTATTCCTCCTTTTGCATGAGTGCCTAGGCTTTTTTGAAATCAAAAAGTTCGGGGCCTGGGAGTGAGCGGGGGGAAAATTGGGGGACTTTTTCCCTGAAAATTAGGTAATTGACCACCTAAAAATGGATAAAACCCCACACCCCACACCCTACCCCTAGGAAAAACTTTTTCAGCAAACCCTGATTGAGGAGAGGCCGTTATTTTTTGGCGGTTTTAACACAATCGAGGGTACGGACAATGGCGGCTGCTGCGTAGTTACGACGGGCGGGGTCATTTGGTACAAAAGAACTACCCTGTTCGTTCAAGGGAGAGGCCACACCGCAAAATCCCGACATCTGGGTAATTAAACTGGCGGCCCAATGACCGGAAGTATCAGAAAAATTGACGGGGGTTTTAGTTTGGGCTAAATCGGGGGCTTGTTTTTGCTGAGTTTTCAGGTAGGTGGCGGCCTGTTTGAGAATCGCCATCAATTCGGCCCTGGTGATGGGGTCGGTGGGACGGAATTCGCCGTTAGCTTTGCCAGCAACAATACCATTGGCCCGGGCCCATTGGATTTTTTGGGCACTCCAGCGCGTCGCTTCTACGTCGTTAAAACTGCCGCTGCCGGGGGGAATCGCTTCTAGGTTAATTTTGGTGACAGTTCCCATCCCTTCAATAATCATCGAGACGAATTGTTCCCTGGTGACGGGATTTTCGGGGCGGAAGGTGTTATCTTCTTTAAAACCGGCCACTACCCCAAGCGCGATCGCTTTTTCAATCTCAGTTTTATAGATATCGCCGCTAATATCCTGAAAACTGGCCCCGGAAGTGGGGGGAGGAGTGGTTTCGTTGATGGGAGGTCTGCCGCCGGCTGCGAGAACTTCCGCTTCTTTGCCGCTAAAGTAGAAGTGGCCTAAAGTTTTGCCTTGGAAAGTACGACGGCTAAATCTCCAACCCGGTTCGAGGATAATTTTCATAAATCCTGTTTGCATTCCTCGGGTTCTTCCCACCAATAATTCCGGTCTGCGAGCATCCCGGGGAGTTCCCACTAAGTATAATTGGCCATTGCGTTCCACAATACGCAGGATGTAATCTAGCCCAAAATCCCGGCCATCGAGACGGATAGAATAACCATTACTATCGGTGGCGCGGCGACAAATGCCGGTAAAGTCAAAGTTGAGGAGCAGCGGGTCGATCATGACGGGATTTGAGCCGCTTTCGCTCCAACACTTCTGTTTTCCCTGGATTTGTTCCAATACTAGCAGGTCAAATTTATTACCTCCGTAGGGACGAGCGATCGCTATTACCTGGGTCTGCTCGATGTCCTGTTCGTCAAAGTTGACCGCTGGTGTGGCAGTTATGCCCAAGCTCATTAGGGCGGTTAGGGCGATCGATAATCTGGCTTTCATAATCTTTAATCTATAAGACGATTTTTGCAGTAAAAATAGACGTGCTAGTCCCAATATTCTAAGACTGAATGCTTCCGGTTGTTGTTCCGGACTGCGCCGGATTGTTGTCTGTCCGCACAAGTTTTCTCTCAATCTTCAATTTCCGAACCTATTTATCCTGGCAATATTCTGATGGAACTGGTGGGTTAATCAATATTAATTCGGTTAGCTGTTGAAACTGGGGAGATTTTGGCGAATTGTTGAAAATTTTAGCCAGCCATTCGAGTCTTAGGCTAAGATGGGGAGAGAGGCTTTTAATTGGCCGCAGCCCTTGACTTCCTCACAGGATTTAAGCCCAATAATTGCCTAAAAAATTGCAGTTAATCGATGGAGGGCTATCAGTGCTGCGGTGAATTATCAGTTATCAGTGGGTAAGTTAACAGTTATCAGTTATAATAGAATGCAGACAAACTTATTTAAAGCAAACAATGAAAGCAAGGTATCAACACCGCATTTACCCAACAAACCAACAAAAGAGGCTTTTGTCTCAGTTGTTCGGGTGCGTGCGTGTTGTCTGGAACAATACCTTAGCTTACTGCCAAGAACTCTATCAACAAGGAGAGAAAAAGCCAAAATATACAGAGTTGTCCAAAAGACTAACTCAGATTAAAAAAACCGAAGAAAAAAACTGGTTAACCGAGGTTTCTTCTATTCCTTTACAACAGTCTTTAAGAGATTTAGAGACTGCCTACTCTAACTTTTTTGCATCTTGTAAGGGAGAAAGAAAAGGGAAAAAAGTCAAACCTCCTAAATTTAAAAAACGTAAATCTAAACAATCAGCAAGA
>VYLV01000133.1_pt1 | contig 11512 bp, 10 predicted proteins | sample 5114191 | NCBI WGS metagenome assembly VYLV01 (sample SAMN12291782, study PRJNA351875) | freshwater metagenome | isolation source: freshwater lake | place: USA: Michigan, Little Long Lake | collected 2013-08-08 | reverse complement strand
CGAAGAACAATCGGGCAATATTCGTGAAGTGGGCGTCGAGCTTTATCAGCAAATGCTAGAAGAAGCGGTGGCAAGCCTGCAAGATGGTGGCGAAGTCGTATCCGCCCGGTCCTGGTCGCCAGCGATCAATCTGGGCGTCGCGGTCCTGATCCCGGAAGATTATGTGGCCGACCTCAATGTGCGCCTGTCGCTTTATCGCCGCTTGAGCGAGCTGGAGAGCGATGCAGACCGCGACAGCTATGCCGCAGAACTGGCAGACCGCTTTGGCCCGCTCCCCGAAGAAGCCCGTCAATTGATCCAGATTGCGGGCGTCAAAGCGCTCTGCCGCAAGGCCCATATCGCCAAGCTCGATGCCGGTCCAAAAGGGGCGGTGCTGACCTTCCGGCCAGAGTCCGCGCCCGACCCAATGAAGCTGGTCGCCGCCGTACAAAAACAGCCCGCTTTGTTCCGTTTGCGGCCAGACGGCAAAATGGTCGTCAATGGCGATTGGTCCACCCCCGAACAACGCCTCAAAGGTGCCCGTCGCGCTGCGGCCTTCTTGGCTGCAGAAATGGGGTGAGGGGCGGGGATAAGGTTTGCACCCCCAACTGCCCTCAAGCCTTGAGTTTTGAGGGCATTGCTCCTACATGACCGCCATCACGCACGCGAGCTCGCGGCGCGCGAACCCTTTTTTATTCCTTTGGGGATGGGACAGGGGTCGTTCGTCCATCCGGCGCGGTTCTCATCCGAGACCGCTCCTGCTCGCGGAGGCTAGCCGGAAAAAAGGATTGAAATACGATGGCAGTGCCAGAATTTACCATGCGCCAATTGCTCGAAGTGGGCGCACACTTTGGTCACCAGACCCACCGTTGGAACCCAAAGATGAAGCGTTTCATCTTTGGTGAGCGCGCCAACATTCACATTATTGACCTCAGCCAAACCGTGCCTTTGTTGCATCAGGCTTTGCTGCGCGTCCGTGACGTAACCGCAAAGGGCGGCCGCGTTTTGTTCGTTGGCACCAAGCGTCAAGCTTCGGACCCTGTGGCTGCTGCTGCAAAGCGCTGCGCTCAATATTATGTCAACAGCCGCTGGCTGGGTGGCACGCTGACCAACTGGCAGACGATTTCGAAGTCGATTGCCCGCATGCGCGAAGTTGAAGCCATTGTGCAAGGCGACGCACCTGCAGGTTTGACCAAGAAAGAAATTCTGAACCTGACCCGCGAATATGCAAAGCTTGAGCGTTCGCTCGGCGGGATTCGCGACATGGGCGGTATTCCTGACTTGATGTTCGTCATCGACACCAACAAGGAAGCGATTGCGATCAAAGAAGCCAAGAAATTGGGTATCCCCGTTGCGGCGATGATCGACAGCAATTGCGATCCCGACGAAGTTGATTTCCCAATCCCAGGCAATGATGACGCTGCGCGTTCCATCCAATTGTTCTGCGACCTGATCGCAGACGCTGCTTTGGATGGCTTGGCCGAAGGTCAATCGTCTTCGGGCGTTGATTTGGGTGCCATGGAAAATCCAGTTGAGCCAGTTTTGGCTCAGATCACGGAAGAAGCTGTCGCAGAATCGGTTGAAGGCGACGTCGAAGCTCCTGCTGAAGCTTAAAAATTCCCGCCTTGGTTTGTGCTGACACAGGCCAAGGCGGACCCAAGAAACACTCTACCCTGGAGGCGATTATGGCCGAGATTACGGCTGCCCTCGTTAAGGATCTTCGCGAGAAGACCGGCGTCGGCATGATGGACTGCAAAAAAGCGCTGACCGAAAACAACGGTGATATCGAAGCATCAATTGACTGGTTGCGTGCAAAGGGCCTTTCGAAGGCTGCGAAGAAAGCTGACCGTGCGGCGGCCGAAGGTTTGGTTGGCGTTTATGTTGAGGGCAACACGGGCGTGTTGGTCGAGCTGAATGCTGAAACCGACTTCGTGTCGCGCAACGAGCAGTTCCAAGCAGCTGTCAGCGGCATCACCAAATTGGCCCATGGCTTTGACGGCTTGGACGCCTTGGGTGCTGCCCCTTCGCCAGCGGGTGAAGGCACTGTCAACGACTATGTGACCAATCTGATCGCCACAATCGGTGAAAACATGACCTTGCGCCGCATGGCCAAAGTGTCGGTCAACCAAGGCGTTGTGGCTTCTTACATCCACACTGCAACAGGTGAAGGCTTGGGCCGCATCGGCGTGTTGGTTGGTGTTGAAACCGGTGGTGACGCTGCTGTTGCTAATGACATCGGCCGCAAGGTTGCGATGCACATTGCTGCGACTGCACCTTTGTCGCTGAAGACCGACGATCTCGACCCAGCTGTGGTTGAGCGCGAACGTCAAGTTCTGACCGAGCAAGCCCGTGAAAGCGGTAAATCGGACGATGTGATCGCACGCATGATCGAAGGCCGGATCCGCAAGTTCTATGAAGAAGTGGTGCTCTTGCAGCAGCCGTTCGTGATGAACCCAGATCAGACTGTTTCAGCCTTTGTTGCTGAAACGGCAAAAGCTGCTGGTATCAGCGCAGAAGTGACTGGCTTCGCGATGTTCAAGCTAGGCGATGGCGTTGAGAAAAAAGAAGACGATTTCGCCGCAGAAGTGGCTGCACTAAGCGGTACTTGAGCCAAAGAAACGTCCTCTTTTAGCCGTGATCGCCAAATAGATGGAAAACAGCAGAGTGGAAGATGACACTTTGCTGACAAGAAACAGGGCGGCATGCTTGGCGTGCCGCCCTTGGTCTGTCAGAAGACCTGCCTGCATGCTTTCGGGCGAGTCATGTTAAGACCTGTCGAGAGCTGGGAGACGCAGAAATATGAATGAAGTAGCCAAGCCAAGTGACCAGAAACCGCGCCGCATCTTGTTGAAGATTTCGGGCGAGGCCTTGATGGGCGATGGTCAGTTTGGGATTGATCAAGAGACTTGTCTAGGATTTGCGCGCGATGTGAAAGCTGCGCGCGATTCTGGTATTGAACTCTGCTTGGTTATTGGGGGTGGCAACATCTTCCGCGGTATCTCCGGCGCTGCCAAAGGGATGGAGCGTGCAACTGCGGACTATATGGGCATGTTGGCCACCATCATGAATGCGCTGGCGCTTCAAGGGGCGCTCGAAAGCATTGGCGTTCATACCCGCGTGCAATCCGCCATTCCGATGCAAACCGTGTGTGAGCCTTACATCCGTCGTCGGGCGATGCGGCATATGGAAAAGGGCCGGATCGTCATTTTTGCTGCAGGTGTCGGCAGCCCCTTCTTCACAACCGATTCCGGTGCTGCCTTGCGCGCAGCTGAAATGGGTTGCGATGCTTTGTTAAAGGGAACGGGCGTAGACGGCGTCTATACCGCCGATCCTAAGTCTGACCCCACTGCGACCCGCTATGACAAGCTGTCCTATACAGACGTCTTGGCAAAGAACCTCAAAGTGATGGATGCGTCTGCCGTATCGATGATGCGCGACAGCAATATCCCCATTATCGTTTTCAATATTCGTCAACCCGGGCGCTTGGCCGAGGTGCTTGCTGGCACCGGAGTCTGCACCGTCATTACGGACAACTGAACCATGCCGACATTTGACATCCAAGACACCAAACGCCGTATGGAAGGCGCGATCACTGCCTTAAAGAACGATTTTCAAGGTCTGCGCACCGGCCGGGCCAACGTCAATCTGTTGGAACCCGTGATGGTGGAATCCTATGGGGCCATGGTGCCCTTGAACCAAGTTGGTGCGATTTCCTCGCCAGAGCCACGTTTGCTGACGGTAACGGTTTGGGAAAAGTCCATGGTGAATGTGGTCGACAAGGCCATTCGCAATGCTGGCATTGGCCTCAATCCGGTAGTGGACGGCATGACTTTGCGGGTTCCCATTCCGCCGCTGAACGAAGAGCGCCGTCGCGAACTGGTCAAATTGTCTGGTAAATATGCTGAAGCCGCACGCGTCGCTATTCGCAACGTGCGCCGTGACGCCATGGAACAATTGAAGAAGCTCTCTACCCAAGTCCAAGAAGCCACCGACTCCTTCGTTAAGCAGGTCGACCAGACCGTGAAGACGAAGGAAGATGAGATTATGCAAGTCTAGGATGGCAGGGGCGCTCGCCGACTGGGCCGCAAAGGCTGCCAATCACCTCTCGCCAAGTGGCGAAGACGGAGAAGGTGCGCGTCCGCGTCATATCGCCATCATCATGGATGGAAATGGCCGCTGGGCAACCGCGCGAGGGATGCCGCGTGCCTTTGGACACTCCGCAGGCGTCCAGGCCTTGCGCAATACGGTTGAAGCGGCTGGCGATCTTGGCATCGAAGTTCTCACTGTCTATGCCTTCTCGACCGAGAACTGGCGAAGACCACCTGATGAGATTGAAGCCTTGTTTGGCCTATTGCGTGGCTTTATTCGTTCGGATCTGGCGCGTCTTGATCGTGCGGGGGTTCGTATCCGTGTTCTGGGTGAGCGCGAGGGCGTCCCGGCCGATATCCTAACCCTGATGGATCAGGCAGAAAAGCAGACCGAAGGCAATACAATCATGACCTTGGTTATCGCCTTTAATTATGGCGGCCAAGCTGAAATCGCGCGTGCCACCCAAGAGATCGCACGCCAAGCCGCGGCAGGCCTGCTGGATCCAGAGACGATTGGCCCTGAGACAATTGCGAAATTCTTGCCCAGTCGCGATTGGCCGAACCCAGATTTGGTAATCCGCACCAGTGGCGAGCAACGCCTGTCGAACTTCCTGATCTGGCAGTCTGCCTATGCGGAATTCCTTGTCTTTGACACGCTATGGCCGGATTTCGGTCGGCCGCAAGTAGAAGAAGCGCTTCGCGTCTTTGCTAAGCGAAACCGCCGCTACGGGGGCGTTTAACTTTGAAGTCAGCGCCGGAGGATGATCCCAAGCAATCTGCCTTATCCATTGGCGTAGCTGCCGACAAAGTAGGGGAAGACCTGTGGGTCCGCTTTGCCTCAGCTTTGGTGATGGTTGCGCTAAGCTTGACGGGCGTATGGTTTGGCGGAATTGGTTGGGCGCTCCTCGCAGCCAGCATTATGGCCATTGTTGCTTTCGAATGGGGGCGAATGATCGCGCCCAAGGCGGTCGATCTGGTCCCGCGATCGTTGATAGCCGCACTATGTGGGCTTTGCTTTGTGCTTTTGCCGCGGAGTTTTGAAGCGGTGGCGGCTTTCGGCTTTTTCTTGACACTGGTACGCTCACCGCGTGAGTTTGGTTGGCTGGCGATGGCTGGGTCGATCTATCTCGCTTTGTCTGGTTGGGCGCTCGCAGGATTGCGAGGACAAGATGATCTTGGCCGTAGCTTAATGTTTGGCCTCTTCGCAATCGTTTGGTCGACCGATTCCATGGCTTATTTGGTTGGCCGCGTTGTTGGCGGACCAAAATTATTTCCTCTCATCAGTCCGAATAAGACCTGGTCTGGTTCGCTTGGTGGCACGGCAGCAGGTATTTTCGCCGGCGGTCTGTATGGATTATTGGCGGGTGCCAATCCGGTGGCTTGGGCTTTAGTAGGCTGGCTTTTGGCGATCGTTTCGCAAGGGGGTGACCTTTTGGAATCCTTGGCGAAGCGTCATTATGGAGTGAAGGATGCATCAGGCGTCATCCCGGGTCACGGTGGGGTACTGGATCGACTGGATGGGCATTTAGCCGCGGCCTTGGCCTTTGTGGCCATTTTGCTGGCGATTCCTGGTTTGCACGCTATGCTGACGGGAACATGACGAAATCTTTGACTATTTTAGGGGCTACGGGCTCTATAGGCTTGGCCACATTGGATGTGGTGATGGAGGCCAATGCACGGGCACGGGCCGCAGGGCAGGATGATGCCTACCGGGTAATTGCGCTAACCGCCAACCGGGATTGGGCTAGCTTAGCCGAACAAGCTATTCTAACCGGTGCGACCTTTGTTGCCTTAAGCGATGGCCGTTTTGCCCCACAGCTTGAAGCCGCCTTGGCCGGACATCAAGTCGAAATCGGCCTTGGGCCTGAAGCCTTGGTGGAAGCCGCAGCGCGGCCTGCCGATGTGGTGATGGCAGCCATTGTGGGGGCCGCTGGGCTGGCACCGACACTAGCAGCAGCCAAGCGTGGGGCAACCATCGCTTTGGCCAATAAAGAATGTTTGGTCTGTGCGGGATCGGTTTTCCTCAAAGCGGTGCGCGATGGAGGTGGTTCGATCCTGCCCGTGGACAGCGAACATAATGCGATTTTCCAAGTCTTGGACCAATCGGACCGGGTTGAGAAATTGATTCTAACCGCCTCGGGCGGACCTTTCCGGACTTGGACTGCAGCAGCGATAGCCGCAGCAACGCCAGAGCAGGCGGTCGCTCATCCCAATTGGTCTATGGGGCAGAAAATCTCCGTCGATAGTGCCACTTTGATGAACAAAGGCTTGGAACTGATCGAAGCAGCGCTTCTTTTTGGGATGCCTGAAAACAAGATCGATGTGCTGGTCCATCCACAATCGGTAATCCACAGCTTAGTCGCGTACCAAGATGGCAGTGTTTTAGCACAATTAGGTGCAGCGGATATGCGCATCCCGATTGCCCACGCTTTGGCTTGGCCCGCACGTTTGGTCACGTCTGCCCCGAGGCTAGACTTAGCGGCTATTGCGAAGCTCGACTTCGAAGTACCTGATTTGGAAAAGTTTCCTGCGCTTAGTCTTGCGCGCAGTGCGCTACAGAAAAAGGGGGCGGCCCCCACAATCTTAAACGCGGCTAATGAAGTGGCCGTGCAAGCCTTTCTGGATCGTAATGTTTCCTTTCCAGAAATTGCCGCAATCGTGTCGGAAACCATGGATGAAGCCTGCCGCCTTGGCATGGATGCTGCTTTGGGAGACTTGGAAGATGTCTATGCTGCTGATGAAGCGGGCCGTAGCATCGCCACTCAAAACATTGCGAAACGCAAATATGTCGCCGTTTAGGTAGAGACCTATGCGTATTCTAGGCCGGAGTTCTTGGTGAGATGTTAGAAAATATTGGTAGCATAGCAATCAGTCTCGCGTCCTTTGTGACGGTTCTGAGCCTTGTGGTTTTCGTGCACGAATTTGGTCACTACCAAGTCGCGCGTTGGTGCAAGGTCAAGGTCGAATCGTTTTCGATTGGTTTTGGTCCTGAACTTTTTGCTTGGACTTCGAAGGTAGGCGTGCGTTGGCGGATCGGAGCTTTGCCTTTGGGCGGCTACGTCAAATTTGAAGGCGATAAGGACGCAGCGTCCCAACCCGATTTCACCCAGGCCAAAGCCGACAAAAGCAGTGGTTTGTTCCATGCTCAGCCCGTAGGCGTTCGCGCCGCGGTGACAGCGGCGGGGCCTGTTTTTAACTTTGCTTTTTCCATCGCGGTATTTGCGGTTTTCTTTGCGATGTTTGGTGAAACCGTTCAACGCCCGCTGATTTCAAAGGTGCTTCCTGACGGTGCCGCAGCGGCCGCGGGCATGAAGGTGGGCGATGAGGTTGTGGCCATCAATGGCCGTCGGATCGATGACTTCGTTGAATTACAGACCGCCATCATGGTCTCTGGCGGCAAGGAAATGCGCCTCCTGCTAAAGCGGGATGGTGTTGAAGTCCCAATAAACGTTACGCCCAAAGTCGTCGAGCGCAAGACTCCCTTTGGCGATACCGAAACGCAAGGCCTGTTGGGCATTGAAACCCGCTTCACCAAGGATACAATTGAGCATCGCACCTATAATCCGATTGAAGCAGTGGTACGCGGTGGCGAACAAACCGGTGAGATCATCAGCACGCAAGTGAATTTCATATCAGCTTTGTTGCGCGGTGGGATGTCGGCAGGTCATTTGAGTGGGCCATTGGGCATCTATCAGATCGCTGGCAAAGTCACAGAGAATTCGGTGGAAAGTGCTGGCCCTGATGCCGACGCGGCCAAGGTCGCCGAATCAGTCGGTATCGGTTTGGTGCGACTGGCGGCAGTGCTCTCCATTGCCGTGGGCTTTATGAATCTGCTGCCTCTGCCAGTTCTCGACGGTGGACACTTGGTATTTTATGCGGCTGAGGCTATTCGTGGTAAACCGATCCCTGAAAAAGTGCAGGCAGTCAGCTTTCAAGTTGGTCTGGTTTGTATCTTGAGTTTATTCGTTTTTGCGACTTTCCAAGATCTCGACAGGGCAGGTTTGTTCAATGTGCTGAAAGGCTTTGTCGCCGCGGGCTAGGATTGCTGTGTCAAATTGTCTATCCACCACTTCTCAAACTCGGGCGTGACCTTCATGGCACGCGTGCAACAAGGTTTAACGGGCTCCTGTATGGCATCAATTAAACGTCTGCTCATTGGCGGCGCTGCTGCATTTGCAGCAAGTGCGTGCTATGGCCCGCTGGCCTTTGCCCAACAGGCTGGAGACGTCAGCGAAGCTGCGGCCCCGCAAATCATCACAAGTGTGGCAGTAGAAGGCAATCAACGCATTGAGACAGCCACAGTGCTGGCCTATGTTGCTATTCAACCTGGCGAAGCCTTCAGCCCCGAGCGGATCGACATCGCCCTTAAAACGCTTTTTGCGACTGGTTTTTTTGCCAACGTCGAGTTTGAGCAGCGCGGCCAAACCTTGGTCGTGAAGGTTGCGGAAAACCCAACCGTCAACCAAGTGCTGTTTGAAGGCAACAGTGCGGTCACCAAGGACAAGCTTGAAAAAGAAGTCCAGATCAAGCCACGCTCGTGGTTTACTCAAAACCGTGTGCAGGCAGACATCCGACGCATGCAGGAAGTCTATCGCCGCTCTGGCAAGTTTGCGGCCAATATCGTGCCCAAGATTAAGGTGCTGCCGTCTAACCGTGTCGATCTGATCTTTGAAATTAATGAAGGTCGCACGACGGGCATCCGTAAAGTCAATTTCATTGGCAATCAGGCTTTTTCGGATTCGCGCCTGAAAAGCGTTGTCGTCACCCAAGAGTCTGATTGGTGGCGCTTCTTTTCCAGCAAAGACAATTATGATCCAGACAAGTTGGATTATGATCGCGAACAATTGCGCAAGTTCTATCTCAATGAAGGTCACTATGATTTCCGTGTGAAATCAGCGGTGGCGGAATTGACGCCGGACCAAAAGGACTTCTTCGTCACCTATGCGGTGGAGGAAGGGCAAAAGTACTCCTTTGGCGACATCACGGTAAACACCAAGAATTCAAAGCTTAGCGGCGAAGTTCTGCGCGCTTTTGTGCCGATCCGCACCGGTGCGATGTTTGAGCGGGACTTGGTGGAAAAGGCGATTGAGTCGATTACCTTCGCAGCAGGTTCATCCGGTTATGCCTTCGTGGACGTGCGCCCGCGTGAAACGGCTGACCGCGATAACCGCAAGGTCAATATAGTTTTTGACGTCGACGAAGGCCCGCGCGTTTACGTTGAGCGGATCGATGTGATTGGTAATACCGCGACGTTGGACCAAGTCATTCGTCGAGAGCTGCGATTGGCCGAAGGCGACGCCTTCAACCGCGTCCTGATCGACCGTTCCAAAAATCGCGTAAAAGCTCTAGGCTTCTTCAAAGAAGTTGAGATTGAGGAAAAGCCTGGCTCGCTGCCCGACCGTACGGTTGTGGAAGTCAAAGTTGAAGAGCAAGCAACTGGCGAATTGGCCTTCAGTGTCGGTTATGCCTCCCAAGAAGCCTATAATTTTGCGGTTTCAATCTCGCAGCGGAACTTGCGAGGCCGCGGCCAATTCTTGCGCTTCCGCGTGGAAACCAGTTCGCGGACAAAGAATATCGACATCCGCTTTACCGAGCCGCGTTTTATGGGCCGCAATATTGCAGCCGGGATCGACGTCTTCTCGGTTGAGCAAGATTATCTGCGCGAAGCAGGCTTCTTGACCAATTCCACGGGCTTTGGCGTGCGTGGTGGGTTCCCGCTGGCCGAAGATCGCAGCTTAGGCCTGCGTTATACGTACCGAAATGACACCAATGAGATTCCATCCGTGTCTTGCTTCAATGCCGACGGTACGCCTTTGTTGGACGCCAGTGCGCTGTGTCGTTCGCTCGGTAAAACAACGACCTCGTTGGCTGGCTATTCGTTCAACTGGGACCGGCGCAACGATCCCCGTCGACCGACGCGTGGCTTCGATATCTCTCTTAGCCAAGATTTTGCGGGCGTTGGCACTGGGGTCAAATATCACCGCAGCGAATTCAACGGCGGGGTCTATCGTGGGCTATTCCCAGGCTGGCGCGCCAGTGCCACTTTGTCAGCTGGCCATATCGCGGGCTGGGACGACGACACGATCCGCGTGAACGACCGCTTCTTTAAGGGTGGTCAGAGTTTCCGTGGCTTCGAAATTGCCGGTATTGGTCCACGTACGGTCTTCTCCGTCCGAGATTCTGATACAACTCAACCTGACGGCCTATCCCAAACGGTGCGGACGGTTTATGGGGACGCATTGGGCGGCAAGACCTATGGTATCGCGTCGTTTGAATTGACCGTTCCAACGCCGCTGCCGGAGTCCTATGGTATATCTGCAGCCTTGTTCTTGGATGTCGGCACCCTCGGCGGCCTTGATCCAGTCGACAAAGTAAAGGGTGACATTAGTTACGGTACCTATCAAAATACCCGAGATGGATTGGCCTTGCGCGCTTCAGCTGGCTTGTCCGTCAACTGGGTTTCCCCGTTCGGCCCTGTTCGTTTTGACTTCTCAAATCCATTCATGAAGCAGGACTACGACAAGGCTGAAACCTTCCGCTTCTCAACAGCGACTAACTTCTAGGGCTTTTCGCCCTCAATGTTTCAGGAGAAACTTCTATGAAAGCACACTATTTCATGGCTGGCGTTGCAGCCTTGTTGGCTGCAAGTGCGGCTCAAGCTCAAACCCCGGTTCCCGTCCCGGCGCCTGCGCCAGCTGCCGCGCCAGCGCGCCCAGCGGGTTCGCCTGCTGTGTTGAGCCCAGTTGTCGTCTATGACCTCGGTGGCCTCATCCAAGACAGCTTGGCTGGCCAAGACATGTCCAACAAGCTGAAAGCCATCCGCGACCAAATCAATCGCGAGTTGGAGCCAGATCAGCGCCAGCTTGAGTCTGAATTACGCGCGATTTTGACGAGTTCGGTGCAAGAGTCGCAAAGTGCTGCAGGCCGTCAGCGCCAAGAAGCTTTCCAGCGCCTCAACAATGAATTCCAACAGAAGCAAGAGCGTTTGAGCCAAGTCATGCAATTGACCGAGCGCAATGCGATTGACGCCTTTAACAAGGCAATTGCGCCTGCATTGCAGCAAACTCTGGTGGCCCGCAATGGCTTGATCGCCATTTCAGCCAATCAAGTCGAAGCCTTCATCCCTGGCGTCGACATGACCGCTGATTTGATCACGCGCCTCAATGCCACGACCAAGACAATCAACGTTGTTCGTGCGACTTTGCCAACACAAGGTGCCGCAGCGGCACCAGCAGGGCCTGGCGCACCCGCCGCTGGTGCACCATTGCCAGCACGTCCGCCTGCTGCTGCACCAAAGCCTAAGTAAGACGCGATCTGCCCGTCTTAAGGGCACAGGCAGTCTCAACAAACCACCATCTCTCTATAGCGCGGTCTCCTACTTGGGGGCCGCGTTTTCAATCCTGCGTGTCAAGCTTGCGTGGGCTAGCGATAATTCGCTTATAGGG
>VYLV01000128.1_pt1 | contig 11721 bp, 11 predicted proteins | sample 5114191 | NCBI WGS metagenome assembly VYLV01 (sample SAMN12291782, study PRJNA351875) | freshwater metagenome | isolation source: freshwater lake | place: USA: Michigan, Little Long Lake | collected 2013-08-08 | reverse complement strand
ATGCCTCGCGCCCCGTTGTGCGCGGTTTGGGGGAGGATCGGATAAGATTGGTGGTGAATGGCTTGCAAGGCATTGATGCCTCCACCATCTCGCAAGACCACGCCCCCGCCATTGATGGTTTAGACGCGGAAGGTATTGAAGTCTTAAAGGGTCCCGCCGCTTTGCGCTATGGCGGCAATGCGGTTGGTGGGGTTGTCAATATTGTCGACGGCCGCTTGCCAACCAAACTGCCTGAAAAGTCGTTTGCCGGCGAACTATTCCTAGCAGGCTCGACCGCTGAAGATGCCGGAACAGCTGCCTTTAAACTGGTTGGGACGCGCGGCGCAGGTTTCCTTCGGGTCGACGGTTTCCGCCGTGAGGGCCAAGATTATAAGATTCCAGGTTACTCCCAAACTGCCGCTCTGCGCGCCGTGACAGGCGATGAGACGGAGGGGACCGCCTTCAACACACGCGGCGAAATTTGGGCCCTAGGTGGCAGCGTCGCGCGCATCACCGATAAGACCAGCCTTGCACTAGCCACCCGTCAAACCAAGTCCAATTATGGCATTCCTGGCGAAGAGGCCTTCATCGAACTGAGCCAAACCCGCTATGATTTTCAAGCCTCTATCAAGGATTTGGGCATTCTGGACACGCTGACTTTCTCGATCACGACAGGCGATTATACCCACAGTGAGATTGAGTTTGATGGCGCGATTGGCACGGTCTTCACCAATGAAGGCTTTGAAGGCCGGCTCGAGGCGCGTCACCGCTCGATTGGGGCATTAGACGGCGTCTTCGGCCTACAATTTGCCTCTAATGACTTTGCTGCGGAGGGCGATGAGGCCTTCATCCTGCCTGTGACCATTGAAACGGTCGGCGCTTTTTGGGTTGAACGCTATAATCAAGACAATTGGGGCGCTGAAGTCGGTGCGCGCTATGAACAGCGCGACTATTCTGGCCTTGCAGGCGCGCGCACATTCGATCTGGGTAGCCTCTCTGCCAGTGCGTTCTTGAAGCCCACCGACGGTCTGCGCTTGTCTCTCAATGTCGGCTATACGGAGCGTGCGCCGACAGAAGTCGAATTGTTTGCCGATGGGCCACATGCGGCCACCCAAGCTTTTGAAATCGGCGATGCGGATCTTAAGACTGAAACCGCGACCAGCCTTGAAGGGGTTGCGCGCTGGCAGATCGGTGGCGCGACTGTCGATCTCAATGTTTGGCGCTCCAGCTTTGATGGATTTATCGCGTTCAACCCAACCAATCAGATCGAGGATGATTTGCCGGTCTTTCTAGTCAGCCAAAAAGACGCCACCCTGACCGGCGCTGAACTGCATGTCACGTGGCCCCTTGGACAAGTTGGAGGCTGGTCCGTGGTTGGCGATGGCGGAGTCGATACCGTGCGCGGCAGCTATGATGACGGCGGTGCGATTGCCCGTATGCCACCCGCCATGTTGACCATCGGCCTTGAAGCAAAAAGCCCTCAGATGCGGCTACGAGCCGAAGTGCAATCCATCGCCGAGCAAACGCGAACTGCAGCCTTTGAGACCAAAACCGAAGGCTCAACCGCATTAAACGCCCTTTGGTCTTGGCGACCTGTTCAAAGCAATGACCGCATTGAGCTGACCTTTGAAGGCCGGAACCTGACCAATGAAGACATTCGCGAACACACGTCTTTCTTGAAGGATTATCTGCCCAAGCCAGGGCGTTCGATACGGGTCAGCTTGAAGGGGTCCTTTTAGCGGCTTGGAATGGACCGGATAAGTTTTGCTTTATGCTCTCCCCTCTCCCACTGGGAGAGGGGTAGGGGGTGAGGGCTTACGGGCGAAAAAGCTCGGTCTCTTGTCGACAAAGGCCTCGCCAACCCGCTTTATAGATTTTGTGAGCGTAAGCCCTCACCCCCGCCCCTCTCCCATAAAGGGGAGAGGGGAGAGCGCCCCACATCAGACAAAAGGGGCGGTTCCTGCCTCGCCGCGCGCGCCACTGCACACCCCCAATTGTCCGGACAAATTCTTGATGACAAGTCGCTAGAGGCCACTTAAGAAAGAGGCAGAAGAGGAGCCGTCATGACCCATTTATCTGCCCGCCACCTATTGATCGGATTTACTGCCTGCCTCGCGACGGTCGCCACGACGGCTGACGCTGCGCCGAAGAAAAAGGCCCCTGCTGCCGCACCTGCCCCGGTTGCCGCCCCTTTGGACCTTACCACGCCTGAAGGCGTGCTGGCTGCGAACCGCAAGATGCAATGTGACCTGCGCGACGGCGTGGCCGTGACCTATTATTGGGCGGGCGATGCCTATTCGCGTCGCCAAGGGGAAGCCGACAAGCTTTTGTTCCGGGCCGAAGGCATGAACATCCGCCATTGCGTGACGGTGAAGGACCCCGTGCGTGGGCTAGGCTATCGCCTGATCTCACGGGAGCTTTTGGTCTATACAGACCCCAAGACCGGTAAGGTATTGAGCAAATGGACCAATCCTTGGACCGGTGAAGTGGTCGACGTGATGCATGTCGCCAACGACCCAGTGAACTCCACCTCATACGTGACTGGCCGTGATGGCCAGCCGCTGCGCTGGACAGGTACGATCAGTGGCGATCACTGGTGGACCAATGTAACGGTGCCCTTGTTCTATTCCAACCCATTGGCTGGCAAGTATCAGGCCGAAGTTGGTGGCATTTATCACGCGACCGAAATGTTCAATTTCGCGGGTACGGTCTCAGATATTGTAAACCCCACCAAGACTACGGCGGAAGCCAGCGTCGCTTGGGTCCGGATCTCCGACTGGCTGCCTTGGATGCGCATGGGCGGTCGCGAGGGCGAGATTTACTTCAACACCAATGGCCGCAAACTGGACAATTGGGATCAAATGCCCGCCGTGATGAAGGACGAAATCGCCAAGAATTACCCGGCTTGGACATCGCCTCCCCCGCTGGACGATGCCCGTCCAAACGAAACCTCTTGGACCTATTTCCTCGATGTAAAAGAGGGTCGCAAAACCCTCCCGAAACGGGATTAATGGACCAAGGGCTCAAAGCACAGCTTTGGGCCCTTTCTCTTGGTATGGCATTGAAAGGCCTCTCACATGAAACTCTATGGCGAACATAATCCAGCCCCGAACCCCCGTCGCGTTCGGATTTTCTTGGCTGAAAAGGGCATAGAGGTTGAACATGTGCATATCCCGATGCGACAGGGTGCCCATAAAGCATCAGAATTTCTAACCAAGAACAGCCTCGGCCAAGTGCCCGTGCTGGAGCTGGACGACGGCACCTGTATCAGCGAAAGCGTCAGCATCTGCCGCTATCTGGAAGCCCTACAGCCCGAGCCGCCCTTGTTTGGCACCACACCGCTTGAGATTGCCACTATCGACATGTGGATCCGGCGGGTGGAGTGGCAATTGATGAGCCCGATTGGCCAAATCTGGCGCCACGCCCATCCCTATACGGCAGCCCTTTTGACCCAATATAAGGACTTTGGCGAAAGCAACCGCGTCCACGCCGACCGCGCTTATCACTGGCTAGACCGGGAAATGGCCGACAAAGCTTTTATCGCAGGGGATTCTTTCTCTGCGGCCGACATTATGGCCCTGTCCATCGTCGACTTTGGCACCTTTATCGGCACGCCCATCCCGGACGATTGCGGCCACCTGAATGCTTGGCACGAACGAGTCAGCGCCCGGCCAAGTGCGGTGGCTTAGCTTATTGTCCAAATTCGGGTCATGCCGTCACTTTTTGGTTGACCTTTTGGTGCCATGGCTCTGATAGATTACCTAGGGTCTTTGCTTGCTGATAAGGGCTCATGGAGCACTTCGAAGTAGATAGGTAAGATTGCGGATTTCGCGGGCCGTGTTTTTTAGAAGAAATGCGCTTCGCGCCGTAGGGTGGATTCCAGCAATGGAATGCACCCTGGTCAAGCAACCTCAAAGATCGTCGATGCGGGGCCTTAGCCAAAGCACTTGGAACAGCTTCGGGCCGCTCTTCGCTTGCCTTGAAGCCGCCCGACAATTCTTTCTGCGCAAGCTGGGGTGTTCAGGGCCATAAGAATGGTTTGTTGGGGACAGATGTGACAGGCACACAATTTGGTCAGGTTCTGCATTTCTTCCAGACCCAACCTTGGCAGATCCAGAGGTACAAGCACGCGCATTCTATGGATGGCTATGCATGGCCTTCGAACACTTCGTTTGGGTCTGTCAGGTCGGTTGACTGCGGCATGCAAAACAAGTTGGCCGTCGATAGCGCCATAAAGCAGTCGTGAATTGCGTTCTGGACAGGCATAACGCACCAAACGCAACGTCATACTCCAATCGGTGAGGCGGCAAGATTTGCGCAATCGCTAAGCAGCAATCGCTTGCAAATAGTCCAGCAGCCAATTGATTGTGGAATGAACAACGAAAGAGTGCAAAACCTAATGCGAACCATCTAATCGGTATCGCGATCTTCTTTGCTTCTTGGCCCGTCAAGCAAGCGCAGCGACGTATAAACTAGGAAAATCAAACCCACAAAGACGATTAGCCCCGCTAGAATTGACAACTTAGCTAGGTTGAAAGAACTGTCCATGCTCCTTCATAAACTGCGATTTTTCAACCGCTATTGGGAGAATCCACCAAAGCGGTTGATGTCACGTCAGATTTGAATGCTTAAACGTGCAACATGAAACGAGCAGATTACGCGATACGCCAATCTCCAAGGGGATTAATTAGAGATAACGCCCCGTGTTTGGATCCTTAAAGCTAACCATGGTTATGGGTTTGCCTTCCCATTCTAAAGTACCCGGCAATGCTTTATTTTGATCATAAAGTTTCGCGACCAAGAGAGCATTTCGTCGGCTCGTAGCTGCGACGAGGGTCTTACTGAATCCATCCCAATCGTCGATCGTATTGCCTTCGGAAACTTCCCCGCTTCCGACGAAATATAGTTTCAGATCGCCATAATTCTCGACCATTCCAGTCATTTCCTTGTTGAAGATATCCCCGCTAAGGTTATGTCCATGGGACCGGGCCGCCTGTCCGTCATAAGAACGATTAGAAATCACGACATTTGCCAACTAATAGGCAAACTCGCTGACGCCCCGCGCAACGAGCTCCAACGTCCGGACTGACATGACATCACACTCAACATAAGCTCGCGTTGAGCGAAAGCTTCTGACAATTGCCTTAAACAGATAATCGTCATTCGACGCTGGGGACAGAAAGTGCGTGTGTTGATATACTGTGCCCTTGCCGATACGTTCAGTCGTACCTGAGGCAAGTCCAGATGCGGTATCAACGCCAGCCATAATTGCCTGGCCGCACATCGAGCCGGTCACAAACTTGACCTTGCTGGATAGGGGTAGAATGACACTGCAATACCCTTCGGACACCGTGAAGTCTTTGAACCCTAATTCTTTAACCCATGGGGCAAAAATATAGCCGAAGACCTGCTCTACGTTGGTCTGGGTGATAGGAAATAGTGAGTTTCTTGGTGTGCTTCCCGACATAGTAACCTCAATGACATGGCAAGCGCAAAATGGCCTGATTAGATCAAACGGGCTAAATGGGAGAACTTAACTGGCAGTAAGAAAGGGTTGGTCCTTGGTGGATTCTCACCAAGCACAATGTGCGCAAATGGGCCTAAATAAGAGCCAAACAGCTTGTTTAGGCAACGAATATGATCTTTTCTTCCCCTGCTACACCTGTCAACGACAACGATAAAAACGAGTCTGTGGCCCGCCAGAACAGCTTTGATGGTGTAAAACCCCACCAAGTGCCGAGTGATCCTGTCTTGAGCATCATACGGACCGCACTGCAATGTTTAGGACCACTCGGACCGGGCGACGCGATCATATTGTCGCGGATGTTAAGTCGACTGTTTGAGATTGAAAGCCATTATGGTGTTGGGGTTGCAATCGATCATGCAAAAGAACTTGCGAAAGTTCTTCAGGTACAAAAGTGCGCCCGCCCTCATCGGAAAGCGTCTAAAGCAATTGAGCAACACTAACTTGCTTGTTGAGAGCATCCCACGCTGAGACTCTGGCTTCACGATCAGGAATTCTCTCAATGGTCTCGATAACATCTAACCGCGCCAACACATCTTCCAGGCGCTCGCCAAGCCTTGGAGGTGGAGACTCGAACAGAATTGAATAATCAATGTCGTAAATCATACGATTGTGGGCCAACGACTTCGGCCCAGCATCAATGATGATTGCGATGGCGGTCTCACCCCGATCACCATATGGCACAGGTAGTCCCAACAGCTCATACCGCCAACCGGCTTGCTCAACGGCTGGAAGAAATCCTGTGTCCATCAAAGTCGTATAATGTGTGATGCCCCGTGTGGCAGCAAATTCAAACAAGCCACAAGCTAATTCGCTATGAGCCTTACTGTACTTTTCACCGCTGACCTTGCGAAAGGATGGCGATATAATCCAACGAGTCATGTCCCAGATATGATCGCCTCTAGGAACCGGCCCATTCACGTAATGTGAGAGCTTGTCGAGCAAGTAATGGTCCATTGTCGGCATTAATCGAAAAGTCGACTTGATTTGGCCATCCGGTGTCAGATTCATAAGATACACCGTGTCTGGGCGATCAAACTCGTCATACTCGCAGTCGTTCTCTATGGTTAGGCCATCCGACCAACCCCTTTGGACAACATAAAAATGATACCGCATCTTGTGCATGGCTGTGAGCTGCTTGGCATACAACTCTCGGTTTGCAGATGTAACCGCATGTATCATAGTGGAACTCCAGAGTCGAAACCCAAGAGTATGCTGCAACGTGCGTGCCAGTTTCAAAAAGGGGCCGGAACAAGAGTAGAAGGCTTAGAAACTAACAATGCCATTCACGAGGCACTCCACTATCGCCTGGGCGCGTGTGCGAACGCCTATACGTTCCTTCGCCCGTTCAACATGTCTATTTACCGTCGCTTCGCTGATAGAAAGTATCTGACCGATCTCCCAATCCGTCTTTCCGGCCGAAACCCATCGTAACACCTCTATCTGACGTTCGGTCAAATCGGGTTTCGACGCCGCAGTATCAATCAGCATAAGGCGTTCCAAAGCTACGTGATAATAAATAGCTATAAGGTGCAGACAGCCTCTAGTCGTTGCATCTAGATCAAGATGATCTCCGGTGAACGTCACCACAGAAAAGTTACCCAAACCGCTGTGGATAGGGACAACAAAGCCATTCTGGTAACCAAAGTCATGAGCGACATCTAACACGTTAAGGGCACGTGGGTCATTTCTAGCCTCAATACGACACTCGTCCCATGAGAAACCTGAAAGGGTCGTGATGCTCTTTTTGGCGGCTGGATCGTAACGAATAAAGTTATTCTCGGCATAGGTTCTAACAAATTCAGAATCAGGAGAGCCAACAACTTTCAAAGAATTTAATAGGTTAGCGGGAGATCCGATGCAGGACAACGTACCAGTTTCTGCGCCGAAGGACTGAAAGACGTCCTTAAACTTAGCTTCAAGCTCATGATAAGTTGACGCAGTTCTACAATCTGACATGAACTGTGATATAACATTCATCATGGAGTTTAATCCCACGCACGTTACCGAAGTTACGGATTGGCTCCAGCTTATCATTATTCGTTCACGATGAAAGCATCTAATACAAGAATAAGCCGCTATAAAGAGTAGCCATAATTTATGAGGTAATTTTCACAGAAGATATATTTAGGTAGTAACAATTTGAACGCTCTAGCTACCCACGGGCAATCGGCCTTAAAATTGTTCCTGCATCCCAATCGCGCACACTTTTGAGATCTCGAATTGATTTTTCCGATAATTATCATTGTGCGAGTTCGAGCTTCCAAGCGTAAAGCTGAAGTAACACCATCCTGCAAGATTAAAGTGTCACATTGATTACTGCTCTCACCTTGGCTTTTTCTGTTTCGAAAAAGCGAGATGATCTTCGCGAATAAAGCCGACTGATTTTGGCGAGCATTGGCCGAAAGCGGATGGTCTGGTTTGGAGCTGGCTTGGTCGGTAAGCCGCCATTGAAAAACGAGCATCCCTCCGAATAAGTTGTATAGGCTTATAGGTGACTTAAGTTGTCGCACCATTGGCAAAAGCCCCCGGGGGGTTTTGCCGGTGCCGCCTGCCGCTGGGCGACCGAGGCGGCGTAAGGGCCTTCCCCACCCGCCATTATTGGTGATCATGCCCATTTGGCGACCAGCAAAGCGGTAACACATGGCGCTTGGATCGCCTTGGCTATAGCTAGTGTCCGTCTCCCGACGCCAAATTACTTGCCCAGAAGCATCGGCTTCAAAGATTACGGTCTCAGAGGTGGTGCACTACTACAAATCCACAAATGTATAACTCCAGCTAATCGCCGATATTTTCTCGTCAAAAATGCTAATACAAACAACACCACCCCACCGCAGGTCATCAAAGACCAGGATGGAATCGCGCCTCACACTCGTTGGAACATAGGGACAAGTTTTTGGCTCCTCATCGTTTAGCAAAGACCACTCAAACTCAGTTTGTTCCAATTTGGCTCTGACACCTTTAGCTTCCATGCCGATCTGTAGGCCAAATTTCTGTCCGCTATCGATCGCTCCACTACCTCCGAATACGTCCATCCGTTGCCGTTCTGGCATTATCGCGAGCCAGAAGAAAAGAGTGACGGCAACACCAAATACTACTAGGATACTCGCCATAACCCTTAGGCTCATAGTTATTATCCCCGCCATTTAACACGATTTGAACCACTTGGATCAAGTTGCCGTGTAACATCCCTAAATGCGCTCCAACTAGAACTGGGTAGTTGCCGCTCCTGCATTGTTTCAACTCTAATTCCAATAAAACAGCCTCTCAAAATCCTGCCAAGAGTTATAGTGTTTTCAAACAGATTTGAAGTACACCCACCTTTTGATACCATTAAACGTCCGCTTTCGAGCAACCGCCAACCCGACCTAAACGGCAACCCTTGGCGCAAAGCAGACCACAGGACAGAAGTCACTTGATGTTCGCTGACGGTAAGTGTTGAAAAGTTGGCGTTGAAACTGGGCCCCGCCGCGCGCCTAACCCTGATAATTCAACCGCAATCCCGGGCGATCCCAGCGCATTTTGGCGAGGCGGCCGGTTGAGGACAAGGTGATATAGGCGTCGCACATATCGTCGCCGCCAAAGGCGATATTGGTGGTCATCAGATCGTCGGTCGGCACAAGGGTGTGGGCGCCGGTTTCAGGATTCATGCGGGTGATGCCTGGATTAATCAGGGTGGCAATCGCCACGGTGCCGTCAGCTTCTATCGCCAAGCTATCAAACAGGGTCCATTGATCGACCCGGCCGACGACACGTGCTGCCCGAAACGGGCTGACAGGGGCAATTTGCCCGGGGCCTGCGACGTCGAAGGCATAAAGCCTGCCCTCCATCGTATCGGCCATATAGATCGTCTTGCCATCGGGGCTCAGACCCACGCCATTGGGTGAAGTATAGCCGTGCGAGAGCTCATGCGCTGATGCCGCACCGGGCGTCACATAGAACAGACCGCCATAGTCGCGGTGGCGGTGATGGCTTTTGCCATGGTCAGTGAAGTAAAAGCCACCATTTCGGTCAAATACGAGGTCGTTTGGTCCGCGCAGGGCATGACCATCAATCGTATCAAACAGGCGCTCGACCTTGCCTGTCGTCAAATCCACCCGCTCAATCCGGCCACCCGAATAATCCTCTGGCTCATGGCCCGGCACCATCAGGCCACCAAAATCAGACCATGCAAAGCCGCCATTGTTGCAGATATACATGGCCCCATCCGGGCCAAGGGCTGCCCCGTTCGGCCCACCGTCTAAATGCACAATGGTTTCAGTCTTGCCATTCCAGTAGCGCGTGAGATTGCCCGATTTGATTTCAACAAACACGACAGAGCCATCATCAAATACCACAGGGCCTTCAGGGAATTGCAAACCCGTTGCGAGGACTTCGAGTGTCATGTGTCGTGCTCCCAAATCTGTTTTTGCCTTGCCTCAAAATCGGGCAGGCTTACGCCATCATCACGGCACGAGCGCCGTTCAGCAAGGCCAAAGCCTAAAAATTGCCAGCGCGGACTGGACAAATTTGGATTTCGCACACACGTTACTTCTGCGTGAATGCTCCGTTGTGGCGAGGCTGACAAATAATCAGCTTGGTTGTGGCTGGCACCTGTCGCATGTACTCTCACCGGTGGCTTATTGATCGACCCATTTGGTCAAAAGCTATTACTCTTGAGTAATTCATCCATTCTCGGGAAAGATTCAAATAATGCGTGTTCCCCAACCGTTGCGAAGCGCCGCCCTAGCCCTAGTCATTCTGCTGCCTGTCGCCAGCCCGGTGCAAGCCGATGACGTCACCCGCTATGTGCCTGAGGGGGCCTTTATCGCGCAGTCGGTTGTGGTGCCTGCTGGCTATGAGACGATTTATATCAGTGGGCTTTTGCCGCCCGTGGTGGATCAAGCGGCAGCGACCGGTTCAACTGCCCGCTATGGTGGGGGAACAGAGGCGCAGTCAGACCTTGTTTTCAAGCGTTTGGAGGAGGCCTTGGCTGTCCAAAAGCTGGGTTTGGGCGATGTCGTGATGATGCGCGTCTATCTGGCGGGGGATCCGGCGCTAGGCGGCGCGATGGACTTTGCGGGTATGATGGCGGCCTATAAGCGCTATTTCGGTACACCCACCCAACCCAACAAGCCCGCGCGCGCAACCATCCAAGTTGCGGGCCTTGTCGGTGGCCCCGGCCCCCTGATTGAAGTGGAAGCCCAAGCGGTGCGTCGGCCGAAATGGTCGGGCACCCGCAGAACCAAACGGCCTGCGGGTGCGTTTCTGTTAGCGTGGAGCCATCCGAATGGCGCCGTCCAAGCGGACGTCTTCACCGTTGAAATAGCCATTGGTGATCATGGTCAGAGCCAATTGCGCATATTCATGCGGCAAGCCCAAACGCTTTGGGAAAGGCACGCTCATGGCCAGCGCATCTTTAACTGCATCGGGCGCGGCATTCATCAAAGGCGTGTTGAAAATGCCGGGCAGGATGGTGTTGACGCGAATACCTTCGCCCATCAGATCGCGCGCGATTGGCAACGTCATGCCAACAACCCCACCTTTTGAGGCCGAATAAGCGGCTTGGCCCATTTGGCCATCTTCTGCAGCAACTGATGCCGTGTTGACGATAGCACCTCGCTCGCCATCTTCGAGTGGGTCCAAAGACAACATACCGGCCGCCGACTTAGCGATGCAGCGGAAGGTGCCGACCAGATTGATCTGGATGATCATGTTGAAGGAATCGAGCGGGAAGTGCTTGATGTCGCCCGTCTTCTTGTCGCGGCTAGCGGTTTTGATGGCGTTACCGGTTCCAGCGCAATTGACGAGGATACGCTCTTGGCCATTGGCAGCGCGCGCTTTGGCAAAGCCAGCGTCGACACTTTCTTCGCTCGTCACATTGACTTCACAGAAGGTGGCACCGATTTCAGCGGCCACTTCGGTGCCGCGCGCGACATTCATATCAAACAGCGCAACCTTCACGCCGTGTGCCCGCAGCGCGCGTGCTGTTGCTTCGCCAAGACCAGAAGCGCCACCGGTCACGATAGCTGCGATTGAATCGTCTAATTGCATGATTGGAAACTCCCTGAATTTGTTTACGATCGCGACTTATTATGGCGCGCTCGGGTAGGCAATTAGCTGTCTCTCCGCTAAACGCAAGAACACCCTGGCTGGAATTACTGGAATAGGCGAATTTTGTCCTCACCCCTCCCCCCTTTGGCGTCCCTCAAAAACAAAACCGTCCTGCAAGTTGTCCC
>VYLV01000430.1_pt1 | contig 11772 bp, 12 predicted proteins | sample 5114191 | NCBI WGS metagenome assembly VYLV01 (sample SAMN12291782, study PRJNA351875) | freshwater metagenome | isolation source: freshwater lake | place: USA: Michigan, Little Long Lake | collected 2013-08-08 | reverse complement strand
TTACCAGTTTTGAGGTGGCCAATTACCTAATTTTCAGGGAAAAAGTGCCTAAATTTCCCCCCGATCACTCCCATATCCAGTACTTTTTGATTGACAAAAGGTCTAAAAGTCTTATACAACAAGGTTTTTAGATTTATTCAGCCAGCCTTAGTCAATGCCTCCCTAATTTTTTAGGGCCGCGGGGGTAATTCTGAGGCTAATTTGGCCACAATTGTGGGTTTAAGTTGCTCGAGTTTCTGTTTTAACATCCGCTTGCTAATTTGTGGGCTGCCAACCTGGGCCAATTGACTATCTATCACCCATTGCCGCAAAATTTGGCATTGATTGGGGGGAATATTAGCGGTGATCACATTTTCACAGATAAGGCCGCCTTCGAGGGAGAAAAATAAAATCCAGTATTGACCGGTTTCGGCGAGGGTTTTGGTCATTTTTTGACCTTGGCGGGTTTTTAAGTCCAAATAACAGGGCAACCAGCGCGGTCCCCATTGACGATGATAGAGGAGAGTAATCCAGAGAAGCATCGGGTGGGGTGTGGGTAAAAAGAGGAATTTATTATAACGGACACTACCAACCCGGACGGCGATATCCTCTCGAGCCAACATTACCCATAAACTGGCAAAAACGCCGTCAGCAGCCCGGAGACAGCGTGAGAAGACAATTTTTTGGCGCGGTTTATCCTCGGGCCAACTGGACTTGAGACAGATAACCCTCGCATTAGCAGCAGAAACAATGGTTTGATTTAAATCATCAAGGGGTTTGATTTTGCTGGTGTAATCGTCGGTTTTTTTGACTATTTCATTTTTGACTAGGGGTTCAAGTCGTTCGAGACGTTGTAGTATATCTGTAACACTTTGCGGGCGCTCGCTGGGTGCTTTGGCCAAGCAGCGCAGGATTAACTGTTCTAATTCTGGCGGTAATTGCAAGCTAGAATTAAAGGAACGGGGTTCGGCGTAGTGGTGAACCTCATACCAACCGCCAAAGGAGGGATTATCGGGAAAAACGGGCGTTTCTCCCGTGATCATCTCGTACATCATAATCCCAAAACTGTAGATATCGGAACGATGATCGAGTTCTTTACCTTCCATCTGTTCCGGGGAACAATAGGCTAAGGTTCCCATAAACGATTGGGTTTGGGATTCTCCCGATTGGATGAGTTTAGCGATGCCGAAATCGAGAATTTTCACCAATTCCCCTAATCCTGAGTCCTGAACCACCATAATATTGCTTGGTTTGATGTCCCGGTGAATAATCGGACACATCTCCCCTTGGAAGATAATACCCTTATGGGCGCATTCCAGGCCGAAACAAATCTGACGGGTGAGATTGAGAAAGCGCGGGAGGGGCAGCGGCTGATGTTTGATGATTTCACTAATGCTCCCCCCCTGCAAAAATTCCATGACGTAGAAGGGGACTTCCTTGTCATCTACACCATAATCACGAACTTTAACAACATGAATACTTTTTTCGCCTAAAAGTGCCGAAATAGTCGCCTCTCGCTCGAAGCGCTCACGCATTCTTTGGTTGAGGAGAGTTTGCGAGAGTAATTTCACGGCGACGGTTACGCCACCTAATAGTTTATCTTCTGCTCGATATACTTGTCCCATGGCACCACTACCGATCAACTCGACCAGTTGGTATCGATTGGCAAGTAAGCTCCGATGTCTAGATTCTGCCGACATAGCTAGGCTACCCTTTTAATTATAGTGAGTCTGGTGGAGAGAGTTTCGGTTCTTCGTTACTTGGTATGGTTCAATAGGGTGGCATAAATCGACTAAATCCTTATCTGGCAAGAGACTTAATTGATTAGCTCGTTCTAGATCGAAAACAATTGGCAAAAATTGCCGCAATGTCTTTCTAGATGAGGGTTTCATCCCTTATAACCCCCGTCCATTACATAACACAAACCGAAGAACCAGAATTTCTTAAAGAACCGCTGCAATTGGTAGTTGATCGAGAGGACTTAATCTTAGAATGCCCTTTTTTTCGGCTAAAAGCATGATTATTAAGATATATTTTCAGGTATTTTTAGTCATTGCCCCTTGCCTAATTAATTTTTGTGGGTTGAAAAAATGAACAACCCAAGTATAAATTAGCACAAAATCTCTAAATAGACCATTTTATCGATTATTATTCGTTCTTAATTACCCTGCCTACTGACTCCTAAACAGATGCTACACTGAGAATCCCTAACCCCTGTAAAACTTTTTTGCCGAAAGTGACCGATCTGGGTAATAATTCTTTAATAAAGATTTGTAAACTTGAAAATGATTATCCCTTCGCAGTGCTAGAGATTTAATGAGACGACTAATTGCGATCGAAAAAGCTCTGCTCATCGGTCATATTGTATCGATGGCTTTTGGACTAGCCGGATTGTTGCTAGTTGTGCCCCATCCCGAATTTGTGGCCAATTTACCAGATTTTGGCAAAACCTTCTTTGCTTGGTCAATGGCTGGGGGGGGTGTGGTGTATATGGTTTTAGGAATGGCAGCGGTGGCTGTTTATGCCTATCGGACTCTAGGAGTGTGGCACTGGTTAGGATTCATGGTTCCCGCTATCAGTTTATCCCTTTGTAGCGAACTATTAGGAACCAGTACCGGCTTTCCTTTCGGTCATTATCGTTATCTTTCGGGCTTAGGTTACAAAATTGCGGGTTTAGTACCCTTTACTATCCCCCTATCTTGGTTTTATCTCGGTTTTAGTGCCTATATTATCGCTCGTGTTGGTTTATCCACTCTTGCTTTACCCCAATGGCTACAAAATCTAGGAGCGATCGCTATCGGGGCGGTATTATTAACTTCATGGGATTTTGTCCTAGATCCGGCCATGAGTCAAACTACCATCCCCTTCTGGATTTGGGAACAACCGGGGGCCTTCTTTGGGATGCCCTATGAAAATTTTGCCGGTTGGTTCGGTACAGGCTGTGTTTTTATGACGGTAGCCACTTTAATCTGGCAAGCGCAACCGGTGAAACTGCCAAGTCAAGATTTAACCCTGCCTTTTGTGATGTATTTAGGTAATTTTGGCTTTGCTACGGTCATGAGTATCGGTGCTGGTATTTATCCGCCGATTTTCTTAGGATTACTCACCGGTATTCTGCCTTTAATCCTTCTCTATAATCGCGCCAAGGCTGTTGCTTCCCGACAAACAGTGCCAACAAGCGAAGTGACAACCATAAAAATCCCCGTTGTTTCGGTGAGAGGAGCCAAATAAGTTGTTAACTGAGATAATTCTCGGTGCATTCTGCCTGGGGCTACTGCTGTCTCAGGCTATTGCCTTTTTTATCCTTCTTTCCCGTCTGCTGAAAGGGGCGCGTCGTCGTCCTCCCCTGACTCCCCAACCTCCCACTCCAGAGATGTTAGGGACGGTAAGCGTGATTGTGCCGACGTTAAACGAAGTGGCCAGGATTGATGGTTGTTTACGGGGATTGACTCAACAGAGTTACGAAGTGCGAGAAATTCTGATTGTCGATAGCAATTCCCAAGATGGTACGCGGGAAAAAGTCAAGGAGATAGCGGCAAAAGACCCCCGCTTTCGCTTGAAAACCGATTATCCTTTGCCCCCGGATTGGGTAGGTCGTCCCTGGGCGTTACACAATGGTTTTTTGTTTAGTTCCCCTAAAAGTGACTGGATTTTGGGAATTGATGCCGATACGCAACCCCAAGCTAATTTAGTGGCTAGTTTAGTGAAAGCTGCGATCGCAGAAGGTTACGATTTAGTTTCCCTGTCGCCGCAATTTATCCTCTCCTATCCGGGGGAATGGTGGTTACAGCCGGCTTTATTGATGACTTTGCTCTATCGTTTTGATTCCGCCGGGGTGCGAGAACAAGATCCCGAAAGAGTGATGGCCAATGGTCAATGTTTTCTCTGTCGGCGGTCAGTTTTAGCGGCTTTAGACGGTTATAGCGGGGCAAAAGGTTCTTTTTGCGATGATGTCACCCTGGCCCGTCTAGCGGCAACGAAAGGCTATCGGGTGGGATTTCTCGATGGGGCGAAATTAATTCGGGTGCGAATGTATGAAGGACTCAAGGAAACTTGGCGCGAATGGGGCAGATCTCTGGACCTCAAAGATGCCTCCTATCAGGGGCAATTATGGGGAGATTTAGCTTTATTGACCTGTACTCAGGGATTACCGATAATTATCACTCCCTTGCTTGTAACGGCTTTTAATTTCGGCTACGATTTCCTGAGTTTAAAAATTCTCCTCGCTTTAAATCTGCTGCTGTTATTGATTCGTTTTGCCCTTTTATTGGCCGTCTCTCCTAGTTACTATCGCGGCGAAAAAGTCAATCTATCTTCAGGATTATTTTGGCTATCTCCCCTAGCGGATCCGCTGGCAGTTATCCGCATTTTTATCTCTGCTTTTACCCGTCCCCAAAGTTGGCGCGGTCGAGTGTATCAGTAATCGGCCTGTTTCATGCTAAATCCGGTTATTAAAAACTGATTATTTATTCTCCGTTTTGCCTCTTGCCTCAATGCAAGGTTTTTGAAAGTCCCAATCCTATTTTCTTGCACTAACATCGGACTTTAACAGGTCAAAAGCTTTATTTTAAAAGGGTTTTACCATTATTCAGCAAGCCCTAAGTAGCCTATGCTCAACGGATTTAGTATGAATTAGGCTTTTAGTCATCACCTAAAATCATGGCTTCGACTTCCTGTTTAGCTTTTTCTAGGTCGTCTTTCGCTTGTTGTTGGAGTTGTTTGGCTTGATTGCGAATAGCAGTGATATGCTCACTAATTTCAATTTGTTTTTCAAGAGGAGGGATAGGGACAAATAATTTTTGTATATCTTCAAACTGTAAACGAGGAAGCGTATTTCCTGACATCTTTAATACCGGAAGTTATCCAAACATATTTCGCTCCTTCCGCCACCGCATAACTAAAACCCTGCTCCACTGCCTGAGTAAATTCTAATTCTGAAACCTCTTGTTTTTTACATTCAACAACGATATGAGGCGATTTCTGCTCATCATCATTATAAACAATAATATCCGCTTCTTTGGTCGTTGATCCCATTGCTACAGGAACAAATAACCGAATCCGCTTTTGAGCATAACCATAGGTCAAAATTAATTTTAAAAAAGTCTCAGCTTGTACCTGTTCTTCAGGATTGCTATAATTTCGCTTTTTATTTTGATTAATATATGTAATATATTTCTGCTCATCATCTAACTTAATTAAGCCTTTTTTGATTCCTTCTTGAATTAAACTCATAAGCGTCTGATGGCTGATTCATCTACTGAGATAAATATCAGGTGTATTAGGCTGTCCTAACACACCCAGAAAAGATTTTAGGGAAAATTAACCGACTACGCAGAGAATATCCGATGCGTGACTAGCGGTATTCACTTTGTCATCTACATGGCTAATTTTGCCTTCTCCATCGATGATATAGGTGACGCGCTTAGAATAGCCACCCCCATCGACATCATAAGCTTTGGTGATAGCACCATCGGTATCTACTAGCAATTGGAAGGGTAAACTGTATTTTTCTTTAAATTGTGCATGGGAACCCTGGTCATCCCTGCTCACCCCGAAGACTACTATTTCCTTGTCTTGGTATTGTTCGTAGTTATCCCGGAAGCTTTGCGCTTGCTTGGTGCAGCCGGGGGTATCATCTTTGGGATAGAAGTATAAAACTACGACTTTACCTTGAAAATCCGACAGGGAAACGGTTTTTCCAGTATCGTCGGTGGTGGTAAAGTTCGGTGCGATTGTTCCAACGGTTAAAGCCATAACTCCGATTCCTTTACAAAAGTTAATCTATATCGATCTTGACATCCTCGCCGCCGTAAAACGGACGGCGATTCCTCACCACGCCACTTTTTTAGGGTGGTCGCTGAACGGGGTTGACGCTTCACCGAAAAACCCCCTACTATCTGTTGTCAAGGTTCAGTTTTTAGCTTGGTTATCGCTTTTTCCATTGTAGCTTAAAGCCGTCGTAAAACGACGGGGTTTTAACCCAAATTTTCGATAAGGGATGAGGGTCACAAACAGGGTGTGGGAATTATGAATTATGAATTATGAATTATGAATTAGGGTGATGGGGAAGTGGGGTGGTGGGGTGGTGGGGAAGTGGGAGCCAGAGCATTTGTACTGATTTTTCTGATCAGTTTAAATGCAGTACAACTGAGAAGACGAACAACAAACCTCCAGAATTTGTCCTAGGATAATATTTGTCAGCTAAGAGGGGGATAATATGAGGCCATTCTGGTTAAAAGTGAGAACTTTTGGGCAAAATATCTTAATCGGTTTGGGTTTAGTGCTATTAATCGGTTTTTATCACAGTATCATGGCCAAATCTGCCTCATTGATGATTGTTTATCCTCCCGATAATCATCAAACCACGGCCTCTAGAATCTTTTTTATTGGCTCTGCTCCTCCATCGGGTCAAGTTTTGCTCAATAATCAACCGATTCAACGCAGTGCTAAAGGATATTTTGCCCCTAGTTTTCCCCTACAAGTTGGCGAAAATAATTTCACTATTCGCTATCAAAACCAAACTATTAATCGCCAAATAATTCGTCGAGATACTCAGGCAGTTATTCCCCAAGAATTAGCTTTTGCTGATAACTCTCTCAGTCCTTCTGTGAATAAGACGCGGTTAGTGGGGGAATGGATTTGTTTTAGCGCGATTGCTACCCCCCAAGCACAGGTTTCTGTGCAGTTAGGAGATAAAATGCTGCCTCTTTTACCCCAACCTCAAACCACAAAACTGCCTAGTAATGCCGCAGTTTTAACTAATCTCAATCAAGCGAAGTCCGAGGATAAAACTGGTTACTATCGAGGTTGTCAACAGTTTCAGCAAGAGGCTAACTTAGGAAAACCTATTTTTACAGCACAATTAAATAATCGATCGATTAGCCAACAAAGTCAAGGAGAAATTAACATTATTAGCGATCAAAATTTACCGGTGATTGAAATTATAGTTGCGGAAGGGGTAGCGCGCACGGGGCCGGGTAGTGATTATTCCCGCTTAACTCCTTTACCCCAAGGCACAAAAGCGAGAGTGACTGGGAAAGAAGGGGATTGGTTACGGTTAGATTATGGTGGTTGGATTTTAGAGCGAGAAACCCGTTTAATAGTTAATGAGGTCTTGGATAATGCTAATATTCGTGGTCTCTCTTCTCGAAGTATCAATCAAGCAACGGAAATTATTTTTCCCCTCTCCCATCCTGTACCGATCGCCGTGGCACAAGAAGATGATAAATTTATTTTGACCCTTTATAATACCATTGCCCAAACCGATACAATTTTTCTAGTGGATAATCCTTTAGTTAGACGTTTAGATTGGCGACAAATTAACCCGACCACGATAGAATACACTTTTAATCTTAATCAAAAACAACAGTGGGGTTATAGTCTTCGTTACCAAGGAACAAATTTAATCTTAACCCTGCGTCATCCTCCGGGAAAAAGTGCTAATTTACAGGGCAAAGTTATTTTATTAGATCCCGGACACGGAGGTAAAGAAACCGGTGCAGTCGGTTCGACGGGTTACACAGAAAAAGAGATTAATTTGCTTATGTCTAAATTAATTAAACGGGAGTTAGAAAAATTGGGGGCAACAGTTTATTTAACCAGAGAAACGGACATCGACTTATCCCTACCGGCACGAGTAGAGATGATTAATAATCTGCAACCAACCCTAGTGCTATCGGTTCACTATAATGCTTTACCCGATGATGGAGATGCCTTAAATACTCAAGGAATTGGCATATTTTGGTATCATCCCCAGGCAGCGGATTTATCGGTTTTTCTCCACGATTATTTAACCAAAAATCTTAACCGTCCTTCCTATGGAGTATTTTGGAATAATTTAGCTTTAACTCGTCCCTATAGTAGTCCTTCATTGTTATTAGAGTTAGGATTTATGAGTAATCCTCAAGAATTTGAATGGATTACCGATACTCAGGCACAAAAACAATTAGCGCAAGTTTTAGCCGCCGGAATTAGCCAATGGTTTCAACAATCTGGGGTAATTGCTTCCAGTTAAGATTTAATGGCAATCCGAGGGAGATAAGCTTAAATCTTTGTGAAAAATCAAGCCCTAGCTGGAAAGCCAGTGATAGGATTTTCTGGAGTTTTTATTTTAGTCTGAGGAAATTAAATCAAGTTCATGGAAAAAATGTTACCAGTGAACAGCAATCGGACAAAATAACTGCTAGATTACAAGGTATAGTCCATCGCTCTCTAGTAGATATTCAAACAGCGATCGCTCTGTGAAAAAAGTCTCTGGATGAGCAAACAAATAAAGATAGTTTACCTGAAAATTTGCCAACAGTTCACACCCTTATAGACAACTTAATCGCTGCCCCCCTTATTAAGGGGGGATTAAGGGGGGATCAATTGCCCACCTCAAGGTTGGGGTGGTCCAATTAAATCCCACTCCTGTTATTATTCTCCTCTACCCATGACTAACTCTTTATATATCAGCACGACGGCAACGGGAAGCGGTAAAGCGTTAGTAGCTTTAGGAATTATTGACTTAATTCTCCGCAAAACTAATAAAGTTGCCTTTTTCCAGCCAATTGTTCTCGACTGTTCCCAAGGTCATCGGGACGAAGACATTGACTTAATCCTCAATTATTTTAAATTAGAACAAACCTACGAAGAAGCCTTCGGTTTATGTTACGAAGAAGTTAAGGATTTATTGGTACAACAAAAATTTGATGAAATCATCGAAAGAATTATCAAAAAGTTTAAAAACTTAGAAAAAAAATATGATTTTATCCTCTGTGAAGGTTCCGATTATCTGCAAGAAAATTCCGCCTTTGAATTTGAACTAAATACAGAAATCGCCAAAAATCTCGGCCACCCCATCTTAATATTAGGTAATGCCCACCATCGCAGTATCGAAGATGCCCTTAGTCCGATCCTGATTTCCTGCGACACTTACCAAGATAAAGGTTGTACGGTGATTGGGATTATTATCAATCAAGCTGAAGAGGAAAAAATAGACGAATTACGGAAAAGCCTGACTAAAATTTTTCCCCCCCAAGAATATGCCCTAGGAGTGATTCCCCACAATGCCAAACTTAGCAGCCCGCGAGTGGCAGAAATCGCCCAACAATTACAGGCAAAAGTTCTCTACGGACAGCACAGATTAGATGGTTTAGCTAGTAACTTTCTGGTGGTGGCCATGCAGATGCAAAATGCCCTAGAGTGGATAAAAGAAGATAGTTTAATTATCACCCCTTGGGATCGCGGCGATGTGATTATTGGGATGTTACAGGCCCACCAATCGGCCAATTATCCCCAATTAGCAGGTATAGTCTTAACAGCAGGTCATAGTCTCAATCCTTCGATCGCCCGTTTAATTGATGGTTTGCCCGATCCCTTACCGATTCTCTCCGTCACCACCGATACCTACACCACGGCCGAACGCATCCACCAAGTGCGGACCACCCTGACCCCGACGGACTACGATAAAATTAACCTCAGTCTGCAGCTTTTTCACAATAACATCAATCTCGATCGCCTAGAAGCGCAAATTCGCACTTTGCGGACCCAGGGGATTACTCCGAAGATGTTCACCTATAATCTCGTACAACAGGCCAAAGCGCAAAAACGTCACATCGTTTTGGCCGAGGGGACTGAACCGCGCATCCTCCAGGCAGCCACAGTTTTAATCGAACAGGATATCGTCGATTTAACCCTCTTGGGACAACCGGACGAGATCGCAATGGTGATTAAAAAACATGGTATCACTCTCGATCTCGATCGCCTGCAAATTATTCACCCCGTGGATAGTCCCCATTTTGAAAGCTATGTGCAGACCCTCTACGAAGCGAGAAAAGCCAAGGGAATGAATCTGGATCTGGCCCGGGATTATGCACAGGATGTCTCCTATTTTGGCACTTTAATGGTGTATCGAGGCGATGCTGATGGTATGGTATCGGGGGCAGTGCATACAACTCAACACACGATTCGGCCTGCACTCCAGATTATCAAAACTAAGCCCGATTGTGCGATCGTCTCCTCGGTCTTTTTCATGTGTTTAGAGGATCGAGTCTTGGTCTATGGGGATTGTGCGGTCAATCCCGACCCCAGTGCCGAGGAATTAGCCGAAATCGCCCTATCTTCTGCCGAAACCGCCCAAAAATTCGGAATTGAGCCGCGAATCGCCCTGCTTTCCTATTCTTCGGGTCAATCGGGCCAGGGAGAAGACGTGGAAAAAGTACGACAAGCGACCAAAATCGCTAGGGAAAAACGCCCCGATTTGAAGCTAGAAGGGCCAATTCAGTACGATGCAGCCGTGGATAAGGAAGTAGCCGCCCAAAAAATGCCAGGGTCAGAGGTGGCGGGCCAAGCGACGGTGTTTATTTTTCCTGACCTGAATACAGGTAATAATACTTATAAAGCCGTGCAGCGGGAAACGAAAGCTTTAGCCATTGGTCCAATCCTACAGGGATTAAAAAAACCAGTCAATGATCTCAGTCGCGGTTGTACCGTTCCCGATATTATCAATACGGTGGTAATCACGGCCATTCAATCCCAATCTTTTTGAGTTATCGTCATTTCATACTAAATCCGTTGAGTATAGGCTACTTATAAGGACAGGCACTCATGCAAAAGGGGGAATAAATAATCAGTTTTTAATAACCAGATTTAGTATTGTTTGAACGTCCCTCTCCATTGAAAGTTCAAGTATGAACATTGCCGCCAATTTCAGTGGTTCTGGTCTTACTCTCGCGCCAGGAACTTACTGGGCAGACTACCAACTAACGGGGCTGTCACCGACAGGCGGTATAAATGGTTTTACTCCTTTTCTAATGACAACTTCAGGGGGCAATCCCGTAACTCTAACTGGAAATGCACGGCAGTTTAACCCCACGGCTGCCCCAAATGCTTGGATTACCATCAGCACTGGTACTCCGGCTCAAGGGGTTTCTCTTCCCTTAACCGTAACAGGACAGAAAGTTCCCGAACCTAGTACCGTTCTAGGATTGGGACTGTTAGGCTTGGGTGCATTGGTTCTTAAAGCCAAAGCCAGACAGTGATAATTGACTTCCAATCAATTCAAAGCAAGGACAAACCCATGAAATATCGCGTCTTAATTGAGCAAGATGAAGATGGCATTTATGTGGCTGAAGTTCCCTCCCTACCCGGCTGTATTTCTCAAGGCAATACCCGGGAAGAGTTACTCGCCAACATTCAGGAAGCAATTGCTTTATATCTAGAAAGCCTAGAAGCGCACAATGAACCGATTCCACCACCAGTTTCTGAGGAACTGGTAGAGGTTGAATTATGAGTGAACTTCCTCCTATCGCTGGTCGCCAAGTGGTTAAAGCACTGGGCAAGATTGGCTACGAATTAGATCGGCAGCGAGGAAGTCATCGAAAATTTGGGTCTGAAACCCCGTCGTTCTACGACGGCTTTACTGTTAAATACTAGCGCATTTACACGATATATGCTAGAATGTGAGACATGGAAAAAGCCTACTCGTTTCGATTTTACCCCACACCCGAACAAGAGTCGCTATTGCGGCGCACTTTGGGCTGTGTAAGATTGGTTTACAATAAAGCTCTCCATCTCAGAACACAAGCATGGTACGAAAAGCAAGAAAGAGTAGGCTACGCTCAAACGTCTTCAATGCTAACCGATTGGAAAAAGCAAGAAGAATTAGACTTTTTAAACGAAGTTAGCTGTGTACCTTTGCAACAAGGGTTAAGACATTTACAAACAGCTTTCACTAACTTCTTTGCTGGTCGTACTAAGTATCCCAACTTTAAGAAAAAACATCAAGGAGGAAGTGCCGAATTTACCAAATCT